>Ga0180301_10000087_pt1 | contig 61219 bp, 84 predicted proteins | sample GuaBasSediGuay16_FD_121797 | JGI IMG/M metagenome (GOLD analysis project Ga0180301, IMG submission 121797) | Subseafloor sediment microbial communities from Guaymas Basin, Gulf of California, Mexico - Guay16, Core 4569-2, 12-15 cm | ecosystem: Environmental > Aquatic > Marine > Hydrothermal...
CCAGGCTGAGCTACGGGCCCACATCACTACTTTAACGGCTTAGCTTATTAGTTTTTATCCGTATTCAGCTGGGTTCTTTTCATCATCCCAGGATAGTGGTCTGTTAATCCGCTGCTCGTCATCAACTTCCCCCCTTAGGGCTACAATGGTTCATCACTTTTCAGTCCGCCCATCGTTATTCATCGGGCTAGGGTCTCCTACCTGTGATTAAGTAGTTCTTTACGCTGTTAATAAATTACATTGGTAAAGAGCTACTTGACGTAGAGATCGAATACTAGATATCCTGCCATTCTATTTGTTTAGCTTCTTTCATCCACTTTTTAATAACCTTTATAGCATCGATGAGGTTATTTACATGTGCATCAGCTAGATCACATTTCTTCGTGTTTCCTCTAATTAATTGAATTACCTTCATCCCAAGGCTTTTAGGTAAAATTATATCAACATATGCCTCATCACCTATGACAACAACATCTTTTGGGGCTATTTTAAGAGTTTTTAAGAGACTTAAGTACATCTTGGGATTAGACTTATCACATCCTGCCTCCAAACCTGTCATGACGAAGTCTATATAGCGTGACAGGAACTTCAAAATTAGCTTAAACTTAAACTTAGGAATAGTTGTGACTATAGCTGCCTTCAAGTTTAACTCTTCCTTAGCAATCTTTACAGCGTCTATAGCTTCTGGATATAGTTTATAGAAGTCTCTAGATTCAAATAGTCCAATCAACTTATCTAAAGTATCTTTATCAACTTCAATACCTAGCCTACAACATACCTGCTTTAAGAATGAGCTTATATCATTGAGTTTTAGTCTAGGAAAGTCCACAATACCTACAAAATGTATTGCAGCTCTCCAAGCTTGTGGCGAGACTTCATAGCCTCGAGATGTTAAGATCTTACTTACCTCTATAGGAGTTACAGGGTTTTCTGTATATCCCAACGTACCATGTAGATCAAAGAATATGACTTTTAACACAACTATTACCGTCCAAGAAGAATTAACTAGGATGTCATATATAAATGGAAGGTATGAATAAGCATTTAGGTCAATGATAGAGAAGTACCTCGAGGTTAGGAACTAGATAAGGCTATGATTTATGGTGCGGGGGGTGGGATTTGAACCCACGCAGGCCTACGCCATCGGGTCCTCAGCCCGACCCCTTTGTCCTGGCTCGGGCACCCCCGCACTCCTTTATATCAATGCTTAATAGTAGTTTTTTAGGTTTTCAACTACATTGCTATATTAATTCTACTCTTTAAATCTAGCCCTATTTTTTCCTTTACTTCACTAACTATCCTAAGAACTATATCTTTTGATATTATCCCTCTCCTTACTAAGCCTAAGAATTCATTAACATCTATTAGCTCGTAGTCTCCTTCAGGTTTCTTAACTATATCTAGCAATAGATCATAGTACATTATAGATGATGAAGATATTTCTGGTGGTGTATTAATGTTAATATACATTCCCTTCAACCTTCCATCTCTTGAGTGATATCTATGAATTATAATCCATGAATTATACTCTAATGTCATTATATCATAGTCTCCAGGTTCTTTTGGTACGTTTAAGCCATCGTATATGCCCTGTTTTCTAAAAACTCTTCTCATAGTTATTCTTATATTACCATTGCTAGAGTATTCTACTGACTCTATTGCTCCTGGAGTAAGCCTTAACCTTGTACCATCAGGTTTTATATGCACAATTTCTACTCTATCTTGTCCCCTTAATTGATCTATGCAGAACTCCAATAGCCCTTTACCACCATTTTCTGGGTCAACTCTCTTCTTGGAAACTAAGTATTCCAGAAAGTCAACGTAATGTGATAGTTCCTTATTTATTGATTTAAACATGTGATGCCCATAAATTGTTGGGGATACCTGTGCTCTTATACTATCAAGTACCTCTTTTGCTGGTCTAGCTAGTGTTATGAATGCTAATTGCTCACCTTCGTAGATCACACTAGGTGAAGGATATTCATCTAGCTTTTTAATAATGTTATCTAACTTCTCTTTTAAGAATCCAAGTTCTTTGTTCAGTAGATCTATACTGGCGTATCTAGCGCTGCTACGCCAATGAACACCGTATCCTTCACGTTGATATTTTTGAGCTAGCATTAATAACATCGATATTTTGCTAGAATCCCTAATGTGTTCACTAACACTAACTCTATTATCTCCATGAATTAACATAGCATAATCGCCAATAACTCTAAGTTTTTCAGATAACATGGCATATTCATTATCCTTTACAGCTGTTCTAATTATAGAAACAACTACCTCTTCACCTACATCATTAGTACAATTACGTAGAATACCTTGAACACCGTAAGGTAGATCCACTACACATTCATTATCTCTTTTTTCAATTACTTTACCCTTAACTATAGAGTAAAGCCCCAGCTTTGAACGCCAAAGAATATAGTACCTAATCTTAGGTAATAGTGCTTTAAGTATTGATTCAACAGCATGAGGGTATCCTATTACCATTATAGTTGAAGGGGTATCCTCTACATCCTTTATTGTTACATCAGCAGCTTCGATGGAGAAACTTGTTTTAAATCTATCCTTAATAACTCTAGAAGCTTGAACTATAGTAAACCCTTCATCTAGCAATAACTTTGTCAATGCTGTTGCAAATACACCTCTTACCCTCACTCTTATACTTCTATCTTCATCAATATTAGCAATAGACAACTTCTAAACCCTTACAATACTGTATCAGTTGTATTAACATAAATATACTATTACTATTAAAGTGATGTTAAAAAGAGGGTTAGTCCTTAACAGTCTCCAATAGTGTTACTATGTTCCAAATGGTAATTCTAGTATGTGTAGGCATATTTGGGTCTTGACTTATTTCATCAAGAATGCTTATGGCATTAGCAGCTCTTACTCCAGGACTTAGCGTTTTATCCTGCAATCTCTTTACAGCTTCCGTGGCAGCTCTTCTAATATTCCTAGGAACTCCGGTATCATTTATGATTCTCATCAACATTATTATTGCCTGCCTAATCTTAGCCTCATTATCATACATCATACTCATATTCTCACCCTAAGGCTATACTATAGGGTTACGCTCTTACTCTGCTATTTTTGTGAGCCTAAACATGTTTTTAACTTATTTGCTCCTAATTATGTAGGTGAAGTTAAGGAATAGGTGTCAAAAGCATGAGCAAAGAAGTGAAAGGAGCAAGAAGAGATGAAGTCATTAGAAAAATGGCTGATATGCTTAGAGCAGGTGCTACAATGCTATCAGAAGTATGCCCTCAATGTGGTTCACCATTATTTAAATTGAAATCGGGCGAGGTCGTATGTCCTATTCATGGAAGAGTATTCTTAGTTAAAACTGAAGAGGAAGTAGAGAAAGTCACAACATATGCTATATTAGAAGAATTAGAGAGAAGTGTAATTAAGATCTTAGTTAATATGCAGAGATCATTGACTGATACTGAAGGATTAGAGGAATTAGAGTATAGAGCTAGGAACCTTATTGCATGGCTTGAAGTATTAGAAAGGATTCATAGACTTAGGAGAGAATTATCTACAGCTACTAAATAGTCATAAGCACTAACATTCCTCTAATAGTATCTAACTCACCCATCACATCTCTTGAACTCTTAGAGATAAATAACTTAATTTCATTTAATGAATTTGGGCTTATTATTAATAATGGTATATTGGCTATTACGCATCCTGTAATTAATACAGGGTCGGGAATTGTAGAGACTATGCCTAATGGTGCATGATTTTTCTTTTTGAGAGAGTAAAGTATGTATGATCCAACAGTACTTCCCTTTGTACTTCTAAGAATTAATATCTTATTACCTAAATAGTATTTTTCAAAGAGAAGACCATTTTCGGGGTTAACATCTCCTAAAAACGATACATTCTCGTCTATAAACAATACTTTAGCCTTACATATGCCTTCAATTATTCCTTTACCTCTTATAAGAAGCCTATCTTTCGTACTTCATCACCTGCTTATTGTAAGTATAGCTTAACCTTTTTATGATGCATTCGATCGACATAGTATACGGCTTTCATGGAGTTGGACACTATATCCGTTGCTAGATAGGGTGAAACCACTATGCATGTATCTTTTACTATATTAATTCCCTTTCTTTGTAAATAGCTCATTATACCTGTGATGTTTAAGTACCAATATGTAAACCTATTCATACTGACTATGCACCTAAGTCGTTCAGGCATTAATAGGTTAACTACGTGTTCTAAGTCTAAGATACTTACATGGGGGCATCCTATAAAGAATGTATTTGGAGCTCTAACATTAATGGGTAGCTTATCAATATATTCTTTTATCAATGCTTCATCAACGATTATTTTTTCTTCAAGTAATCCTTCATCTAGCAAATGAGTTTCAGGAGATATTCCTTCTATGATACACATGGGTAAACTACTTGAAGTAGCTAGGGCGGCACAAAAGCTCTTAACCATGGTGTTGGTAAAGTAGTTCACTCCTCTTATATAAGGTATTCTATGTTTACTTAAGTCTCCAACAATGTAGCCTAATAGACCTGCTTCACCAACGCTTCTTACTTTAACTTTTACATCGATAAGCACTCTTGGCCTTCTATTTTCAATTACATGAACACCTGCATAATATGTACGCCCTATTAAAGCTGATAATAATGCTAAAGGCCCTCCTTCTCTATTGGTTCTAGCCCCATAAACTGTATTAGCATATGCAACAGCACTCGATTCAGCCCAAGATAAGTGTTCACCAAGCTTTGGCCTTCTAATAACATACGGGGTACATGTAAATGAAGGAGTAAAACCCATATCTAGTAAATAGTTAATTATTTCAAGCTGTTTTTTAACGAATTCTACATTTTTGCTTTCATTAACCCCTAAATCTAAATCAAAGGCTAATGGATTTAGAGTTGAAAATACTTTAACTTTAGCATCATAACGTGCTAAATCTCTAATGAATTCCAAACCCGCATCGCCTATGTTAAAATAGGATATACCTGAGACATGGACATGTCTTACTTCTATAAGCTTAGTAGCTCCTAGCGCTTCTCCGACCTTAACTATAGTCCTTATAGCTAACTGTTCAGCTCTACCGTATTCTCCATTCAACATTTTTTCTTCTTCTTTAGTTAAATACATAACCATATACTCCTCTAAGGTATTCTTGCTCTGATGAAATCCTCCCTTCTCCTGGTTAATGGAATGGTGGCATCAAAACCTAGTTTACTAATCAATCCATCATCTGATGTAGGATCAAGTGTTGACCCCCTTACATTATTTATAATTATTAAATCTCTATCAGCTCTAAATCTAGTAGCTAATGCCCACTCAATACTATGAGGGTCATCTATACATATATCAGGATCAACTACAATTACATGTTTCAGGCTTGGATGAGCAGTAAATGCTGCTAGTATGGCATTTTTACCATCGCCTTCATGTGCTTTCTCAATAGCAATTACAGCATGAAGCCATCCACAACCTCCAGGTGTTAGTCGTACTCCATAAACCTTAGGCACGACACTTGAAACTGTTCTCCATATTAATGCTTCTCGTGGAAATCCTTGTAGTATTTTATGCTCATTGCCAGCTGGCAGTATTGCGTGTCCTATAATATCATCACTTATATACATAGCATCTATTTTTATCAAAGGTTGTTTACGTACTTTATCATAAGTACCTGTAATATCAACAAATGGTCCTTCATCGACATGCTCATTTGTTATTCTACCCTCTAACACTATTGATGTTTCATAGGGTATAGGGATGTTATATTTAGGCGTCCTAGATACATGGAGGGTCTCATTATATAGCTTACCTGCAATTCTTAATTCAAATACTCCATAAGGAGGACTGGTAGCAGATGCTATCAGTATAGAAGGGTGTACTCCAATAACTATAGCTATCGGCGTTTCTTTACCTTTAGATGAATATTTTTTATCTATTGTAAAGAGATGACGTGGTACAATTCTTGCAACAGCCTTGTCTTTACCAAGTACTAGTATTCTATGAATGGATGCATTACATATTTCTTCTCCACTAAATTCTTCACAAGCTATTATTACTGAAGATGTAAGGTAGCGGCCTGCATCTAGTTCATAGAATTTTAGTGCAGGTAGACTCATTAGGTCCACATCAACTTCTTTTAAACTAAAGTTCTTTTCCCTTAAGTGACCAGGCTTCTCGATGGCATCAATTAACTTTTTATATGCCTCATCATCTCTTTGGACATTCAATGCTCTATACAGCTTAGCTCTCGTATTTACTAAATTACCAACAACTTTACCTATAATGCCATTAATGTTATTGAATATTACTGTCGTTCCTTTAAGATCGGCCTTATTGAGTATCTTTGAAGCTTCGTATATAGGTGAAATTTTCTTATCAATTATAATAGTATCACTTGCTATTTGCTCTAGGAATGACTTTAGAGAAGGCATTTATCGCCCCTCGCAATTTCCTCCCACTGCTCATTTAACTTTACTCTTCCTATAATTAACCCTCCTATTTCCCCTTGCCAAGGAGTTCGCACATAGATGGTTCTATTCCTATAATCTATTTTCTCTATAATTGCTGGCGCTACTTCTTTTAATTTATCATTTAATATACAAGCTATGGTTCCCTTTTCCTCACCACTTTGTATTACAAATACTTCACTAACGTTTAATAACTCCCTGAGTTTTTCATAGAGTTGCCGACTTCTTGGACCACTTATTACAATAGCATATGAGCCTTCGTAGAGTTTAGCTGCGTAGATTATCCTACATCCTATGACTTCTTCTAGCTCTTTCAAATTATTTTGATTTAAAGGTTCGCCATTAAGTATATAGGATCCTATTATCATTGCATTATCTAGAGAAATACTTCGTATAGTAGCTTTCTCCAAATAGCGTTTATAGGCATGACATCTAAGAAGCCTTCTCTCATCTCTATCCCTTTTCTTTATAACTTTTGGAGAGGGTAACGCCTTTACAAAGGCATGTTTATTAAAAGTATTGGTTATTACTCTTATCTCTTCACCTACCATAAATATTGCTTGAGGATTTATATGCCGTATTAAGTCAATTTTATACTCTATTGCCGAAGCACCATAAATCCATCCATCGGTATCTATCACAATGACATCACTAGATCTAGTCGCTTCATTAACGAGGTCCTTTATAGCTGTAATTACCCTATGAATGACGTAGGAGGGTGTTATATTTCCTACAAATCTTATTTTATCGTAGGTAAGTTCTCTAAGCCAAAGTATAGGCTTAGTTACATAACTCAATGATATAAATGTTGGTGGACCAATATCTGCCTGACCTATATCGCCATCGATAATTGCGGGTTTAAGTCCCATAGACAAGGCCATATTTGCTACCATAGCTGTGAGCGATGACTTTCCACTATCTACAGGTCCTACGATTACTATCACACCCGGCTTTGTCATTTTTGTAAGTGCTTCAGTGATAGCCTTCTCCCATTCATCTATTACTTCTTCACCGGGCTGAGGTTCTTGTATAAGAGCTCCTTCGCCAAGTATAATCTCTACTTCCGATTCCCTAACAGCTTTAATACAATAACTCCTAAACCTACTAATAATTACTCTACTATTTGATACAAATGATGCTCCAAGAATCTTAATTTCGCCCTTTCTGATATTTAATGAGGCTGGACCAAATATTCTTAAGTATTGTCCTTCACCCAATGTAACATTTACCTTCAAGAATAAACCCCACTTTCAGCTCTATGTTATGGCTCATATTATTTTAAGACCCTCTCTTAATGCTATATTTACTGCAGCTTTTACATCCCTATTTCTAATTCTAGTTAATAATCCAATATATGGATTAGATATAGAAGTATATGTTTCTTCAACTAAATGCAACTGAATTTTATTCATTATTTCATCATCTAGGGACTTTAGGATACTTATTATGACATGAAGAACATTCTCTCTTAGGGCATTTAAACCTATTTTAAGAATTAGCCTTTTGCATGGGATATCTCTAATCAATCTATGAATTAATTCATGCAATTGCTGACCGGTTAAGGTGATGTTATCGTACTCCAAAAGGATGCCATCAGCTAAAATAGCATAAGCTAAGCTGCCACTATTTACGTCTATACCGATTACAACTTCATTGTACCTTTCCTTGCCGAAAGATAAGCATGTAATGTACTCTACTACAGCATTAATACTTAAGCCTTTACTAAATAACTCATCTATAACTATAACATTTGGGCCACGGTCTTTCATTTTAAGTATATTAATTCCCTCGGCGTCAAATACGTAAATGACGTTTTCATTAAACTTTATTTCATTAGTACTAGGAACTTCTAAAGGTACTCTTTTAGATAGCTTAGGTATAATACGCTTTGCGTTCTTTGGATTCACTATATATGCTACTACCTTACGTTGTAACATCATTCTTACTTGCTCCTCCAGTCACCTACTACAGCGTAGCTTAGACGTACATTAATCAATGACTACTTCTGATTTTTAAGATTTAAAGTTTACTTTAGACTATAATTATATAAGAGCAAGGAGTACAGCTTTGAATGATAAGTTGAAACTATACGATGAACTATTATTAAAGAAGAATAGTGTAATCCTAATATATGGTGAAGCCGGAACAGGAAAAACAAACTTAGTTCTACACCTCCTAACTAGGATAAGGAATGAAAAGTGTAAAGGCATATATGTAAGTACAGAAGGCAAAACATATCAAGCATTAATAGATAAGGAGCGCTTTAACCATATATTATTTGTGGAAGTATATAGCATGGAGCAATTAAATAAATTATTTTTAGAACTCATACCCTACGTAATTGGTAAAGACGTGAGAGTAGTAGTGATAGACACAATTAATTCGCTTTATAGACTTCAAGAAGATCTTGAATATGCAGTAATAGCTCTTAATATGCAATTGGCTATGTTACATAAGCTATCAAGGATGGGCTGTACAGCTATAATAACTGGTCAAGTAAGGGGACAATTAGAGGAATCACATATAACCACTGCATCTATCGATGTTAGTGGAGCTCTATACCTCCGCTTTTGGTCTGATGTTATTATAAGACTTGAGAGAATGGGAGTACGTAGAATGTTAATAGTTGAAAAACCTATTAACATGAAGCTTGGATTTAAAATTGAAGGTCCAGCTAAAATTGCCTTTTACAAGTTACTTCAATAGCCCTGAGATTTTCTTCATCAAATACCTATATTTAACATACCTGTCTTCAGGTGAGAATTTTGGTGGATGGGGTACTCTAACAGGTGAGCCGCACCTAGGGCATTTATCTTGCTTCAAAGTATATGTATTACATTTTACGCACTTTCTTAGCAGCCATTTCAAGCCTTATTACCTCTTTTCTCTTGTTACTTCTACCTTTCCTCCTTCCTTTTCGACAATCTCCTTAATTGTCTTAGTCATCGTGGAGAAAGCCTTTTCAGCTACCTTATAGTCTGTTGATGTAACTTCAATAACGTATCGAGGAGCCCCAATAGTGTATATCTTTGTTTCTACACCTGAAGGAGTTTCATCAAGTGCTTTTGTTAAAGCCTGCTTTATTATATCGATGCCATTGGGTTTTAAAACTACTATCGATAGTATCCCCTTTATCTTTATCTTCTTAATTGTAATATGCTTTTTAGCTACTTCATATAATACTTCAACCCACTCATCACTTAGTCCAGCTTCCTTTAATGCTTCAGGACCTCTAATAGCTGCTTCCTCTAACCCAGCATATATTTCACCGTAATAGTCTTCAAGTTTCCAGCCAGCCTCTTTATATGCAGTCTCCTTTGAAACTCCAAGTCTCTCAGCAGCTAGTTCAAGAAGTTTATCAGCTTTAACAGCTCTTTTCCATTCTAAAATTTTCTTCCTCCTTTCGGTCTCCATAACTCTCTTTAATGAAACATCAACTTGATTTTTACGCCTTATAACCCTAATAACCTTAACAGCTATTTTCTGTCCCTCTCTAAGATAATCTCTTATATCTCTAATCCATCTAGAAGAAACCTCACTCCAAGGTAAGTATGCTTCAAGACCACCATATTCATCTAATGTTACATAGGCGCCATATTCAAATATTTTCCTAACAGTAGCAATTACTATTTCTCCTACATCAGGCAAAGGTTTTCTCTTCATCAATTTTGGTCACCTATCTTAAATATGTGTACTAGTATTTTAGTTGTTTAAGTCTTAAATATAAAGATTGATAGAAGGATGCGAGTGCTTTAGGTTTTATGATCCACTATTATCCAAGTACTTTAATTACTTCACCTAAGATCTTAGCCTTACCACCTGTAGGCTCCACAAGCTGTCTACCGCAAACAAGGCACCGAGCAGGGAATGTAGCATGGTCAAAAATTACTTGCTCATTTCCGCAATCAGGGCATCTGACTCTAATAAACCTACTCTTAGGCTCTGGTACTAAGATCTTATACTTTTTGGGCATGATATCCCCTTAACCTACAAGTTCTACCTTTTTAATCCTTATACCCTCTCTATGTGATATATAGCCACAAACAGTACATTTCAATTTCAATACCTGTTTTTTAGTAACTTTAGCAAATCGCTTCTGTTCTGGTTTACGCTTACTTCCATAACCCTCCTGCTTCCTCCTGTATCTTCTCTCACCTTCAGCAAGAGATCTACGTCTTCCATGCTTATATATAGTTACTGTATGGACAGTATGTGTTTTACATCTAGGACAGTATGTCCTAATTTGCTTAGGTACTTTCAAAGTCTATCACCGGTCTTCTCCGAGAATGATTCGATAGCCTGTTTAAATATTTTAGCCTCAATTACCCTAACAAAACCTAATACATGCAAAATAATTGCTAAATCAAGCTTTAGTAACGCAACTGAGTATTGAACGTAATGTAAATTACCTATTTTAAAAGGCTTTAATATTTGAACTAAAACTCTATTCCCTAAATCGGATACCGACGCTATGAAGGGTATATTGATGTAGAAGTTAACCAGTTTTTTAAAGAATGCCAATATATTGTGATCTAAGCTTTCCTTAGGTATTTTATTACCATATTTTAGTACTTTAAACATCCTATGGAGTAGTACTTTTTCAAACTCCTTACAAATTATATTTAAGGCTTTAACATGTATTCTTAATTGTAATTCTGATTCCTCATCCTTTCTTGAAGTTAATTCATAAATTATTCCTGCAGATTTTGCTAGGAAACTTTGTATATCAGCCTTCCTTAATTCAATTAGCTCTTCACTCTCAAGTTCCTTAACTAATAATCTAATGATATTATGAAAGCTCATTATACCCACTTTTAACGTATTATATATGCGAGGCCCTTTAAAGCCATGTATAATCCTATATATTCATCAACGCTTATCCTTTTTCTAGTAGTCATCTTTAATCTGATATTTAGTATATCCAATTTATCGATATTAATTAATGGCACTATTCTTATTCTTTCCTTAAGGAACATGGATGGTATGGCTTTGTATATATCGAATTCCTCATCTAATTTTATGGGCGTGACCATTAACCCTGTCTTCCCATGTAATGAATATGGAAATCTTACTAATCTTCTAGTATCTATTGTTACCTTCTCATCAATTTCCACAATACTTTCCGTAATACAACTATTTATTATACTGATTATGTCCCTTTTCATACTTAGCCTTTGTAATGATTTTGCTATTCTCCTTCTCCAACCATAATCATTAGTTGACGGGAGTAATATTTCAATTCTTTTTCTTCTGCGCTTATCCATATATACATTTAGTAAAATAGTGTTAATATCTAAGCCTATACCCTTTATATAATCCACTATTTCACGTCTTACATCTGAAGACATTCGCATTTCCTTAGATGTAGTATGTACGTGGATGTGAAAGCCTCTATTGCCAGAGAAATATACATGTATTCTATTCTTTGATATTCCGAAGTCTTCCATAAGGATATCACATAGCTTAATAACATGATCTAAAGCTAAATTTAAGCACTCTCTAGATATAAGATCGGTCTTAACAATGATATTTGATCCACAATAAGGACATGTTGATCCGGGATCTCCTTCACCATAATGTAATTTCTCGCAAATCCATACTTCCTTTACGATACATCCCCTTATATGATCTGAATCTATATCAAAGACTATATCTGCACCTAACCATACCTTTTCATCCATGCTCTTTGCTGAAGGATACTCATATATAGCTGATGAGTAGAAGAGGTTTCTAGGGACTCTACTTACAATATATTTAGTTAATTCATCAATATCGTTGAAGGCTAGGTGTCTTATATAAGTATTCTGATCAAAAGGCTGTAAGGCTATTTCTCTCATTTGAAGGTTAGGAGGACTTGGTAACTTAGTTTTCATGTAATAGTATTTAAACCTATTCTTTACGTAATTTATTGTACGCCTACTCAACTCTTGGTGCGACATAAAATGTCAACCTACCCTCTTGAGGAAGCTCGAACTCTATTTTACTTGGCATATCGGTAGAGAAGTATATGTTAACTACATCAGCTGCATTAGATGCCGTAGCTATGTCTACGAAGTAATCAATACTATAGCTAGCTTTAGAAGGCTCTTTTACTTCAAGTTCTAGTATATTTTCAGATTCTTTATTAACAATTATTTCAGCTTCACCTAGGTCGCTGGCAGCTCTAGCCTTAAACTCCTCCTCTGTCGACTCAAGATACAATATATCGCCAATGGGTTCTAAGTCCTTAACCATGTCCTTGAATAGATCACTAAGCATTTTCACCTTAGTATTAAACTCTATTTGTGGTTCAGGTAAAGTTTCAACAGTTAATGATAACTGAGGAAGTACGAATTTTCTTACACCTTTACCAATTAATGAAATAATTAATTTGGGGTCTTCAACTTCTAGACCTAATTTATCTTCCTTTGTAGCCCTTCTCATAATCTTTGCTACATCTTCAAAATTTACACCTATAATCTCCTCTCCTTTAACCTCATACTCCTCAAAAGCTGAAGCAGGAATAAAGTAATCAATCATAACTACATGAGAAGGATCCATAGCCTTAAATCTAAGGCCTTCACTTGTAGCTACAAAAGCTCCTTCCTCAATGATCTTACTTATGGCAGAGACTACATACCTCCAGATTCTTGCATCAAAAAATACAAGCTTCATACTTAGCTATCACCTCTCATCATAGGTATAGTTTTTGGTAGACCTATATATGTTTGGAGTCTTCCTTACGTTCATGTATGTTAAATTTAGCTAGGATTTCTGAACATAAATTAATTCCTGCTTTCACCCTATTTAGAGCCCTTAAGATATATATTTTAGAGGAAATAAATGCTGGAGTTCTATAATATGCCTCATGTAGGTCCTCGAACGTTCTTTTAAAAATTTCATATATTGTATTGAGCTGTCTTTGTAAATCTTCTCTAGGCGTATTCTCTCCACACATGACCGCATCTCCTGCATTTGAAGAACCTTGTAGGAGGTTCATCAGCTCTACGAGTTTGCATAAGCCAATAGTAGGCCTCCTCATGGCCACATTTAGGGCATATAACTTCCTTAGTAACTGGTAATACTCTTGGAAGTTTACTTTCATCTATTACAACGATTTTTTCTTTCTCGCTATGTGTAATCCTTGTTGATAATCTATATAAGTTAGCCTGTTCACTACTACCCCCTATGGTATATCCACAGCTTACGCATTCTAGAATAGTCTTACCTTCCTTTTTCTTTGGGAACATTATTCCTCCACATTTAGGGCAGAATTGCATATGTATCACCATGACGAGGCTTCTCAGTGACTAAGTAGCTCTTTTTACTGCCTTATAAATTCATAGCCCTTTAAGACTCTTCATATTTAGATGCCAGAGACTTGAATTTATTTATAAAATTAATGAAGAATTCTATGTAGTTCTTTATATCCTCTTGAATATTCCATGAATTAATAATCTTAAGTAATTCACTTAATGGGATAACTTTTATGGGCTTCATTGACTTGCCTACTTTACGAGCTAATATGTTACTGGCTTTATCATTTTCATATACCGTGACTATGTAGCTTATTTCATTTAATGTTTTGACCGATTTCAAGAAATCAACTATATTAGTATTTAACGATATTTTAACTTCATCAATGCTTTTAAAGCCTCGGGTTACAATCAAGGCGCATGTTCTTCCATTAGTATATAGGAGACCTATTCTAGCTTCTCTTTTCAATTTTTTCCAACTCTTTCTCCAATTGAGCTCTAAACATTCGTGACATTGAAGCTATATCATTTAATACCTCCTTCAATACCTCTATAGGTTTCTTTGACCCATCCGTTATCAATGTTATTATCAGTTTAGGTATCAATGGGTGCGGTATTCTATATGCTGCAAACTTAACTCCTTTTTTCTCCTGTGCAAGCCTAGCAATTAAGTTGCCTATAGTATGATCCTCTCCCTCAATTTCTAGAACAACTTCTTTATCGCTTAGCTTCTTTATTTCAATCCTCTTACCTACATACATCTCCTTTAAACCTCTAGACTTTTAGACAGGATCTTACTTATAACTTCTTTTACAACACTTCTCCACTCCTTTTTAACTTTAACTTTCTCTTCTTCCTCAACAACAAGCTCTAATTTCTTCAACACATCTATAATCTCATCTACATCAATATTAAGGATTGCTGAAAGACATGCTATTGCCTTTTTAGTTGCTGTTCCCTTTGTTCTAAACTTAAGCTTATCGATTGCATCAGCTATTTTTTTAGCAGTTAGGATTACATTGTTTATTTCAGCATTGGTTACTATTTCATTATCTCTTTTCTCAGCCTTAGAACCCTTTAACGTAAGGGCTAATACTAGTACATCAGGTGGAAACGTTCTTTTAATAGATTTTACTAAATAACTTACCGGAATGGTCTTTAAACCCCTTTGGGATAGAGTTCTTTTAATCCTAAGAGTCTCTCTATAGAGCTCCTTTATCCTAGACCAAGCATTTTGAACATCATGTTTTAGGCCTACTATAGTCACCTTAATGACATTTCCTTGAACTTGGTATGTGGCTTCTCTTAGCGGTACATTTTCTATAATCTTTTCAACAAGTTCGTGACATAATTCTTCGCTTTCACATTTTAAGATAAATATCCTTTTAACTATTGGCATTAGAGCTTACCTTAAATAACTACTTTGCTCTTAAATAGTTCAACGCCACCTTCCTCTTTTCGATATTACCACAGATGGGGCATATTAAGGTTTCTTCATCTCTCTTCTGCAATTCACTGCCACAAATACTACAAAATGCTAAGATAACTCCTAAGTTAGGCCCCTTTAATGTTAATTGATATGGAGAAGCAGAGGTTAATACTTTTGCTCTTATAATATCACTAGGCTTAATGGCTTCTTCAATATTTTTAACAAATTTCATATGTGCTTGTGAAACATGAATTACCCCAGTGAATTTGCCTGGGAAATTTCTACCGTTGCTATCGAGTATTAGATCCACAAATGCTAAATCTTCCTTTGTTGTATTAACCATCCCTAAAACTATAGAACCTGGTTTAGGCATATTTAATTTCTTGAAAGGTTTAACTTTTACAGTCTTATTAGAAATATTGTATTGTACTTCTCCTACTATAGAAGCCCTAACGCTTCCATCAATGAATTCGTAGCTTCCTTCATTGGGCATAAACTCCTCTATAACGCAGAGCTTATCTCCAGGAAATACTATGTTTTTATCAGCCCTGCTTTTTGTCATAACCTCTCCTCTCAAACCTCCATAAATCTACTTCAATATAATAAGCTCTTCTATAGTGGTCTTCGTATATTTGCGGTATTCTAAATTGATAAGTCTTAATTAATTTAGCATTAAAACCGAAATTCAATGCAACACTTTTTAAAAATTGTCTGCTTTTCTCATGCTTTCTATGAAGACTATACACTACTAATGCAATGTTAAATGCAGATTTAAGGAAATCTACATCACTTACCCTCGACCTTATACCAAACGGGGGGTTTTGAATTACCAATACCTTTGTAGCGATCTCCCTAATAGGCATACTCCTTACATCGCTAATAATGAAATCTACATTAGCTAACTTGTTCTCCTTAGACCAACTAAGTGCTACTTTAAGACTTTCTTCATCGACATCAATTAATATCACGTACTTGGCTTCAAGAATGGCTGCACCTAAACCTAATCTCCCAGTTCCTGCTCCTAAGTCTACGACTATGGAATCTACTAGGTCACTACTCATATAAGCATACCATATGATATCAGAGGCTATATCGCTTGGCGTTACATATTGTTCTAAGTATACCTTAGGTCTTGGAAAAGATGGGATCGTTTCTAAAATAAATTCTAAATCCTTCTTCCTCATTACAAGTCACTTAAGAATATATTCCCTCATTCCATTGCGTAGGATCATCAATGCTTCTCCCAGGGTTAGTACAGGCTTTGGATAATCTTGTAAATCATCAATAGCTACTCTAGGACATGCAAGTATAATAAATGCATCTATGGATTCATTATCTATGTTTATTAACACATCATTATTTATTTCTCGAGCAGTAAATACTATGAACCTACCTCCTTTCTCTTTGATTAAACTAGTCAATTCTCTAAGTTCATTTAACTTAAATTGACCCGGCTTCATTCCTATTATTAGCGCCCAATTCTTTGCTTCAAGAGCCTTCATTATCTTATAATATCTCTTTTTTAGTATAATACTCCTAAGTTTATCCATAGGTAATACTTCCTCTTTATGAGGATCTAAGGCTAGGATAGGTTTTTGAGTATTTAAAGCAGCACCTATATGATGAAACATTCCACCAGAAATTACTATGAAAACGTCCACAAAGTCTTCAATATTCTTAATACATGAATATTCACATCCAAGGATTTGCCCCCTATACATTAAATCACTATATATGCTACTACCGATTACAACTATAAAGCCATGTCTAGCGAGTTCCAATGCAAGATAGTTCATATATTTAATGTATTGCAGAGAAGATGCTAATCCTACTCGTTTAGCATTAAATTCATGTAGTTTCTCAACTAGTTTATTTACAACTCTTTTTGAAGGTTTTATATTTATGAAACACTCTATGTATATGGTTTTCACTCTTGGTTTTGGGTAAAGAGGATAGGGGGTATGACCAAAATGTATAATGAGGTCTACTCCCAGTCTTGATGCTTCATCCTCTGCTACATCACATGCGCCATATGTAGGAGATGTGGATACATAAAACTTTACTCCTCTCAATCGTCCTTCTAGATAGTTAATTATCTTGGTTATATAGTTCTTCATGCCATCGGGTAATTGTATTAGAATTTTTTGATGTTTACAGCGACGTATTTCTTCAACTACATAGTCTAATTTAAAATCATAGAGAGAGTTCTTATTACTCATGAATTATTCCTTAATGATTACTTTGACTTCTTAATTTCCTTAATAACGATTCTACAAGGTAAGGGTAGCTTTGAGGCACCCCTTCTTAATGCTTCTTTAGCGTGCTCTAAATGCTCTTTCTTAACCCTAAGTTCAAGTACTGCTTGCTTAGGATATACTCTTGCAGCTAAACCTACTGGCTTACCAAATGCATGTCTCATACCTTCTTGTAATCTATCTGCTCCAGCAAATGCCATCATCTTATGCTCTCTTAGGACATGGTGAGGATAAACCCTGACTTTAAAGAAATAGTTTGCCTCACCTACATACGTAGCCATATACTTATGAACCATTACTCTAGCAGCCTCAAGTGCATTATGCCTTATCTGACCTGCCTCCATCACTACTAGCTCTACAGTATAATCATAGTCGTTGTTTAGGTTACCCATTTCAAATTTTGTTATCTTTGGTGGAGGAACACCGTGAATATACTCCTTTCTAGTGTAGGGCGGGCCTGAGAAATGGGTATAGCAGTGTGCAGGCTTTGCTGGCATTTCTTATCACCTTTCCATATAAACAGTGTGGATGCGGCTTTTAAAACTATCTACTAGTTTTACTTAGGATCTAGCTTTTTCTATGACCAGAATCTTCGGTCGGAGATTCCCGTGAGATACAATACGTTCATGTACTATTTTTAAAGACTTTAGTTCTCTAAGAATCTTCTTTACATATTCGTGTTCAGGGGTTATCATAACCAATTTACCGTTATTGCTTAGCACTTTAGGTACTTCATTGAGGAAATCCCTATAAACTCTTCTAACAAGTCTTAAGTCTCCTAATTTAATACCATAAGGAGGATTAACAATTATCCTATCAACTTCATCGACGTAGCTACTTAATTTTCTAGCATCGCCAACTATGAACTTTATCCTATTAGCTACAAGTGCTGCTTCAGCATTCATTATCGCTCCACGTATATATCCCTTATTAATATCCATGCATACTATTTCCGAAGTTTCAAAAGTTAGTGCTGCTTCTATAGGAATTGTACCACCTCCACACATGGGATCAAGTATTACATCACCATCCTTTGCACCTGATAATAGGATCATAGCATAGGCTAGGGATGGTTTTAATGCAGCTGGATGATCATATACCCTATAGCCACGTCTATGTAGTGACATATCACCTGTTAATCCTAAGTAAACATAAACATTATCGTTAATAACATCGACATGTACTATTATATTAGGATAATCAAGATCAACACCAGCTCTACTCCCATATTCCTTAAACGTATAATTTATTACAGCTTCACCTGCTACTCTAGCTACATCAAGACTAGTAAATTCATGGCCTTCGCCTGCACGTTCTGCTCTAATCGCAAAGTTAAGATAAGGTGTAAGTGCAAGCTTTAGTGAACTTAATTTAGATATCTCATTTTTAATAGTCATTAAGCCTTCTCTACTTAACTCTATTTTACCTTTGTAAAGAAGTAATCCAAATCTATGCAATAGCCTAACCTTAATCAGGTGTTCAAATAGCTCATCTATGCTCATATCCCTTAATTCAACATATATTCTACCAGTTAACGTACTGTAGTTTATGTTCATAATGCTAGAGCCTAAGATCCACGTTAGTTCATTAACAGCTAAATCCTCTATACCAGGATTAGTCGTTACTATTATCTTCACGTTTTCCACCAACTTTACATTCATGTAAGAGGACGTTAATCTTCCTCATAAGATATAGAATATTATATGCTTCACCAATACTTGGTATAGCCTTAAACAATAGCCTCCTAAAACTAATCAATAATCTTGAAGCCTTATTTGAGTCTTCACGTAAGAGATGGATTATATTACCCACATATTTCAGTATCAATTCTAAAATATGTTTGTCCGCTACTTCATATAATGGTTTAACCTTACCCACTTTATATACTTCATATAGTATTATACCTACAGCATGCGATAAATTTAATGTTGGATAACTAGGATTAGCAGGTATCGTTAATAATAAGTCACATTTAGCTATTTCATCCCTCGTAAGACCCGTGCTTTCCCTACCAAAGACTATTGCTATTTTTCCATAAGATTTAACTATATCTCTTAAATCGTTAGGAGTTATTGGGTGTCTTAGGACATCTCTACTACCTCCAATTATTGCTGAAGTACATATTGATACATCAACTCCTCTTAAAGCTTCATCTAAACTACTACATATCACAGCTTTTTCAAGAACATCTACTGCTTTAGCAGCAAATTCTCTAGCTTTAGCACCTATCTGTGTCTTGGGGTTCACAATATAGAATTCCTTAACATTAAAGTTCTTAACAAGCCTAGCGATAGACCCTATGTTAATTTCACCCTCAGGTTCAACCAACACAACCCTTATTTTTAAAGTAGGTTCTTCAGTTAATTCCATCATCTATTCCCTTACCTTTCCACTACCTTATAGATATGGATTAACCTAATTATTAGCTAACATTGCTTAACAAGCTCTACAGCACATATTTCTTCAAAGAAAAATCTCCTACACTTAACCTTAGCTATTCTTAGACCCCATTTACTCAACCTAAGTACTAGCTTCATCCCTCCACTAAGGCTTGATACTATGGTATAGAATCTTCCATTACATTTAAGTAATCTAAGAACATCAGGAAGAACATGGAATAATACCTCATATCCTTTAGAGCCACCAGCCCAAGACACTTCGATCCAAGAATTAACTCTTTCTTGAGGTAAATAGGGAGGATTAAATATTATAACGTCAAATTCCGATAAAATTCCCTTACATCCATATAATTGTACTATATCAATACTATCATAAACATTGCTATCTAGTGCGGTATGTTTTGTATTTAAGACTGCATACGGATTCACATCAATAGAAACAACCCATTTTGCCCCCTTTAATACCGATGCTATAGATAATATACCACACCCAGAACCTATCTCAAGAACCTTTTCACCTTCCTTAACATCCAATATATTGAGAAGAAGAAAGGTATCATCTGATGGGATGTATACTTCACGATATACGGGTATTCTTACATTATTATTTAAGGTTACATAAGTAACTATATCATTGCTCGTTACATGTACTGTGTAAGTAGGAGTAAGTCCTCTAAGGTTAGGTCTCTTACCCTCTTGCTTCCAAATCTCTTTATTAGCTCCTCGTCTACCTTCCTCAAACACTTTCTCATAACCTTAGCTGCAAGTTTATTTCTCTCCGTAAATAGACATCTCGTTAATACTTCTAACTTTAACGCCGTACTATCAAATGCTCTCCTTTTAATAAGAAGCACTGTTCTAGAAAATACCTTAGGTGGCGGAAAAAACGAGTTAGGGGAATAGATACCTCCTAACTTACACTCTACAATATATTGAGTTATTATAGTTAATCTACCATAATCCTTAGATGAAGGTTCAGCATTCAACCTACGAGCAACCTCATCTTGTAAAGTCAATAAGAAGTATTTAGCAGGATTCTTGTATAATGTTATGAGGATCTTCGATGATATATGATAAGGTATGTTAGATACTACAGTATCAACATAGCCTTTAGCTAATGGAGGCTCTAATCCATCACAAATTATTACCTCTAAATCCCCTTGAACACAGCTTTTTATAAACTTCAATATTGGAGCTAATCTCTGATCTATTTCTAGTGCTATTACCTTCCAATTACCTCTAGTACATAAATAGTATGTTAAAGTTCCTATTCCTGCTCCTATTTCATATATTTTTCTAGGCTTTATTTGATTAAGCCAACCCAGTATTTCATTAATTAATTGAGGATCTACAATAAATGACTGGCTAAGCTTTTTTCTAGGCCTTATACCATACTGTCTAAGGATCTTCTTCGTCCATTTCAATAAGCCTAGTTTAGAAGGAGGTTCAGGTGGATGATTCAAAGTCCTTTTGACCTATATAATTTAATTAAGTAGCCTAGATATACCCCTCTATCCTGACTCGGCTTCACAAATAGGTAATATTTTTCGCCTCCTTGTAATTCTAATATAATTCTATCAACTATTAACTTAGCTGGATCATTTATCCTCGTCCTCTCCTGTATATCATTAAATGACTCAAAGGGTTTTTTCTTCCTCTCTTCCAATATTATTTTAAGAGACTTCTTACCTACACCAGGTAATAATTCAAGGGCATGGAATTTTAATGTAATAGGTTCAGCAACATTAAAGAAATCTACAAAGACATACTCCTTCTCCATCACTATTTTATAAATTATTTGATAAAGATTATCTCTTGCAACCGTTGTTAAATCATCATAAGTTATTCTTCCATAAATATGCGATATCTTATCCCTAAGCCCATGCCCTATATAGACCCTTTCACCAAGTTCAAGATATATTCTAGGCTTAGGACTTACCTCAAGCAATGTAAAGTACTTTTCCCCTATTACTTGAGCTATGGGGTTTCTTCTATGCTGAGGATGTCTATCAAAGGGGTTTCCTTGAGGTAAAAAGTCAAGTACATAGGCATATTCTTCATGCCATTCTTCTCTAGGCCTATATCTATGTGTATGAGCGTACATTTACTGCACCTAGTGCTCCAGTAGAGAAATAGTTATCAAGGAATATTATATCGTTTACCGTAGTTATTATCTAAGAAAGCTACTGCTCCTTAATCCTATACTTATCAATTACTTCAAGTATTTTATCCAAGGTATCTGCATCTATTTCCCTACTTTCAAATACAAGTAATGTTCTTAATTCCTCTATGGTATCAGGACATATACTTGCTATCATAGCTATAGTCCTATCATCAAGATCAAATTTCTTCAATTCATTGATAAGTTCCTCTATCTTATCTTCTACACACTTAGTAAACTTTGAAAGATACTCATATACCCTTCTAATGAGCTCTGGAGCTTCAGCCTCACTAATTCTTTTCTTAAGTAACTTCTTTGCTAAAGGTATCGGAATACTCTTTGATTCTATAATTTCAAAGGACAATTCTCCTTTCACCCCTCACTGCTTAGGGGAAGTAGTTAATGTTTTACTTGTGAGATTATTTGAGGTCTAAGATGTTCAGGTCTAATTATTAATTTCTTAATTTTACCTCCTACACGTACTTCAACTATATAGCATTTACCTTGTTTGCCTACAACAGTTCCCGTCTTTCCATGATATCTTCTATGAGGCATCCCTTTCATAACTGACGGATTAATAATTATGTTAACTTTATCTCCTGGCTTATAATCATACATTAACAGACTAAGAGGAGGTATTGACCCCTTCTCCCTAATATTCTTGCTTAGCAGCTTCCTCGTTCTATGTCTAAACCCTTTTGGTGGCTTTACCATGCACTAGCACCTCTACTAGACTTTGAGTAAGCAGTATTTAAAGGGTACTTTTGATTCAATTTATTACTTAAAGGCTTATAAGGTAATCTTATTCATGAGCATAAATTACATCAAGCTCAATACACTTTAAATGTTTACCAATAACTTCACTAAAGCTTGGAGTAGTTCGACCATTATCTCCTGAAACAAGTTCCTTAACATAAAGCCCTCCCTCACACTTAATTAATGCTTCAAATACATGTGAATTCATCATCCTAGTTCTTACCTCAAAAACCTTTCTAATACGCAAGATATCCGGCCTTCTATGTAAAACCCTTGTAGGTGTCCTCTGTTTAATCCTTATATTCTTAAATTTTTCCTCAATTACTTTTAGATCATTAGCTGTAAGTTCCTGGTCCGATAGAATTAGGCATTTATATATTTTTGGCTTTCTAGAAACCTCGGCTTTAATTAACCTTACATCACGTCTAGATACTTCTCTTTCCAAACTAATCCTAATGACATTCTGTAAACTATTAACCTTCTCTGCCATAGCTGTTAAATCTAGTAATCTATTTTTTGCCTCCTTCAATTCAACAATAAAAGGTCTACCACTACCAAGCATTCTAACATCAACATCTTCACGTCCAGCAGCATGAAGTACGAGGTCACTAGCATTATATGAGTCCATTAATGGCCTCAAGGCTTCCTCAATTGAGAAAGGATATTTTCTAGTACCACTTCTAGAAATCCATAAAGCTTGTGAGATATTACGTCCAAGCTTCCAATACCTACCAAGTATTAATATTGGCATTAGATTTACCTTAATTTCTCCCTCAGGAACACTTACTAAAATAACGATATCAGGTCTTTCAAAATCAACTCTTAAACCAGTTAACTCCATGATCTTTTTACCAAGTTCTCTCTTTATTTCACTTCTTATGGATTCTGAAGTCTCAATATTGTATATGTAGCGTAAATTTTCCTCGCGGTCAATAATGTCCTTAGCTACTCTACATCCTACAATGAAACTTCTCACCCTTACATTTAACTCCTTTAAACAATTAACTACCTTTACTGAAAGTTCCTGTATTATCCTTTCTAGATCTGAACCACATATATAACATGGCCTGTATTTGAGCTCCTTTTTGTAAAGTTCATATAGTGTTGTTTCAGCTACTTTACCCATATTATTTAAGACATTAATTACTTCATCTACATTACTTGTAGTTCCCTTCTTTACATAATCATATATATTCATAAGTAATAGAATCTTTATTGCCCTACCTCTATCCCTATTACTTAAACCCCTACCTAACCCAGCAAACAATCTCCCAAGACAGCTATCACATAAAGGTATTTCCTTTAATATGTCATAGGCCTTTGATAATATGTTTAAATTAATCATTCCTTATCCCCAGCCTTTACTATCCAGTAGATAGTGGAATATTGTAATTATTTGACTACAGTTATATATATTTGGAGTTAATGTGAAGTTCACTATGTCTCTGCTTTTTATGATTTCTAGTGGTTCAGTATCATTAGCTGCTAATGCTAATGCTATTGATCTTGCTTTACTCTTAGATATCTTATCAATAGCCTGTTCTAATTGCAGACCATATCCTTTATATACTAACATTACATCAGCTTTTACAATTATATGATCTTTAAACACTATGCCTCGCCTAGTTTTACCTTCTAGAGCTTTTATAATTAATGGTGTTGAGCTTTCTATATCTGGTCTTAGGTTCCTTACTTCGAATCCATAAATTACTAAGTAGCCTCTTCTTAGCCTAAGTATAGGTCCATAGATGAATACTGTATCTCTCCTTATGTCATGGGATATAAGGAGAGCTGATGAAGCCATATATGCTATCTCGTAGTAATTTTTCATAGGACATAATGAGGGAGATACATATATTATCCTGCTCTTCATTTAATCATCCTAAAGATTTTAGATAAGTCTTTATACTTTCTCACCTTCCTTAGCATTTTCTTTAACATTTGATAGTGCTGTATAAGCTCCTTGACCTCATCTACACCAACACCTGCACCTAATGCTATTCTCCTCATTCTCTGCTTATCAATTATTTCCGGGTTATCTAGTTCCTCATATGTCATTGAATTTAGTATTGCTATCCATTTATCCATTTTCTTTTCACTGAGCTTAACTTCCTCATCACCAATAGTTAACTGTAATGAAAAGCCTGGAATCATTTGCAATATCTTGCTAAGAGGACCCATTTTCCTTATGCTAACTATCTGATGATATAGGTCTCGTAGCGTAAACTTACCTAGAAGTATTGCCTCAGCTCTCTTTTGTATTTCAACTGCTTCTTCTATCCTCTTCAACTTTTCAATTAATCCCTCTATATCACCTAAACCTAGTATTCTTGCAATAAATTTCCGTGGATTAAATATTTCAAATTCATCGAGCTTTTCACCAGTACCTATAAACTTAATCTTTGCCCCAGTTGCTATTACAGCTGAAAGAGCACCACCACCTCTAGCTGTTCCATCAAGTTTTGTAACAATTATACTACCTATAGGTGTTGTTTCATGAAATCTCTTAGCTAAATCAAATGCTTTTTGACCCATAGCAGCATCAATTACCAATACCACTTCATCAGGCTTAATTTCCTCTGAAAGCTTTTTCATTTCATCAAGTAATGCCTGTTCCTCACCATAACCATGTCTACCCGCCGTATCTATTATTATAACTTGACACCCTTGTTCCTTAAGCCATTTAACACCCATAACTCCAATCCTTATTGGATCACGTAAGTTTTCAGGCCAACGATAAAATATTGCACCTACCTGCTTAGATAATTGATATAATTGTTCATATGCAGCAGGTCTATAGGTATCTGTTGTTAAGAGTCCAACTCTATATCCCCTACTTCGGTAGAATAGTGCAAGTTTACCTGCAGTAGTTGTTTTTCCACTTCCCTGAACACCTACAAGTAGCATTGTATACGGTATTCTTTTTGGATCAACTTCAGGTACTACATCTCCACCAAAGAATTCTGATAGACAATCATATACTATTTTTATAAACCAATCTCTCCTAAGAACTCCTGGTGGAGGTTTCTCTTCTAACGCTTGCTTCCTAATTTTTTGTGATAATTGAAAAACAAGTTTAACATTAACATCAGCTAGTATTAGTGTTCTCTGTAAATCCCTTATGAATTCTTCAACAGCTTTTTCATATGTTGTAGATGATCTTAAGAATTTCCTAATAGCTTCACGTAGACTTGCTAAGCCTCTCATCAGTATTAATCCCTATTAATTACTTACTTTTACCTTGTTCTCATAATTATTCTTCTTCCAAGAACATCCCAGTACTCTACTTCAACACCAGGCTTTAGTCTACCAGCTAGTTCAGGATCCTTAGGTTTCTCTATTTCAAAGGTTTCATAAGTTTCTAAATCCATAACTTGAACCATATTACCCATATCAGCTATTATTTGTCCAACTCTTTTATCAACAATTGGTACTTCAACTCTTTGATCAACTGGTGCTATTAATGTTTTCTTAGAGCCTGTAAAGAGGCTTACAGCAACTACATGTGCTTTAGCACTTCCATGCTTACCCGTTTTAGCTTTAGTTATTTCAACTACCTTACAGGGTTCTCCATCAATTATTATGAAGCTACCTGGCCTTAGTTCGCCAAGTGTCGCATATGTCTTGCTCATGTCCCTCCACCAACATAAACATAACCCAACACAATATTTAAAACTTTAGATACGCTATAGAAACCCTGAAATAATCTATATAGAGATGAGGATTCTTGAAAAAGAGAATAGAATTTAAAGGAGGAAGCATAAAGAAATTCCTAAAACTCCTTGAACAACAACTAAAACCCGGTGAAGAAGCAATAATACTACTCGACAACCCCTTCATAATCGAAGCATTTGTAAAAGAGACAATAAAAACAAAAATAATGGTCATAAACGGCAACGAACTAAACAATGGAAGAATAGAATTAACAATACGACTAAGCGAGAAAAACTATTAAACCCAACAAACAAAAACCAATACCCCGGTGCCGCGGTAGTATAGCCCGGCCTAGTATGCGGGCCTGTCGTATGTCCCTCCCCCGTCGCCTCCCTCCATTACACTACTTCATTGCAGGATTAATAGTAGCTGAAGGAAGCTTTGGTAAAAAATCCCATAGAAATCCAGGGAGATTCACGTTCACTAATACTGACCCCAAGTTAATTAAACTAGTCTATGACTTTCTAGTAAAGCATCTAAAAGTACCTCCAGAGAAGATCTCCATATATATAACATACAATATTGAAGTATCCAAACTTACACCTGAATACATAAAGCATTATTGGGGAAACCTACTAAGGATACCAGAAAACAAAATAAAAATCTATCCATATAGGAGAAAAGTAAAGCAAATTAGAAAGAAAGCCGCTTACGGAATATGTCAATTACGAATAAACGATATAGAAATTAGATCAAAAATAGAAACATTTATTAACACTATAATAAATAACCTCAACCAGGCGGCGGGGGAGGGACATACCGAGAGCCCGTGACCCGGGTTCAAATCCCGGCGGCGGCGCCATTTAATTAGACAGTTTATAATGCAATTGAACAGTCTACCTATATAGGTAAACTTCGCCTCTGGGTACCGTTTTTATCTCGTTTTCCGTTACAATTAAGCTTATGCCTTGATTATACATTTCTATGGCAAGTTGTCTTGCTATAACTTTTAACCTTGATATATAGCTTAGATGCCTTTTTACTATGGTCTTTATCATAACTGGGTCATAGTGTATTTTTTCTTGCAGTATAGCTTTTAAGAGAGTTGCTTTACCAATTCTCTCTATATTGACCATATATTTTGATACATGTACAAGAAATTTACATATCTCACTCTTTGCAGATATCCTATATCTGAAGAGATTGCCTGGATGGTGTTGAACATTTCCATGTATGTTCAGCTCAATCCATCTACTATATAATAGATCTAGTAGCTTCTTATCTTTGTTCACAATGATTACTTCGGGTTCTAGATAGAATCGTGGTTTAGGCCTAAATCTCTTTTTTACGCTTAAGACAACTGTTCCATCATTATCCATTAAACCAGCTGTATATGCTGCAAGTAAATCGGGCCTTTTCGAGAAATCTTCAAATATCTCGTGAATGTCCTTTTTACATAGTAATTCATGTTCCTTATGCGATTGTATGTACGCTCTAAGTTTCCATGTTGTGAAGCTTTTCGGGTTTCCTCGAGGGTAAGCATATATTCTAACATAGCCTGTATCGGCTAATCTAATACCTATAGCAGTAAAACATAACAACGTACCCAAATGAGTAGTTTCAACGTGAATGTCTCTTCTCCCAGTATGGGAACATGTATATGATCCATCTCCTGCAACAAATCCGTGAAACCATGCTCTAATAACCTCGTTTTCCCAACTTGAAGTAACTTTATGAAGGTTTTTCAAAACGCTTTCAATGAAATTAAGGTATTCCGACATAATTACATACCCCACAATAATATCCATAATATTTTAAACTCGATATGTTTGGTCTGTTTATCCAGATAATTAGTTAGTCAGACAAATATATAAGCTTTTTTATAACTAACCGAGTAAATATATTATAATGGTTGAAGGATATGCCGATCACACTTAAAGAACATCTAAAGAATATGTTTAAATTGATTAAGACAATTACTGAGATGCGTGAACCGAGTATAAGTGATTTAGTAAAAGCAACCAACCTAAATAGATCGCATGTATATACATTACTTGGTGTATTAGAAGAATTAGGACTAGTGGAGCGCCAAAAGGTCAGGGGATTGCCACCAAAGACTATTGTAGTTCTTACGGATAAGGGCAAGAAGTTATACCTATGTTTGAAGGACGGGAGTTTAATAGAGGATCTCTAGAGTTAATATGTTTTGGTTGATGTTGTTGGGTATTATGGTAGGGGTTGGGTTAATGTGGAGATTGCTTTCAGAAAACTTATACTTGTTATATGGATATCTTGAGAAATAGTCTTTATTTCATATGTATTTTGATGCCTCTGATGATGCTACAGTTTATGAAAGGTTTTAGGGAATGATAGGTAGTTGTTTAATCTGATTTTTCTTCTAGTATTTTCCTTATTTTCTTCAGTTCTGATTGTATTTTTTCTTCTATGATCCTTCTTTCTCTTTTTGTTAAGACGCCTGTTTTCCTTCTTATCATGGACAGTATTTCTTGTGCTCTACTAGCTTCTAGTTGGAAGTATGAAAGCTCTGGCCTTACAACACCTGTTGCCGGCGTAAATACATCGATATTAGCTAGTCCAAGTCTTCTCTGTAGTGGTCCCTGCCTAAACCTAGCTTCCGAAATAAGATTATATGGAACACGCTTCTCCTTAACCCACCAAACACCAAACCTGGCATAACAATGGTCTTCTTCAAGTCTAAACACAATACTGTCATAAAATCTAGGGATCCATATAGATAGGAAAACAAGGGGAAAACAACAAGTAGTATAAACAATATAATCCCTATAACAAGGCTATAGGCTAGAACAAATAAACGGGAAATAACAATAGGCACGAAATACCAAAGAGAATAAAGCCAGTAAATAAGCTTAAGACAAGGCGAAGGCTTAAACTCCACGCCAACACGCCATAGACAGATATAATTTCTAGAATAAAAACTAGCACGTTAGATGAAGCAACGCTAAAACCTTTCTTCCTTGCCTTAAATAATCATTAACTATGCCTGCAACTTTAGGGGTTCTATCAATAATTATGTCTTTTCCTTTCTTTGAAAGATTATATAGCAAAAGCCTAGCATCATCCATGATGGGTAGTTCGCCGTAGTGGCCAGTACCGATAATAATGGTGTCAAAATCGCTGCATGAATTAATGATATACTCTAGCTCTTCATTAGACAATGGCGTGTGACCATAAATACTTCTATATTTTCTCGACAAGTGTTTCGGCCTTTCAAAAACTTTGTCACCACAAATAACTATATCTTCGCTGAAGCTTTTATCATCAACATTAATAAAACCGAACTTAACACTCTTAATAACAACCATAAAAATGCACCAGTTTAAATATACAGTTAAGCTAGATAATAGTCTTATTGAATAAGTGGCTGTACACTAGGTAGGTGTAGGTGAAGTGGTACTAGAAGGTGTGAGAAAAGCGTTAGCAAAATTCCTTAGAGGAAAAAAGGAGTACGAGGAAGCAGTCAAAGAGTTCATAAAAGACCTGCAAAAAGAGCTGATTAAGGCAGATGTAAATGTACGTATAGTATTTGAGCTGACAAAGGAAATCAAAAAGAGGGCTCTAGAAGAAGAACCCCCGCCTGGGATCAGTAGGAAAGAATGGTTAATAACAATAGTATATGAAGAACTATCAAAGCTCTTTGGAGGAGACAAGACGCCAGACATAAAGCCTAAGAAAAAACCATGGATAATACTGCTAGTAGGCTTACAGGGAAGTGGTAAAACGACTACGGCAGCGAAACTAGCATACTACTATAAGCTTGAAGGATATAAGGTAGGACTAATATGTGCAGACACTTATAGACCAGCAGCATATGACCAGTTAAAACAACTAGGAGACCAAGCAGGAATACCAGTCTATGGAGAGCCTGGAGAAGAAAATGCGATAAATATAGCAGTTAATGGAGTAAAACACTTCATAGAGAAAAACTTCGACATAATAATAGTTGATACAGCAGGACGTCATCACCGTGAAGAAACTCTGCTAGAGGAAATGAGAGAGATAGCCAAGGCAATAAACCCTGATGAAGTAATATTAGTTATCGATGCTGCAATAGGGCAGCAAGCATATAGGATTGCAAAGAAATTCCATGAATCAACACCAATAGGATCGATAATAGTTACAAAACTTGATGGCACAGCAAAAGGAGGAGGAGCATTATCAGCTGTAGTTGCAACAGGAGCAACAATAAAGTTCATTGGTACAGGAGAGAAAATCGATGAACTAGAAGTCTTTAAGCCAACAAAATTTGTCGCAAGAATACTAGGCATAGGGGACCTAGAAGGGCTATTAGAGAGGATAAAAAGAGCGAAAATAGAATTTACTGAAAAAGATGTGGAGGAGTTTATCAGCGGAAAAATAACAATGAGACTGGTCTATAAGCAGCTGATCAGTCTAAGGAAAATGGGCCCATTAAGAAAAATACTATCAATGATCCCTGGTTTAGGATTAAAAATGCCTTTGGAAATAGACATAAATGCTAAAGAAGTAGAAAAGAAGCTGTCCAAATGGATCGCAATAATAAATTCTATGACATATGAAGAACTAGAAAACCCTGAGATAATTGATAGAAGAAGAATGAAGAGAATAGCCATAGGAGCAGGAGCAGACATAAGTGATGTGAGAGAGCTTCTTAAACAATATGAAATGCTTAAAAAGATTTCAAAACAGTTAAAGAGAAGAAAAGACCTACTTGAAAGACTAAGGCTTGGAGCACATGGAATAATATGATCAAGAGAATATTCTTATTAAGGACAGATTTTCTTGACATAGACAAGCTATCTAAAATACTATTGTATACACTCATGGTATCACACGCAATAAGAATAGACACTGTGCTTGTAATAGAGTATGGAAAGAAGTGTTATATACTAAAAGGGGAAGAATTAAGGCACTTGTATCCACAAGAAAAAAGTCTTCAAGGATTTGTAAAAACAATATTTTATAAAGAGAAAAAGATGCCTGGAGTATACATTGTACGTGATAAAGAATTATTGAAGAAGATCATATCATGCAATAAAGCACTTATAGTAAAATACGCTGGTAATAAACCAAAACAGGTCTTTATGACCTGTACTCGAGAGTTAATACAGGAAAATGACTGTATAATAATACCTCTTTATTCTTTAGAATGTTTTCTGAAAGACATATTAGGCTACATGAATTGTAATAATATAAGCTATCTAGATATATCGGTAGGCAAATATGGGTCGATAGAACAACTCGTAACAATAGTACATTATGTCATAGACATAAATCTTGGTGGCTGGATCAGAAGGAAAGGTGAAGTACGGTATGTCAAAGGAGTCTACAATAAAGTTATGGAGAGAAGAACTTAACGATATACTTGAAAAGACGTATAGGGTGTTACTAAAGTATCCACTTTGTGATCACTGTCTTGGAAGACTTTTTGCTAAAAAAGGACGTGGTTTAGGTAATGATGAGCGTGGCCGAGCTTTTAAAACATTATTGTCGATACAACTATATGAAGCGATCAAAGAAGAACCGTTGAAGGCTAAAAATATTGTAAAAACATTGGCTAGGAATGGTGGAGGACCCTTACTTTCACTCTACAAGACTCTATATGGAGAAAGTATAGGCGTGGAAAAATGCTATATTTGTGAGGGAAGGTTGTCGCATAAGTATTTCAATGAATTAGCTGAAATAGCTATCGAAATACTTAGAGAGTACAATGCATCGAGCTTCTTGATAGGCGTAAGTATAAGTCAAGAAACACGGTATAGGGAACTTAATGTAATCGATGAAATAGGTATAGACTATAGTGAGTCAATAAAGAATGAGATAAAAAGAGAAGTAGGAAAAATCGTTAGGGATAAAACAGGTATTGAACCTGATTTCGAGAAACCAGATGTGGTCATCATTTTTGAGTTTGAAACAAATGACTACAGGGTAATTGTGAATCCTGTGCTATTAGAAGGGTATTATTGGAAGAAGGCTAGAAATATCTCACACACCATATGGATCAGCAAAGGCGTGAAACAATACCCCTATTCTCTGCAAGAATTCTTTAATGATAGTCTCCGAGAACTATTTGATGCAGAAGAAGTAGTCTTGCATGCTTCCGGGAGAGAAGATGTTGATGCACGTATGTTAGGCACTGGTAGACCCATGGTTATTGAGATTAAAAATCCAAAGTTCAGGCTAGTTGACAAAGAACTTTTAAACAGTATACTTTGCTCTGACGTAATCGAGGCAATAATAACAAAGGATTCAAGTAGAAGTAGGATAAAATACTTGAAGACGGAATTGTCTAAGAAGACAAAAGTGTATAGAGCCCTGGTCTATGTTAATAAAAAGGTATCTCAAAAAGATTTAGAAAAACTAGAAGAGTTCTTTAAGAACAGGACTATAAGACAGTTAACGCCTACAAGGATACTACGGCGTAAGAAAGAACATGAGCGTATAAGGAAGGTTTATGAAGTAAAAGCGAGGCTTGTATCAGATAATTTGTTTGAAGCGCTAATAAGAGCGGATGGGGGGCTTTATATAAAGGAACTTATATCAGGTGATAATGATAGGACTAATCCGAGCTTCTCGTCAGTTCTTGGAGCGGAAGCTTATTGTATAGAATTAGACGTTATCGGTGTTGAAGTATTTTTATAGCTTATAAATGGTTAAGATTATAAATTAGTTAGCAAATATGTCTAAATGCCTTGGAGATAATAGAGTGTGGTAGAAATGGTGAAGGCGCCAAGAGGGTTTAGGCATAGAACTAGAAAGTTGTTGAAAAAACATATCAGGGAAAAAGGAGCGGTTCCTCCTCTAAGCCTCTTATTATATGAGTATAAAGTTGGCGATAAAGTCCATATTGTAATAAATCCTGCAATACATAAAGGTATGCCCCATAGAAGGTATCATGGTAAAACAGGGACTGTTATTGGTAAGAGAGGTAAATGTTATATTGTTGAAGTGTATTTAGGCGACAAGAAAAAGATCTTGTTTGTCAGACCCGAGCATCTTCGTCCAGTGAAAAAACCTGAAACAAAGTCGGAATCTAATAAATAAAGAGGATAGGGAGTGGTATATCTTGTCTTCAGATATAGATGCAGAAGTTTTAGAGGAAAAGCACATATCGAATCCTGTGGCTAGGAAGCTTTTGGAAAGAGTAATAAAGTATATTGAGTCTCAGGAAGGAAGTATACCGATTCTTTTACACAAGACTATAGAGTATCTTCGTCAATTCTCTAAACTAGATCCTGAAAAGGTTGAGGCTTTAGAGAAAGAGCTACAGTCATTTAATTTAAAGCCTGAAACAATCGTTATGATAGTAAATATTTGTCCTACTACACTTGATGAATTAAGAATACTTCTTGTTACTGAAGAAAGAACTATTGATACGGAAGAAGCTAATCGTATACTTGACACTGTTAAAAAATATTGTAGCTAAGGCTTCTATAAAGTATTATTTTATCTATCTCCAAATTTATGTATAGTAGGCCTGTGTGCGCATAACATGTTTTACTCTAGTCTCTAGGTAGGTGAAAACTGGCCGTGTATAGATATGGTAGACCCCGATATCCTTCACAACCAGCCCGAAGAGGCTATAGAGAAGAATTAAGAGAATACGAAGTCTATATCCTAGATTACCTGCCCTATGGTAACCCCCTGGATAGGCATGTTGAATATAGGAATAAACCTGTAGCGCAGGCCATAGGTACAAGGTTCTTTACACTACTTGAAGTAGAACCTTATTCGGGAATAGATCTTGTACCGGGAGAGAAAGTAGAGTTAAACAGAGAGTCTAAAATAAGGAGGATAATAGGTAGGATCACTTATGATGACTTAACTTCTACGGCTAAGGATAACCTAGAAGAGATAATTAGGAAAATAGTTCTTGAAAACGAGAAGGTATTTGTTGACTTGTTTAACAAAGCTGAGCCCATTACACTTAAACTTCATACTCTAGAACTACTTCCCGGGATAGGTAAAAAGACTATGAAACTAATACTTGAGGAGAGAAGGAAAAAGCCCTTTGAATCATTCCGTGATCTCCAGGAGAGGGTTAAGTTAAGCGATCCCGTGAAAACTATTGTTGATAGGATAATACTTGAACTAAAAGGCGAGGATAAATACTATCTATTCATAAAACCACCTAAGCAGAAACTAGGATCAGGCGTAATTTACTTAGGCTATTTAGAGAAACTTTATCTACTCTAGGTTAGAGTGAATGGACAAGCCACCATTGCATTCTAAAACCGCTCTATTTAAATGGACTAAGAAAGTACTACGTGAATATAACATAAGACCTCGTGAAAAATATAGTCAATCTTTTTCGATTGATCCTTTCCTTATTAAAAGTGTAGTGAATAGTGTTTGTTCATTAGATTGTAAGTGTGTTTGCGAAATTGGCTCGGGATTGGGCACGCTAACATACTATTTAGCTGAGAAGTGCTATAGGGTTATAGCTATTGAAATAGATAAAGTACTTGCATTAGTTACTTCAAGGGTTTTAGAAAAAAGTTATAACACGGTTATAATTAATGGTGATGGATTAGAGGTTCCCTGGAACTGTGATTGCACCGTATCTAACACTCCATACAATATTACATCAGATATCCTGATTAAGCTGGCTAGAACAAATACAGTAAAATATGGTGTCTTTGTTCTACAGAAAGAGGTTGTTGACCGGTTAAAGGCTACACCAGGGTCAAGAGATTATGGTAGATTAACTGTACTAATCAAGTTATTGTTTGATATCGAAGCAGGGCCTGTTTTTCATCCAGATAGTTTCTATCCAAAACCAAAGGTTTTTTCGCAATTAGTAATACTTAGAAGAAAACATAATTACGAGGCAGTTCATTCAATTCTAGAAGAAGTTACAAGAGTTATTTTTAGTGAAAAGAGGAAAAAAGCTATCAGTGTTCTTAATAGAAAACTTGGGATAGACTATGAGACGTTAAGAAGCATTGGTTTAAGCGAGGATTTGAGGGTATATGAGCTTTGTCCAGAAATGATTATGAACATAGCGAGAACAGTTATGGAAAAAAGGTATATGTTGAGAAAGGATTATGGTTAACAGTACTTGATGGAGTTTATGAGCCCAGCGAAGATACATGGTTACTCATGGAGCTTATTTCAAGTGCTGATTTAAGAGGGAAAATAGTTATTGATGTATGTTCTGGTACAGGCATCTTAGGCCTCTATGCTGGAAAGATACTTAATGCATCAAAAATCATATTAATAGATATTGACCCATTAGCAGTTATGGATAGTTACTTGAATGCTGTAGGCTGGAGTATGGTTGATAAAGTTGCCGTACTTAATTGCGATCTTCTTTCATGTATTAGAGATAGATATGCTGATGTGATTATAGCTAATCCTCCATATCTTCCAGCTAATGATGAAGTACAGTTTAGTGATATAGAATCTGGTCCAAAGGGGTCAGAAATCGCTGTTGAGGTAGTGAAACAAGCACAGAGGGTGCTTAAAGAAAATGGTACATTATATATGGTTTTCTCTAGTCTTTCTAATCCTAATGAAATATATTCTGCTTTATCCAGATATGGATTCGTCTTGGCAAGAGAGATGAGTAGACATTATTTCTTTGAAGACATAATTGCGATAGAGGCTGTATTAACATGAAGATCAGGGTGGTTTTGGTAGAGCCAGAAGGATCAGTTAATCTAGGATTTATTGCAAGGACTTGTATGAACTTTGGAGTATCAGAACTCTATTTAGTGAATCCTAAGGCAAGCATTGAAGAAGCATTAAACTATGTAGCTAAAGCTAAAGACATGCTACTTAATGCGGTAATTGTTGATTCAATCGATAAGGCTGTGAAAGATGTTGAGCTAATTATTGCTACTACAGCAAGAGGCTATAGTCCAAAAGACTATGTTAGACAAGCAGTACCTCTAAGAGAATTTGTTGAAAACATGCTTACAGGTAAAGAATACATAGCTATATTGTTTGGAAGAGAGAGTACTGGTTTAACTAGAGAGGAATTATTAAAAGCTGATGTCTTGGTAACAATTCCAGCTGACCCTAAATATCCTGTATTGAATTTGAGCCAATCGGTTGCAATAGTGCTTTATGAATTATGGATGAAAGAGAGGTATGGTTTATCAGAAAATATACCTCCTCTGGCTAGTAGAGAAGAATTAGAATTAATAATGAAGCTCTTTGATGACATAATAAAACGGCTTGAAATACATGAAAATAAGGCGACGCGGATTAGAAGAATAATACACAGCATTATATTTAGAAGCAGATTAAGTGTAGATGAGGCAAAAACGCTCGAATACCTATTAAGAAAGGTGATACGAAGACTTGAGAAATAAAGTCAATATAGCATTTAGCGTCAACCCTGGGATAGAGGATATAGCATCCGAGGAAATATCTACGGAATTTAGCGGTAAGGTAAGATATAGGCTCTTAACAGGATATGTTTACTTAGAGACGAGCAATTATAGTTATGAAAAAATCTCTAGACTAAGGACAATCAACAGGGCATTCATATTACTCTGGAGAGGAGAGATAAGACCCGAACTCCACTATCTCGCAACACTACGTGAAAAACTCGCCAAAGAACTATCGGATATAGCTGAATACGTGACACCCGATACGCCTTTTGCTGTTACTGCTGAACGATTAGGAGAACACGAATACACTTCAATGGACATAGCTAGAGTCCTTGGTGACGTTGTTATCACTATTGTAGAGGAAATTCATGGAAGAAGACCTATGGTAAACTTAAGAAATCCTTCGGTAATAGTCTATGCTTTTGCACGTGAAAAAGAAATGCTTGTAGGAATATCATTGACTGGTCCTTGGAGTATGCATAGAAGAGGCTATAGAGTATACGACCACCCAGCAGCATTGAAGCCCACTCTTGCTTCAGCAATGATCTATATTGCTGGAACTAAAGATAAACAATTGATTGTAGACCCTATGTGTGGTGGGGGAACAATTCCTATAGAAGCAGCCTTAATACATGAAGACGCTGAAATAATTGGGACAGACATAAACCCCAGACATATCCATGGCGCCATAGAAAACGCTATTACGGCTGGAGTTTATGATAAGGTCACCTTTAAAGCATGGGATGCTAGAAAAATACATGAATTGATCTCTGATGCCGACCATATGATACTAAACCCGCCATACGGTATTAGATACGGCGATCCATGGAGTATTAGGAGTACTTATGAAAAGTTTCTTGAATCAGCTCAAAAAGCTCTAAAAGATGGTGGTAGGATAACAATGATAACCACGGAGTTTTCATATGTACGTAAAATAGTTAAGAAAATGAGATATGATATCGTCCATGAAAGAACAGTCTATCATGGCAATCTGTATCCTCACATAATGGTTTTAGAGAAGATATAGGTATCCATACTTCCCTAAGCATTGTATGTTCATTACTTTGAGGGAACAGTTATAAAACCCTCACAGTTAATATAATGGGAAGAAGATGTAGTACAAGGTGTAAGACAATGCCTTTAAGACCTGCAAGATGTTATACACACTTCAGTGGACCACCATATACTAGGAAAGAGTATATTCCGGGAGTACCGCAGCCTAAGATAACTAAGTTCGAAATGGGCAATATTCATGGCGACTACGATTATGTATTAGAGCTTGTTACGATCGAGGCTGGTCAGATCAGACATAATGCTATTGAAGCAGCCCGTGTAATGGCTAACAAATATCTTAGTACAGAAGTTGGTGACGAAAACTATTTCTTGAAGATAAGAGTATATCCACACCACGTTCTTAGAGAAAACAAGATGATGGCATTTGCTGGAGCTGACCGTTTGCAGGATGGAATGCGACAAGCCTTTGGCAAACCAATTGGTTTGGCTGCTAGAGTATACCCCGGATCCGTTGTCATGGAGGTAAGAATAAGGAAAGAAAATATTGAACACGCTAAAGAAGCATTAAGAAGAGCTGCCTCAAAACTGCCATTGCCTACAAGAATTGTTATTAAGCCACTAAAGCCAGGGCTTAAGCCAATTGGCTGACCAACTAATATCCCTTTATGAAGTTGAATTAGGACGTATAAAGAGTTTTATTAAAGAGGTAAATGCTAAAAAGATATTATTGCAAGCACCTAACGGGCTTAAACCTCTTTTGAAATACATTATAAATTGTTTGCAAAAAGACTTGAAGACTATAGATTTATATGTTTCAGGCAGTCCTAGTTATGGTTCATGTGATTTAGCAGTTGATGAAGCTAAGGTCATAGGTGCTGACGCGATAATACACTTGGGCCATACGATGTATCCTTATATGGGGTATGACATCGATATACCTGTGTTATATGTTCCAGTATACTATAAAGGGACGATAAGCGATGAAATCATTAAAAGATTGTTATCATATGTTACCAGAGAAGGTATTGAGAGTGTAATAATTATTGCAAGTATACAATACGTGAAAATAGCCAAGATGATTTATGAGAAATTGGGTAATTATGGAGTAAGAGTTGTTAAAGCGAAAAGAGAGAAGGAATTTATGGAAGACTTCCAGATTCTTGGATGCTATTATAGTGTGCTTGATGAAGAAGACTATGATGCCATAATTGTTGTATCATCAGGATTATTTCATGGAATAGGTGCATGCTTATACAAACCATTTGCTAAGACACTGCTGGTCGATCCTGTTAGAGAGGAGATAATGGATCTTAGTAATGAATGTAAAAGAATCTTGGCCAAGAGATTTTACCTAATATCAAGCTTAGTGAATAAGGGATATAAGAGCGTAGTCATAACAACTGGGACTAGGCCTGGCCAATATAGATATTCTTTAGTAAAAACACTTGAAGAAACCTTTACTAAAGATGATTGCTCAGTGTACAAAGTGGTTGTGAATTATATTGATAAAAACGTGCTCATATCGCTAGATAATGCATTCAAGCCGGATTTCTTCATAATAACAAATTGTCCACGGCTACCAATAGATGACCTAGGTGATTTCTATAAACCTGTCCTAACTCCTGGTGAAGCATTAATGGTAGCTAATAAGTCTATGAAATATAGGTTCCCATGGTAATATGACTATGGTTAAGAAAAAAGACTTAGAACTATTTCTCGAAAACACGCCTGAATATAGTAGTCCTAAAGAACATCTAGAACAATACATTACTCCTCCAATTATAGCATCCGAGCTATTATGGGAAGCTTTTATGCATAACGATATTGCTGATAAAACGATACTTGATATGGGTTGTGGAACGCTAAGGCTAGGTCTAGGGGCATTAATGCTTGATGCTAGGAGGGTTATTGGAATCGATATAGATTGTGATGTACTAAATAATGTTGTTAAATGGATCGATAGGAATAAGGGATATAAACACAAAATATTGCTGATTTGCGGCGATGTCATAGAATCTCAATTGAATAACATCGACACTGTCATAATGAACCCTCCATTTGGGGTGAAAAAGCATAATAGAGGACTAGATGTCATGTTTTTAAAGAAGGCGTTAACAATAGCTAAATCAGTATACAGTATACATAAAGATAGTCCTGGATTATATAGAATAGTTAATGAGTTACTCGGGATGGTGAAAGGAAGGATAGTTTATCTTAAAAAAACCATATATCCTATAAAAATGATACTACCACATCATAGGAGAAGAGTATATTGGATTAACGTAGTGTTATATGGAGTAAAGAGGGAGTAGGATTTGAATGAGAAAGAAATTAGGGAAAAACAAGTGAGACAGGAGGCTTTAATTACACCAGGAGACAAACTCTATGTTATTGAGGAGTATATTCCAGGGCCGGGAACATATAGCGACCAAGATGGCTGGATTAGATCGGCTATTGTTGGTAGAGTGGTTATTGATAAAGTCCAAAAACTTGTATGTGTAAAACATGTCAGAAATAAGCCCTTTATACCAAAACCTGGTGATATTGTTCTAGGAGTAGTCTCTAGTATCTCAGAAGACTTAGCTTTCATAGATATATTTCAGATTGAGGGAAAAAATTCTAGATCGATAGATTTTACTGGCGTAATACATGTTTCTCAAGCTAGTGATAAATTTATAGAGACACTTTATGACGCCATGAGACTTGGCGATGTTGTTAGAGCTAAGGTACTAAATGACAGGATCCCGTACCAATTAACGACTAAAGGTCCGCAATTTGGTGTGATAGCTGCCCTATGTAGTCGCTGTGGTGCTTTAATGAAAAAACATAGTGATGAAACACTAATATGTCCTCGATGCGGTAATATAGAGAAAAGAAAAATTTCGATAAAGTATGTTGTGAAATAAATAGTTCTTTTTCACAAAACTATATGGTGTGGCCTAAATTATGCCACTAATCAAAAGAGTTTTTCATGTAAATTGTAGTGGTGAAGAATGTCTAAAGATCGCAGAAATTATACGCGAGAATATAACGGTGACCGAAGTACACATTGACATAAAAGACTATGGTCTCGTCATAGAGATATATGGCTATAAGAGTGATGTGAAAAATGCATGGAATAAGATCAAGAAGCTTGTGGCGATGTATAAAAATGTTTCAAGAACAATAAAAGGCGGGGAGGTATTATACCCGGTTGAATATATTGTATCTTTGATAAAGAAGACTTTTCCACCACTATTGCTTGTTGAGGTGCTTAAGAGAAAAGGCTATTCCAGCCGCTATGAAGATGGGAAGATTATAACTAATGCGGAAATAGAGGAGGTAAAGAGTATTGCAGAAAAAATTGCTGACATAATTAATGAGATAAGATATGATGTGAAAGGTACTACAAGTAAGTATTTCGTTGCAGCAGCATCAATACTTCTTGGGCTGGAACCGAGTGAAGTCATAGAAAAGGCTATTAATCATGGTCTAATGTATCTTGATGAGGATGAAAAAGCTAGGATCAGGTATGAGTGGAGACAAGCATTGGATAAATTCGTTAAAATTTTTAGTAGGAAAGACATAGAGGATAGGGAGAACGTACTAAACGAAATTCACTAAAAACGGTGTCAGACTATGGAAGTAGAGGTAAAGAAGATTTCGCCTAAGGAAATATTGATCATAGTCACTGGTGAGGGACATACTTTAGGGAACTTGATAGCAAAAGAAGCTATGGAGCATCCTCACGTAGTATTTGCGACATATAGAATACCTCATCCTCTTCAAGATAGAATGGAGATCTCTATAATAGTTGATGAAAACTATAATATCGAAAAAGCTCTTGCAGAAATAATTAACAATATTAAAAGGAATCTAGAAGAATTTAGGAAAAAGATAGAGGAGGTTCTTTGAAAAAAGAAGCAAGGATTCTTCTAATAAAATGTTGTAGAAACGGTATCGTACTCTTAGTCCTAAGATATAACTCTGTTGAAGAAATAGCTCTTGTACCGAATCAAAAATTCGATAGTATTCTGTCTTACTTAAAAACTATAGGTGAAGTAAGATACTATACTTGTATCGATTGCGAAGACAATGAATTATTCAGGGTTATAGCATCTAATTATGGATTGCGTGAACTAAACAAGCTAGAGTTCCTACATTTAATTGAAGTGGAGAAAATGCTCGAAACATTCTGTTGCATGCTTAATTACATGGTAAGGACGATTCCAGGTAATCAAACTTATCTATGTATTACGCAGTAAATTCTAATAATCCCTCTCAACACATTTAAGTCTACAGCTTAAATAGCTTGGGTTTAACAAAATAGAATGAAATATAGGTTAAAAAGGGTGCATACCATGAAATTCTGTCCAAAGTGTGGCACAATCATGGTGCCAAGAAGAGAAGGTGGTAAGGCAATATTACATTGCCCTAGATGTGGATATAAAATAGAAGCACAAAGTGATAAAGAATTATCAGCCTATAGAAAGACATCGATAGTTGAACATAGTGAAAAGGAGAAAACAATAGTAATAGGTGGTAAGGAGGAGGTAAAAGGCTTACCTGTTACAAAAGACATAATTTGTCCTAGATGCGGAAATCATGAAGCATACTATTGGTTTTTACAAACAAGGGCAGCCGATGAGCCCCCAACAAGGTTCTTTAAATGTACAAAATGTGGCTATGTATGGAGAGAATACGATTAGTTAAGTATAGCGTTAGATAATAATTACTTTCGTAGATAAAGGGGCCCTGTCTTGGAGAAGCGGGAGGAGTATATAGAACGAGACCTATTATTGAAAGTATTCAGGAAGCTTGAAGAAATCTTAAGAGAAGCCTACTATTCGACACCACCACACATATCTTCTAAAAGCCTTATCGAAAGAGCACTTTATATCTCACGCTCCATGATAAGCTTTTTAGAGTCTATTAAAGAAGATGATTAATATCCATAAACTCTTAATATCTTAATAGTCTAATTTATTAGACAGAAGAATCAAAGGTGGATTTCATGAGACTGGTATTCTTTGACGCTAGAGTATGGAGGTATGCTATATCAGCTGTAAGTAAGATTATTGAGGAAGCAGCTTTTGTTATAAATGAGAATGGATTTAGATTGAAAGCCATAGATGCCTCTAGAGTTGTTCTTGTAGACTTTACACTACCTAGTACTAGTTTTGAAGAGTTTGAGGTAGAAAAAGAAGAAGTTATTGGCGTGAATCTGGAAGACCTAGCTAAGATATTAAGAAGAGCTACAAAGGAGGATAAACTGGAGTTAAAGAGCCTTGAAGGAGGAAGATTGTCTGTATCATTTTTAGGCAAAGGTAGAAGAACATTCATAATTCCATCAATAGAGACCATGGCTGAACAATTGCCTGAATTAAATATAAAGTTTACTGCCAAAGCTAAAATGATGAGCACGATCTTTAGAGATACTGTAAAAGACTTAGAGCCTATAGGCGATGCTATAGAGTTTATTGCAAAGCCAGACGAAAACAAAGTGATTGCGAGGAGCTCAGGCGATTTAGCTGAGGCTGAAATAGAGTTGACAGAAGAAGCCGGAAGCTTGATAGAATTTAGTGCAGAGGAAGAAGCTAGATCCATATACTCTACAGACTACCTATCTGACATTGTTTCAGCGGCACAAGCCGCCAATGAGGTCGTATTTGAATTTGGAACAGCGATACCATGTAAGATAGAGTTCCTATTGCCGCAAGAAGGTCGGTTGATCTTCTATGTCGCTCCCAGAACAGAATAAGAAGTTTTTAGCAGAAATAATAACACTATATTATTCTAAAAGACCTCTTAAAGAGCCTAGTTTTTTACCTAAAAGGGAAATCGCTATACAGCCTATCGGCGCTAAATCTTATATAAGGCATTTAGCGTTTCCATCGATAATAAGGCTATATGAGTATATAAAAAGTAAGCCACCACTACATCTATACTATTCTTCAGCAATTTATGAAAATCCTTCGGCAGAATCCATGGATACAAAAACCTGGCTTGGATCAGAACTATTGTTTGATATTGATGCGGATCATTATCCTGGATGTAGTGATGCAATAAATATTTGTAGCAATTGTGGTAGTATTGTTGAAGCAAGCGATAAATGTCCAAAGTGCTCATCGGAAGACATAGTTAAAATACCTTTGCTAAAACCTGGATGTTTTATAATGGCCTGGAATGACGCGCTAAAGATCATTGATATAATGGAACATGAGTTTGGCGCTAAACAAATTGAAGTCGTGTTTTCTGGGCATAGAGGATTTCACATAAAGATCTCAGATAAGCATTTGTTTTATCTAGATAGAGATGAGAGAAGGGCTATAATTGATTATCTAATGTTAAAAGACATAATGATCGAAAAAATCATCCCGCCTATCGGAAGGAAGAAGAATAGGGCTTTATTCCTTAAAGAGAGAGAATATGGTTTACGAGCACGTCTAAGAGATATTGCATTGAAAACACTCAACATAAAAGATCTAGGTTTAGTTATTGAAGTCGATTATGACGCATTGAGAAAAATTCTAGAATTAACAAAAGTGGAAATAGATCCTGTTGTAACAATGGATATTACTAGACTTTCTAGGTTCATAAACTCGATAAACGGTAAGGCAGGACTATATGTATGTAGAATGGATCCTGATGAAGACTTCAAACCTGATCTAACGAGGTTTGAAGTCTTCAGAGGTAAGATATTAGTTAAATCACTCGTAGATTTACCTGAGATAACAATCCTGGGTAAGAATATATCCTTAAAAAAGGGTGAAAAGAAGTATATTGATGCAACATTAGCTTTTTATCTTGGTGTTAAAGGGCTTGTTGAAATAATCAATATAAAAGACATTGAGGTGATAAAGCCACGGAATTAAAGTATCTAAGTCTTGCAAGAGATGAATTAAGATCTCATAAAATTGTGAGATTAGATAGAGCTATGGTAAATGAATACTTTAGAGAACTTCATAATTACATTCTGGAGTCTAGAAAAGCTGGTAAATACGCGGAAATGTATCTAGCTAAATATATTTCAAAGATACTTAATGATGCGAAGTTGTTAGTAAAACTAAGGCTAGTAAAATCGATCACAGGTTTTGATATTGAAAAGAACTCTATTGATGAGGAAATATTAAAGAGCATTAAAGAGGCTGTCGAGAACATTTCAAAATATCTTGCAGGAATATATCTTGTAACTCCAGATGGTAGGATAGTTGTCCGCATAGAGAAAGATACAATTATTAACGGTATAAGATACAAGAAAGGGGATCTAACTGTTATTGACTTAAAATCTCTAGTATTCTATAGCGCGCTCAATATTGTGAAGCCAATAGAGTCTCTTATAGCAGGTATTTTTAGTGAACTAAAGTAAATTTTAATATCTGTATTAAATACACATATGACAGTCAAAGAAATGTGGTGATAGTAGTGAAAGTACCAAAAAGAATAGTAACATATTGTCCTCGATGTAAGACGCATACAGAACACTCAGTAACCATATATAAGCATGGGAGAAGGAGATCTTTAGCTGAAGGAGAGAGGAGGTATAGGCGTAAGCAAGAGGGATATGGTTCTAAGAGAAAGCCTGAACAAAAAAGATTTGCTAAAGTCACGAAGAAAATAGTGTTAAAGTTAAAGTGTATTAAATGCGGTTATATTCTTCATAGGAAAGGAATCAGGCTTAAGAAAGTCGAACTAGTAGAGGTGGCGCGATAATGGTTAAGAAGAGAAAGATACTTATTCCACAGCCTAGAAGCAGGTTTCTTAAAGTTATTTGTAAGACATGTGGTGCTGAAAATATAGTTTTTAGCCATGCAACGTTCCCTGCTCGATGTAAAGTCTGTGGAACTGTTTTGGTTAAACCCACAGGAGGGAAAGCAGAGATAATTAGAAAGAATGCTGAAGTTGTCGCTGAATTAGGTTAAGCTAAGTTAATTAACTGTTCTCCCCATAAAACTTTATTATTAAGATAATTTAGTATTACCTAGACGATAAACCCGTCTTTTACTTGGTTGAAGGTGATAGCATGCCTAAGCCTAGGAAAGAACTACCTAATGTTGGAGAACTCGTTGTAGCGACTGTAAGAGAGATCTTCGACTACGGTGCTTATGTAACATTAGATGAATATAACGATCTAAGAGCATACTTACCTTGGAGTGAAGTATCCACCAAGTGGATAAGGAATATTCGAGATGTAATCAGAGAAGGCCAGAAAATTATTGTAAAAGTTATAAGAGTTAATAAACGTCGTAAAACTGTTGATGTTTCCCTAAAAAAGGTTACTGATAGTGAGAGAAAACGAAAAATGATGTGGTGGAAAAGATATTTGAAGGCTGCAAAAATAATCGAATTAGTTGCCCAAAACTTGGGCAAATCCATTGATGATGCTTATAAAGATGTTGTGTGGAAATTAGAAGATTACTACGGTGATCCCTTATATGGTCTTGAAGAAGCTTTGTTGAGGGGGCCCGAGGCTCTTAAGGAAGCTGGAGTACCCGACGAATGGATCGAGCCCTTGTATAAAGAAATTGGAAGACATATAAAGATCAAGAAGGTTAGAATTAGGGGAACACTCTTTCTCAGAAGCTTAAGCCCTAAAGGCGTAGAGGATATCAAGAAAATCTTACTGTCAATATATGGTGTTGTGAGTAAATTCGGAAAAGAAGTTTTAACCAGAGTATACACGCTTGGCTCACCAAGATATGTTGTTGAAATTGAAGCTCCAGATTACAAGATTGCAGAAAAGGCACTTAGTGAAGTAGTTAATACTGTGGAAGCTCTTGCAAAGAAGCTGGGAGTAGAGATGAAGTTTGAGCGTGAAAAAACATGAAATGGATCATGAGGAAATGTCCTAAGTGCAACAGGTACACATTGAATAGAGAGAAATGTCCAGTATGTGGTACCCCTGTAATAGTGCCTCATCCACCAAGATTCTCGCCTGAAGATAAGTATCTTAAGTATCGACTTGAAATGAAACTAAAGAGTGGGTTGCTAAAACTTGATGAAAAGAATATTTTTATGGAGTAAACTTGTATAACGCGGTGAGAATATATACGTCGTAACCTCCTAGAGCTGTTGTTACCGTATCTATATATGTTAGTGTAGCATTTACAAATTTAAAGTACTTAGGCTCAGGGATCTCAAACCTCATTATCGGGGTTCTCGATATAACATCATTAACAGGATTATACCCTAGTCTAAAAATCGCGTCAATTAACAGCTTTACTAGCAGAGACTCTCTAGCCCTATAATTCCAGGCTAGAGGCAATTCAAATGATCCATGAACATTCATGTACAGGTCTATATATTCCGGCAAATCATGACCGCTTAGAGTAACATATTGAGGTAATGATGCTATATCGCCAAAGGGTACATATACTAGTTCAGGAACACCTTCCCTCTCCCCAACCACATATACTCTTCCGATATGCATAGTATTCTGTAACATTCCTAATCCTGTTTTCTCAACACTCACGATCTCCGTAATTATGATGTAGACATTATGCTTAGATACATCAATATTCTTGAGTATTAATCCCCGAGCCGTTGTTTCATCACTAATGAATATACTTGATAAAAGCATCCTGCCTAAGCGATCTCCATGGTCATCGGCTAATATATATGCATTTTTGAGACCAGTTATCCAGAGACCTCTTTCCCAATGAATTAATATGACAGGATTACTTTCATTTATATATGAAAGTAATTCAATTATACCACTCTTGCTAACAGGCTTATAACCGTGTCCTGCAGGAGGTATTCCACTATAATATACCGGCGAAGGCTCAGTGACAATATTATATCCTCCATAAGCTCCTCCCACGATTAATGCAATAAATACCCATATCAAAGCAACGATATAGAGAGATCTAGTTTTTCCTTCAATGGAGGCTGATACTAGTCTAAAAGCTTCTACAATAATATAGCTGATTAATGGCGTTATAAATGCTATTTCGAGGATAGTAAGAGAAGGCTCTACATAAGCTAATATTACTGTTATAAGAAATCCTATGATCATGAATAATTTTAAAGGACTTTTAGAATAGTTGCCGATGCCTTTCAACTTTATGTAGGCTACTAAAGCAGGTGGGCCAAGAATAACTATGGATAGGGTATCAATAATAGGATTATATGTCTTAGAATATGGTTCAAGTAATCCCGGCAATTCTATTAAAAGACTTGTGAGGTATGTTAAAACAATCGATAGTGCTATTGCAGAAATTATGCTTGATAACCTCCAAATGTTTCTCTTGAACATAGACGGCTCCATGACAATGAATCTATATTCTAGGAAACCAGCTATTAGCACGGTTAACATCATGTAGATGACTGCTATATGATATATTGTAACATACTTTGTAACAACCAATGATGATAGAGAAGCTGCAAAGATTAATATTGTGATGTATAGGTGTGCAACATTAATCTTTCCTGTATACATGAGTATTAGCATGTATATGAAATATATCATGCCTATGATCCATCCGGTGGGTATTGCAAGCCATGAAATCATGTACATGAATATAAACAATAATGTGTACATACCAACGCTTCTTTTCTCGCGTGCTTCTAGCAATCTCGACAAGACGATCATGGTTAATAGTGCTAGAAAGCCAAGTATATATGGACCATAGTTATTGGCTTTAAACCAATAGAGAAAAATTGGTATAGACATTGTTATGAAGCTAGCTAGACCACTGATGACGAGATCTTTGAATATTGTGAAAGAAGTAAGGAATACTACAATTATTGTAATTACGCCAGCTAACAATGTGACATATACCGTTGATGAAATATGAAACTTAGCCACTATCAGGTCTAATAGTATTGGCGAGCGCAAAAGATCTTTTCCTGAAATAAACCATAATTGTCTATCACAATATATGTCCCCATTTTGCGAGATATACTTAATTATGTGACTATGATACCAAGTTACCTTATCATCATATACTTCGATATCCACAAAGTTGTATGATAAGTATAGATACATTATAATGGCTATTGCTAACAACAATAAGCCCAAGACTATGCTTGTTTTTCTCAAGCGAATACACCTAAACTCTTTGCTTATTCTATACACTTATATCATGTTCATGTGGGTTAAGAATAAAAATTATTTTCCCAGATTATTGTCTATACAGCTGATATAATAGTGGTGGGTTTGGTGGTTAGAAGGGTTAAGAGAGTACTATTGGCTCATTTATTCGAATACGAATATTTTATCGAAAGGATTACAAGATACGTTATAGCATTTGTATTCGTTATAGCATTTGTGTTTCTGGCTAATTGGCCTAATGTTATTAGAGCCTATACCATTTACCCTGTATCGGTTAGCTATCAGGTATTGGGTACATCGTTAATTGTATCAGTATTAATTCTAATGACTCTAGGAGTTGCTTTCTTAATGCCCAAGATCGTGGAGTATATTGGAGCAAAAAGTACTGGCAAAGTTGTTAGCAAGAAAAGAGAGGTGACCCTAGCAGCCACAATAATGACCATAATATTTGTTGTCGCTTCAACATCAGTATTTTTAGCATATATTACTAGAGCATTTTATTCAATACCTTAACAAAATTACCAGGGCCTATCCTTTAATTTCATAAGATATGCAATGACATTTGTTGTTAAATGCATAATAAGGATTATTAGCAGCGCCATTATAATATAATCTAAAGCTACTTCTTTCATATATCCTAGAATCGCATATGTTAATGTAGCTGCTATTGCGAAATCGAGCTGGTCTAAAATAGGTAGTGGTTCACCTCTCTTAATACCTAGTCTACGCTTTATGAAAGATTCTAAGATATCACCGATTAAGGCCATAAATGAAGCGAGGACCGAAATAGGTATGAACGAGGACTGTCTTAGATAAGTTGATACAACTATTGATGCTAAAGACCCTCCTAGTAGACCCGTTACTAATCCTTCCCATGTTTTGCCATCGCCTAGTAGTCTTTTACCGTCAATGAATTTCTTCCCAAAGTCTATAGGCCTACCTTTCGATATAAGAACGGGCATCGCATTAGCTATCATTGGCGGGATGTAGTATTTTATAAAGAAGTTAATAAAGACTACTACATCCAAGCCATTTAACACCTTCACTCTCTATTAGGAATTCGATAATGGTCTTCTTATACTGTGGCTTCATTATTTTTGCATAACGTTTACCATTTTCCCTGGCTAGATTAATTATTATATCAAACCAGTATTCAAGAATAGGCATACCTGATGCGATAGGTTCTTCAGAGTCCTCTACGGCTCTAACTTGGGCTGATGCAAAAACATATTTGTTCTTTTCAGCAAGATCTCGGAGTATGGCTAGAATTAATCCTAGTTTCTCAATAGAGTATTCTTTATATGCTTCAAGTCTATAAAGAGCGTTTATACTATCTATGATTACACAGTCTATGTTCCTTATAAAAGGAGTCATTAAAGTTAATTGTAACTGTTTATCAAAGTCATCAACATCGATGAACACAACATTCTCGTAATCACTATAATATGGTGCTACCCTGGCAGAATATATGTAGCCTTCAGTGCTGATGTAGATAGATTTGACGCCTTTTATTGATAGATTACGAGCTATGGTTAAAAGGATGGCTGTTTTCCCTGTTCCAGCTTCTCCATATACTAGCATTGTCCTCATATGTTTTAGCATGTCGTCAAGTATTTTACAGCCAGTAATGTCCATACTACGCACCGTTCAAGTTCCAGAACCCATGTCGAATAATAGTATTTAAGCATTCTTACTCTATACTTTATCATATAAGCAGGTTATAACATTAGGGTTCAATATTATGGATAAAAGACTAGTAATCCTTGTCTATAATCCTAGAAGATTTACGTATGTTGTAAAGAGACTACGTAAGCGAGGTATAAGCTACTATATTCCTGACAAAGTAGAATATGTTTCAAGGGAAGATATTGTTTACACCGATAGTAAGGATGTATACATGCTTCTTAGTAAGAAAGGAGTAAAAGTGCTTTATGATCCCAGCGGAAATGATATGGTATTGGAAAAAGCCATCTTATTGTCCAAGGGCAAGGACGAGTATTTTGAGGTCTCTATAGGGATAGACCCTGGGGAGAGACATACTGTCGCAGTAATAGCTGATGGCGAGCTTGTTGATTATGCTCTTGATCTAGATGAAGACGATGTTTTGAGATTAATAAACAAAGTAGTCGATACCTATCCAACAAAACATGTTGTCGTGAAAATAGGTAAAGGAGTAAATGGACTAGATCTTGCACTATACTTGGCTAGAAACATGGAACAAAACATTACAATGGAGATTATTGATGAACATGGGAGTAGTCCTAGTAGTGAATGGCGTAACCCCTTTATAGATAGAATTATTGGTAAAAGTAAAACTGGTATAGCTCAAGCGAAAAAGAAGGACATATATGCAGCCATTATGATCGCGTTAAAGAGCGGTATTGTGGTGGAAAATATTGTTGAAGATTACGCTGCAAAAGAATAATCTGATAAGAATTTTTGGTCCAGCGCTCATAAATGTAGCTGAGGGAAAAATCTGTATTCTTGGAAAAATCTATGGCAAAGGAGATAAGGCGATTATCCATAGAATGAGAAGCTATGCATTACTAGCTCTAGAGGATAGTGTTCTTGAAGTAAATCTTGGTAGTGGTGGTGTGCTTCAAGAACCTGAGCCTAATGAAGAACCTTTGCCTGAGTGGCTTGATTTTGCAGAAAAAATCATTAATGAACAACTAAGAAAGATTATTGTACTCGGTCCTATAGATTCGGGAAAATCTTCTGTAGCCGTATTATTAGCCAACATGGCATTAAATAAGGGTATAAAGCCTGTAGCAATAATCGATTCGGATGTAGGCCAGGCAGATATAGGTCCTCCGGCATTCATATCTGTAGCAAAAATTGAAAACACGATAATATGGATGAGGGAGTTAAAGCCTGCTATAATGAAGTTTATAGGAGACATTAGACCACAGTATTATGTTGATAAGATAATTAATAATGTTCTAGACCTACTCAATAGATCTTTTGAAAAACTAAAATGTAAACTAGTCATAATAGATACGGATGGATGGATTCAGGATATGTATGCTATAGAGTACAAGTTTAAGTTGATCGAGAGGATCTCGCCTGACGCTATCATAGTACTAGGTAAAGAATATTACAATATCTTTAAAAGATTTGAGAAGCTAGGTATCAAGGTATATGAACTAAAGACTCCTCTCGTAGTTAAGACTAGAAGTAGGGATGAAAGGCGGAAATTAAGAAGCGAACAATATAAGAAGTTTCTAGAAGAATCTCCTGTAAGAAGATATGAACTAGATAATGTTGTCGTACTAGGTAATCCTTTATTCGAAGGAGAGGAAGTGGATGTAGCTCAACTAAGCTCTACAGCCGGGGTACCGGTACTTTATGCCACAAGGCTTCCCGATTCAATACATATGGTTGTTCAGCAAGGTAATAGAAATATTCAATTAGATAAGATCAAGGAGTCATATGGTGTAAATAAAGTAAGGTATTATGTTCAAGGATTTGAGAAAGGATTATATGTTGCATTGACAGATCAAGATGATAGTGATTACCCGGGTCTTATAGAAGGGATTGATTATGCAAACAAGATCATTCACATTAGGACATCCTTTGAAGGATACCCCAAGATAATAAAATTCTCTCGTATAAGATTAACCAAGGAATTTTTAGAACAATTAATAATAGAGTAAAGGTGTGATTACATGGAAAGAAACATATGGGATTTTCTTGACTTGCTTAAGAGTAGAGGATTTAACGTCGTTAAGTTAGACAATATTGGCAAGGAATATGATATAACTAGGATCGCATACAATACCTATGACACAACAATTGCTTATGTAAAGGGCTCTAGATACCCTATATACACTAACATACTTAATGATAGGAAGAAGCTGTATCTAGCGCTTAATGTAGACACTGATATAGATGCTTACAAGAAAATAAAGTATTCTATTGATAATCCCTCAAAACCTCGAGAAGATAATTTCAATATGTATTTCGAAGAATCAAATGATCTGCTTGATAAAATACCCTTCATTAAGTATTATAAAGAAGACGGTGGATTCTACTTAACAAGCGCAATATATTGTGCTTGTATGGATGGTGTATGTAATTCCTCATATCATAGAACAATGTACATGGATCCATATAGAGCTACATTAAGAATTGTCCCAAGACATCTATATAGAATGTATAATGAGAGTCTAAAAAGGAACAAAGAATTACCTGTTGCAGTAATTCTTGGAGTACATCCTGTGATAGAATTAGCTGCATCTTTAAGCCCTCCATACGGGGTTTATGAGATATTTATTGCTCATAGCTTACTACCCAACTCTTTTAAGATCGTTCAAACGCCATTATACAGGATCCCTATTCCTTCAACAGCCAGCATTGTCTTAGAGGGAGTTATTAGCAAAGATGTTGATTGGGAGGGGCCATTTGTTGATATATTAAGGATTCCTGATAAGAGAAGGAAACAACCTATTTTTAAGCTCGAGAAGGTTTATGTAAATAAACAGTTTGACCCCATGGTACATGCCATTGTTCCGGGTTTAAATGAACATATATTGCTCATGGGTTTTCCTAGGGAAGTGTTTATTTGGGATACAGTTAGTCGTGTAGCTGATGTCAAAGCTGTTAGACTGACTCCTGGAAGCGGTGGCTGGCTTACAGCAGTTATCTCGATAAGGAAACGTGTTGAAGGAGAGGGGAAAAATGTTATTCTTGCTGCTTTTACTGGTCATCCAAGTTTAAAGACAGTTATCGTTGTTGACGATGACATTAATATTGATGATTATAGTGAAATAGACTGGGCTATATCAACTAGATTTCAAGCTTCCAAAGACCTCGTCATAATAGGTAGTGCTAAGGGTAGCACACTGGATCCCAGCGGTAATGAAGGTGTTGGAGACAAGATCGGGATTGATGCTACATGTCCTCTTAACTGTCCTAGAGAATTATTTAAGCGTGTTGAAATACCATAGATAATTTAAAGGTATTATTTTCTGGTGCAAGTGATGTACCTAACTAAAGAAGAAGAGAAAATAATAAATGGAGAGTATGGAGAAGCTCTTGCTTTAGCACTAAAAGTAATTGTAAAAGTCGGCGAGCACTTAGGCGCTGAGAAATTGGTAAAAGTGAGACATGTACATATTTCTGGAGTCTCATATAGCAACATTGGAGACCCCGGTTTAAGATTCCTATCTAGGATGGTGAAGAGATTAAGCAGTAATACGTCTATTGTTAAAAACATCTATGTAACCAGCAATCCTACATGCATAGACCTTTCTCAAGAAACAAGAATATTTGATAGAAAGCTGGTAGAGGGGCAGTTATTAATAAACAGTGTTCTTGAACGTATGGGTGTCAAACCTACGTACACATGTATACCTTATGTTATTAGGAGACCTAATATTCATGAACACTTATGTTGGGGTGAAAGCAATGCTGTTATTATGGCTAACTCGTATTATGGAGCATATACTAATAGAGAAGGCGGACCATTAACTGTTATGGCAGCATTAACAGGTAGAACATACTATGCAGGTCTACACTTAATTGAAAACCGTATAGCTAGAACACTCGTCTCGGTAAACCTGCCTAAGGTCGATGACGAATACGCTAGCCTTATAGGATTATACATAGGCTATAACGTAAACAATATTCCACTGATCAAGAGATCATTCACTATGTCGTTTGAAAACATTAAATTAATGCTTGCCTCCTCTGCTGCCTCAGGGAATCATGGCCTAATAGTACTAGAGAGTATTACTCCAAGAAACACGTACATTGTTGATATTAAAGATAAGATATCTATAGACAAAGAGAGCCTAGAGTACTTCAGAGAGAAGATATCATCGGAGACGGAGATAAGAGAGAGTACTTTGGCCTATATTGGTTGCCCTCATCTTTCATTAACAGAGTTAATTAAGCTAGCTAAATTGGTTAAGAAATACCGTAAAGTTAGGAAGAACGTGGTTTTCCTTATAACTGTGCCCGGTCTATATATGAGCTTATTTAATGATATCATAGAATTACTTAAAAGTAAAGGCATAACTATAGCGTATGGAACGTGTCCTGTCGTGTCAAAACTTACATTTAAGCCAGACATAGTTTTGACAAATAGTGGTAAAGCATGCTTCTATTTAAACAAGATATTTAATGTTGACGTGTCTTTAACTAGTATTGACGATATAGTTAAGGTGGTTATGGAGAAGTGAGGGCTTTTAGAGTAAAGACTATTATTGATGGGCCATGTTCTGGTGAACCTGTTTTTCTTGACCAAAAAATATCGTTTTTTGGAGAAATAGAGCCTAGGACAGGACTATTAACAGGGCGTAGTGTCTCAATAGCGGGTAAACCACTGATAATTCCCGGTACACGAGGATCTACCGTGGGCCCATACATATTATATGCCTTAAAAGAGTATGGTAAAAATCCTGTATGTATAATTGCTAGTGAAATAGAGCCAATTCTAATTATTGGATGTATTATTGCTGAGATACCATTGTTCAAGTTGGAGGATAATTATCTAGAGCTTATAGATTATTTAAGGAAGTGTAAAAAACCTTATATTGTATTAGACAAGAACAAGGAGGCTCTCATAGTTTATGAGAAAAAGAGGGTTTTTGATAGCCATTGAAGGAATTGATGGCTCCGGTAAGACAACTATCTGTAAATGGCTTGTCAAATTATTCAATGATCATGGGTATGAAGCGATATATACCTTTGAACCAACTAACTCAAAGTTTGTTGAGGCTTTAAAAAACTATGAGGATATCAGATCAGCTGAATTAGATGCTCTTGTATATGCAGCCGATAGGCTTGTTCATTTAAAGAAGCTCGTTATACCAGCATTATCTCGTGGCGCGATAATTGTAATGGATAGATACTATTACTCAAGCATAGCCTATCAGGGTGCGATGGGTGCTCCTATAGAATGGGTTATTGAAATCAACAGATATGCGATAAGACCTGATTTAGCAATATATATTGATGTGGAGCCCGAAATAGGTTTAGCGAGAATTAGAGGTAAGAAGTCTAAAAGGTTTCCTGAATATGAAAAGCTAGAATTATTGAGAAAGGTAAGGGATATTTATCTCAAATTAGTTGAAATGGGTTGGCTTAAAATGGTTGATGGGAGGCGAGATATAGAACTTGTTAAGAATGATGTACTGCGGTTAATTGAATACGAGCTACATGTTCCATTAAGGAGATAGTTCTTTCTTTATACGCCTTATTCTCTCTAAGACTTCAAGCCAGCCTATTATCTCCCTATATCCTATTGCTTCAGGCTCTCTTGAAGCTCTTTCAAGGATGCCTATAATCCTCGATTCAAGTGTATCAAGGACTTTTGCTGTTGAAACTCTTGTTGCCACTTCTTTAGCTTCTTCATCAGACTTAACCATGTATACCTTACCATGTACGGGGCATAATACCTCGCCTGATCTAAGTCTAAATAAGGGCATTGTACATCCTTGTACAGGGCATTTTTCTGCAAGCATTGTTGCACCACTTCTTAGTAATTCGCTCATCCTCTTTAACGCCTTCTTCTTATCTATTTGGGAGTCCATTATCCTCACCAGGATACATTTATTGTGTAGTATTATTTCAAGAATATATAAGGGTTTAAAAAATAGTTTAAACTTATATTTTGGATTATGCACAGCGTAATATAGTATTGATTACGGGGTGGTAGCGTATGGCTACGCCCTCACATCTATACGATAATGAGGCTAAAATTAGGCAGGCTATGATAATGTTAATGAGGATTATAAATGATACGAGTGTTCCGAGAAATATAAGGAGAGCTGCCACAGAAGCCTTAAACCAACTCCGTGATGAAAGATTGTCGCCTGGAGTTAGGGCAGCTAATGCAATAAGCGTTCTTGATTCTATTAGCCAAGATCCTAATATGCCTATACACACTCGTGTAAGAATATGGAATGTGATAACATTGCTTGAGACAGTAAAAGACTAACGGGATACTCTTTGGCCAGGGTTAGAGTAAGAGGCATTGCTGCTACAGCATTAACAAAGATACTAATGGACTTAGGTCATACGATAGTCCAAGCTAGCCGTATAATACAGGACAGGTTTAATCTAGTACCAAACTATGCTCCAGCAGATGCTACGGTTAAAGATGCTGGACAAGACGAGTTGCTTGTAATCGGATTCCCTAAGGAGGCTGAAGAGGTAGTTAAAAATCTAGTTGATGTTCTTGAAGACGTTTTTGTCTGGAAATCAAAGTTGAACCTATACTCGACTGTAACAGCTAAAGTTGTTGATAAGAAAGAAGACATCTGCATTCTTGAACTTCCATACGGGTTTAGGTCTTCTTTAAGTGGTTGTAGCAATGATGTTGGCGATATAGTTACTGTATCTGTTATCAAGGCCCCGATAAAGCCTGGCGAAGAACCTAGGGTGTCAAGGAATATTAGAGTTATTGGAGAATACGTTATGCTCATTCATGGTTCACCTAAATTGACTGCTAGTGAGCATATACGTAATGGAAATAAGAGGAAAGAGTTGCTGGCTACTGCCGCAGCAAGTGTAATGGGGAAGGGTCTTGGTGTCCACTTGCGTAGTAGTGCTGCCTATGCCAGTCCTGATGACATTATTAGAGAAATCGGTATCCTTGAAGAAAAGTTAAAGGAAATTATTGAAGAGTCTAGAAAAGTCTCTGAACCCCGCGTTATTTATGAAGGCGAACTAGTTGCATTAATAGGATTAACTAGTAGGGCTAAAGAGGTTCTCGACGAATATAGGAGTAAAGTTGTGCCAACAATAATGGGCCATCATAGTTATAAAACCTATGGTAATACTTTATCCGAGTTAACCGATTTTGCAGAATTATTGATAAGTAAAGGCGTTGATAAGAAGATTGTTGAAGAGAGCATTAGGGAGCATATATTATCCAGAATTAGCAACAATAAAAATATCTCGATAATACATGTAAAGCCTGATGGCAGTGTTCTGAAGCTTACGCCAGGAAGACTAGAGTCTATTATAGAAACAGATAACGGGTTAAAACTGCGTATTAAAAGAGTCTTTAAGGGGAAAGGAGTCTATGACGCCCTTGGTGTTGAGAAAAAACCCGGTGATTACGATGAAATGATTGTTGAAACAAACAAGTGGTATGTAATACATAATTATTATAGAGCTAATGGAGAGCAAATAGGAGTCTATGTTAACATAAATACTCCTCCAGAGATATTGCCCGATCAAATAAAGTATCATGACCTTGCCGTTGATGTGGTTAAGCTTCCTGGAGAAAAACCTAAGGTCACCGACATGGAGGAGTTCAAGAAATATTGTGAGGAAGGTATAATTTCCATGAAGTTGTGTAAAAAAGTGGAATCTATAATTAATGATGTCACGAAGATGTTAGAATAAATTATTAAAAACCTAGTCCAAATTTAGCTTTCTATAGGTGCGGGGGTGCCCGAGCCTGGTCAAAGGGGTCGGGCTTAGGACCCGATGGCGTAGGCCTGCGTGGGTTCAAATCCCACCCCCCGCACCATATCATTGAGAATAATATTTGTTAACCACTTCTTTGAAAGGTACATAACGTGGTGCCTTAAAGGTGTTTTTAATAAACAGGGTCATCTTGTGTTATATAGTGTTTCTCATATTGATCATTACAATGATTATTTTAGTGTTCTCGGGTATTGTATTGTGGATTATATTACCTGGAGGTTTTAGTGGACTAAAAGGCGCTAAGTTCTTTCTAGGATTAAATAGAGATTTTTGGAACGACCTACATATAGTCTCAGGGATCGTTTTTATCGTGTCTGGGATCGTGCATATACTGCTTAACTGGAATTGGATTAAGAATGTCACTAAGATTATCATTAGGAGAAGAATTTCTAGATAAATAATAGATGGCAATAATCATCATTTTATGAAAGATAAGCTAATAATGTAACGCTATATAGTTACAACTCGTGATTAATCTTGAGTAATCGTTCGTCACGTATACCAGGGTTTTATAAACTGCCTTTCGAGAAGAGACTCGAAATTGTCGCTAAATGGGCTAATCTTAGCGAAGATGAGGTTTCTTTGTTAAAAAATTTCGGTAATCTTGATAAGAAGATTGCTGATGCGATGATAGAGAATGTTGTTGGCGGAATGACTTACCCGTTTGCTATAGCAACTAATTTCAGGATTAATGGAAGGGACTATTTGGTTCCCATGGTTATTGAGGAATCTAGTGTTGTTGCGGCTGCAAGTAATGCCGCTAAAATGCTTCGTGAAGGAGATGGGATTATTTCCAGAGCAGGCCCTCAATACATGATCGGGCAGATTCATTTAGTTAGAGTTGATTCTGCTAGATATAAGGCTTTGAAAATCCTTGAAAAGAAAGATGAAATACTTGAACATGCAAATCAACAGGATCCTATTCTTGTAAAACTTGGTGGTGGTGCAAAGGATTTAGAAGTAAGAGTTATTGATACTAGAATGGGCCCTGCTATAGTAGTTCATCTGATTGTTGATGTAAAGGATGCTATGGGAACAAACGCTGTTAATACTATGGCCGAGGCTGTTGCCCCTCTCCTCGAGAAGATTACTGGTGGTGAGGCTAGACTGAGAATTATCAGTAATTATGCTGTTTATCGAATTGTACGTGCATATGCACGTGCAAAACCTGAAGCTGTTGGCGGCAAAGACGTTGCTGAAAAGATCGTTGAAGCTAGTATATTAGCTGAATCAGACCCGTTTAGAGCTGTCACTCATAATAAAGGCATAATGAATGGTATAATTGCTGTTGCCTTGGCGACAGCACAGGATCATAGGGCTATTGAAGCTGGTGCTCACGCGTATGCTGCCAGAGACGGCACATATAAACCATTGAGCACCTGGGATATTGATAGCGAGGGATATTTAGTAGGAACATTAGAGATCCCGCTACAAGTAGGAGTTGTTGGGGGAGCCACAAAAGTACATCCTATTGCGCGCATAGCCCTCAAGATCTTGGGTGTAAAGACTGCTAAGGAACTAGCAGAAATCATGGCAGCAGTAGGATTGGCGCAGAATCTAGCAGCACTAAGAGCTCTAGTTACGGAGGGGATTCAGAAAGGACACATGAAACTACACGCAAAGAACTTGGCAATAATGGCAGGTGCTACAGGAGAGCTGATAGACATAGTAGCAGAACAAATGATCAGGGAAGGGAGAATAAGATTTGATTACGCAAAAGAATTAGTTGAAAAATATAAAAAACAATACCAAGCATAACAATAGGGATGACTATTTTTATAACAGAACCCTAGTCTTGAACTCTTTTTGATGCCATTAACTAGAAAAGATATAATTCAACTAAAGAAGTGGTAGACTGGCCGAGATATGAACCCGGGACCTCTCGGATGCCAACCGAGTTGCTTATCACGGGCATATGGGTCGGGAAGTAGGGGTTACCATAAGTTAACGACAAGGCCATCGGCTGAAAGAATGGTTGATGGAATTAACCTGATCATCACTAGGGAGCTGCTGGATAGGTTTGTTAACTGGCTTAGGAGGAGGAGAAGACTAGCAAGTCTACTATCAGGCAGTATGTGTATTATCTGCCTAGGTTAGAGGGCTTCGAGTTATCTAGCAAGGATAGTGTGTCTAGGACATTCGAGCTTATGGGCTATAATAAGTCTAGTTATGAGGCTTTCTCAAGGCTCTTAACGTTTATTGAGAAGAAGCTTGAGGGCTATGAGGATCTTGTTGCAAAGCTTAGGAAGGCTATGCCCGCTTCCAAGGGAGAAGTCTACGCTTGTATATATAATATACTGGTAAGTAGTGGCTGCAGGGGTGTAGAAGCCAGGTATATTCTCGAGAACGCTAATAGGATCAAGGCCGTAGAGCTAGACTATGGGGCCGTAAGACTACATTTGCCGCCAGAACTACAAAGAGGCAGCAAAAACGAATACATTGTCTACCTGCCAAAAGAAGTATGGCAGCAAGTAAAGAAGCTTGCAGGCAAAAAACTACCACACCAAGACACTATAGAAGACAAGTTTAGAGAATACGGCCTACTACTCAAATACCTGCGAAAATGGTGGAGGCAAACACTAAAGAAACTAGGAATAGACAGCGAAGACATAGAAGCATTCCAGGGAAGAAGAAAAACCATAGGAGCAGAACACTACACAGACTGGATCCCAATACTAGACAGGGAATATAAAAGAATCTTACGAAAAATAATCGGATTTGTGATTCTATGCTGAGATGAACTAATCAAGTAAATGTGTAAAAATCATTGAACTATATGGATCATTTTTCACTATATTCCGTTTAATAATTCCTTAATAGATTTTCTAACCATATTCTTGACCTTTATTTCTGTTTCAGTTTCACGACTAATCTCTTCCAAAGTATTCCTTACAAGTCTCTTTATGTCAGGATCACTGATTTGAGGCAAGGTTTCTCTCAGAACTTCTATAACAATATTGAATAATTCTCCATACTTCTTCCTATACTTCCTAGGCTTCCTCGAGGAGG
>Ga0180301_10000088_pt1 | contig 61003 bp, 63 predicted proteins | sample GuaBasSediGuay16_FD_121797 | JGI IMG/M metagenome (GOLD analysis project Ga0180301, IMG submission 121797) | Subseafloor sediment microbial communities from Guaymas Basin, Gulf of California, Mexico - Guay16, Core 4569-2, 12-15 cm | ecosystem: Environmental > Aquatic > Marine > Hydrothermal...
ATATGTTGAGGTGAAGGCTTATAAGCTCCTAGACTCTACAAGTTTAACTGTGCCTCTTGGGTGGGTGAGGGGAGCTCTGCTCCCGTAGCTTGCCCAAGAGAGACCGTGATGAACCTAACCGTGGCTGAATAGTTTGACACATGATGCTACGGATTGGATGAACGGTCTCTACACTCTTCTACCCTACAAGGCTTAAGACTGGCTATAGGAGAAGCTTTAAATTCAGCCATGATTAAACTCGTAACTGGAACCGAGGAATACACCAGCGGCCGTAGTCTAGCCTGGTAGGACGCGGGCCTGCCACGCCCGTGACCCGGGTTCGAATCCCGGCGGCCGCACCACACCTTGAATCTCACCTTAACATAGCCCAATTCTAGATGGGGATATAACTACATGAATGACTCTAAAGTAGAGAAGAAACTCAAAGAAATAGGTCCTGAATTTCTAGAATGCCCACATCGTAGTGAGCCTTCTGCAGGTTATGTAGTGCCCAAGGAGGGTAAACTAGCTGAGAGGATAGAGAGGCTCTTAAGAGAGGAAGGATAGGGACATAAATCTTGCATTACCGGATAAAATTAATCATGCAGATCAAGCTCTTTAGATTTAATGCTTATATGTTGAAGAGAGCGATCCATGACTGATGGTCGAGTCTAAGGCAGGTATGGGGATTGGCGAGGAGATTATAGAATCCATAAGAGATGCTAAGGAGAGAGTATGGGTCTGCACACCTTTCATTTCAATCAAATATGCTAAATTACTAGCTGAGAAGGCTTCTGAAGGTCTTGATGTAAGAATCATAACATCACCTAGTAGTTCATCGATAAGAGCATTAGATGCTATTAGAGATAGTGACGTGAGGATCAAAATAGTAGAGGAAGCCTTCATCCATGCTAAGCTATATATAATCGACGATGTCACCTTTACAGGCTCCGTAAATTTAACAGAGAGCAGTATTGAGAAGAACTATGAAGTTCTAACAGTGTTTAGAGGAGAAGAAGGTAGAGAGCTAAGAGAGCAATTTCTCTAACTATGGAAGTCAGCTCCCTCTTTAACAGCTCCTGAAGGTTTTATGATAAGGAGAATAGTTGATAAGCGCGGTGGAGTAAAGTTAGAGATAGTCCTCGAGGATGGAAGGAGAGTAGTATCAGACTTATACTATGACACTACATACTTAATAAAGCCTGATGGAGAGAGGAAAATATTGGTTAGAGCATCGATAAGAAGAATCGATGAAAGTGGTGCAGGCTGGAAACCGATAAATGAAGAACTGGCAGTCTCTCTTGAAGCAGCTTTCAGTAAGTTCAAGAAAGTCCCTCTTGGGCGACCACCTCCTGAGGAATTAAAGCAATTAATGGAAGTGGAAAGCATCTGTAGGTGGCTTCTTCTAAAGCTTGATGAGCATGTTAACTTTGAAAAATGGGTTGAAAATTTAATCTCTAAGGGCATAGAGAGGCATGGATATGGAGGTATAGGTGTTGAAATTGATGTCAAAAATGGCGTACTTCATATTGGTGAATACTTCGCTGTTAGTGAACATCAATATCTTGAATCCAAGAGCCTAGGAAGTGAGGAAGTTCTAAAGATGATTAGAGAATCCATAGAGAAACATTTCAATAACTTAAGGAAGTACCTAGAAGAGTCTCCTTGGAGAGAGGTCATCACCAAGGTTATCTACCACTTCAGATATAAGGGCAGGGATATGGAGGAGACTCGAAAGGAGGAAGTAATCTTTGAAATATAATTTCCAAAGGCCTCTTTTATTTTTGGATACCTAAATTTAGTGATCCTGGGAACAGAAAATTTGTGATAGGTGGAACTTTACCTAAATTCACTCCATTAAGTTAAGAGAGGCCCAAGAAAAAAGCTCCGCTCTATATGAGATGAATTTAGGCAAGGACTGGCAGAGTACCATAAGGTCGATGTGATAAATGCATGTGAGGAGGGCAGAACTAATTTGCCACAATAGAAGTGGATACTGAGTCGGATTTCCATCAAATGTAACAGGTGAGGCAGGTTAGTCTAGTGAAGAGACATGTCTAAGTGGTTTATCATTGCCATGGATGTCATACATGTGACAGTTGTAATTAGGGCAATTTTTCAACAATAAGGTTTTGTAGAGTTCCTTAATTTTAAACTAATCGATGTGTAATGACCTGAGTAGGGTTACTATTGGCTTCAAGAGGAAGCTAGAGAATCCCAAGATTCGATTGAGGTCAAAGCTTAGTAAGAGAAAGGAGAGGCTCTATACGGAGTTAGGAAGGGCTATGTTGAGAGGTGGTCTTCAAGCAGCTTTTAAGCTTTGTGACCAAGATGCGAGATTTAGAGAAATAAAAACTAGCGGCTATGGAGAAATAGCGAATATAGCCGTGGCTGTGGCTATGATAAAGAGAGGGTATGAAGTAGTATTAGAGCCTATGATTCAAATCAAAGAGAAGAGAGAGTTTAGGATGAGTATAGACCCTGGACCTTATGATGTTGCCTATCCTATAAATGAGGAGATCGTAGCACTTCTTGAAGTTAGGTTGAGAAGACGCGGAGAAACAGCTCCTCCTTTTGGTCGTGTAGATAAGGTGTACGAAGAGAGACCATTAAAGCCAGTTATGAAAACATTAGTAGGGGATTATGGGATATTACCATTTGGAATCCTCATAAACATAACCCCTATCAAGATAAAGACTCCTCCCTATGTCGTGAATATTCGGGGAATTAGCATGGGCAGAGAGGGTATTGATGAGATTTCGGAGAAAATTATTGAATTTGTGGAGAGCTGTAAAGAGAGGCATATCATACCTTCTTCAATTCCCTAAACCTAAGGTCTCCTAACTCCTTCTTAATGTATAAATCTATGTGTACACCCATGTACTCCTCCTTCCTAGATTCTTCAAGTCCAAGTCTCTCACATACTAGCTTCTCAAGCTCCCATCCTCTCTTCTTACCATGCTTACTCAATACTTTATCAATACGCTTTCCTACCTCTTCTGGAAGCTCAGAGTACTTGTAGTCCTCTGGAAGCATGATAATGTATGGAGGCTCACTTTCATCTATTATAAATTCTTCCTCAATTACATCATAGACTTCATTCATGAATGGACCATAGCTCCATATGTAGAATTCTCCTCTGCAAATGGGCTTATCATCATAAAGATACTTCACTACATTACTACTGAATCTTCCGGGTAGGTCATACTGAATCAAGAAGAGAAGCTTCATAAGCTTCTTCAAACCCTCAACCTGTCCACCAAGTTTCTCAACTACGTAGAAGATTACATCCCTAAGCTCATATGGCATACTCCCAGACCCCCTACAACCTTCCCTCCTTAACTCCACAAGTATTAAAGTAGCATCGACGTATAGATGTATCGCTGGGGAGTAACATTAAAACTTTTCCATATATAATTCTTTCTCACTCATTATATTGCACTTTGCCAGCCATGATTCTACATAGTTCTTTATCCTTTCTTGCCAAGGTTTCCATTCTATAAGGCATTAACCCCTTATCTCTAACACCTTTTAGAACATTCTTGACCCATGACGCATAGACTTTATCATCTCCCTTAAAATTAGCAACTTTTCACTCCTTTCAACAAAGTTCATGATAACCTTCATAGCCTCATCTATGTCTCAAGCTTGCAAAGGACTATGTTAAGGAATATGAGGTTATTAGAGAAGAGCACGAGCTAACATGGCCCAATACTATGAAGCTTGGCCTCATATACCGCATATTACCACATTGCGGGGCCATATTGAGAGGAGAGTTAGATGAAAGAAAGCGAATAGAAATGCCCACTGAGGTTATCAAGCTTAAGGGTGATCTAGTATATCAGGCTGATGTAGAAGAGGGCCCTATTCTTAAGATCAAAGTCAATAAAGTTCTCGAAAATGGTAATTTGATATCATGCTAGAAAACTCCTACCTCTACAATAGAGCTTACCCGGGCTATGTTGAAATCATAACGTATCCCCTTGATAGGCTAAAGGAGTCATTAATAGGAACATGAGAATAAACTATCCTACCTAATTTTTGTAATGAGGCGTGTAGTCACTAGTCCGGCTACAAATGCTGCTAGCCCCACTATTAATGTAAGCATACGCCACTGTGTCAGCTCGTTCTCAGCAACTACAAGCTTGTCTTTAGTCTCCTTTAATGTCTCTTCAGCTTGTGAGAGAGCCTGCTCTAGAGATGCAACTTGGCTTTTAAGTGAAGATACTTCTCCTCTTAACTGGCCTATGATGCCTTCGAGATCAGAGACCTTGTCCTTAAGCATTCTGTTTTCATCCTTTAGAGTGTTATACTTTTCTCTTAATGAGTTATATTTCTGCAGGAGATTTTCATAAAGTTCCTTGTAGTTCTTTGTCTCCTCTGATACGAAGCCCTTAACAGCATCTGTTTTGTCTGTAGGTGGTTGGCCTAATGTCATCAGATATTCTGGCTTTATATCAACGTATAGATGGTAGGTACCTATCCTATGCCATTCCCCTACTGGCAGAGCTTCGAGTTGAGTCTTAGCAACGTCTACTGGTATGAGGGAGGCGTACATACCGATGTCTCCTTCCTCAAGATTAAGAGGCGGTATGGATATGGGCCACATTAACGTGAATAAGTCTGTAAGTGGTGTTCCCAAGACATCAACATCGACATCAAGGAAGACATACAATGATACCGTTGGAGGGATAATCGAGACCATTACCTTTATACCTGCCTCTGGGCTAATCGTGAGGAAGCCTGATAGCGTCTCCACCTTCTTTAGTATGAATAACTCTATGGGGTTGGGAATTCTCTGTTGAGGTAGACTTAATGTTAAGTACTTTGGTACTATGATTTTCAGGTCGAATTCATCTGTTCTATAAATGTACTCTACAGTTTCAACATATTCTACGGCCTCTTCTCGCTTTACTACAACCTCTATCACCTTAGAGGCTGAGGCATTATGAGTTATTAGCTCAGCAATTATCTCATACTTTCCAGCCTCGCTAGGAGTCCAGTAGATAGTTTTACCACGGAAGCCTGCTTCACCAGCAGGTGCTTTCCAATACCATCGTTTGACTATGATATTGCCATTAAGCTTTGTTACTATAACTCCCCACTCATGCTCAAGACAGAAACACGTTATATGAGGGTCCATGAAGATTTTTATTTCAACAGTCTCACCAACAGTATACACATCTTTATCTGTACTCACTATGATTTCTGAAGATTCACTAGCAAATGCTAATGTTAAAGTATTCAGGCTTAGCATAAGAGACATGATGATTACTAGGACCCAATAAGCTCTCCTCACCTTATATTCACCTCACTAATAGCTTGTAGTTGTATCCACTAATAGTATTTGCAGTGCCTATTGGTCAGTAGTCTAGGGCTGATTATTGATATTCACGGTCATGTAAGAATATCAAATCTTAGATATTTTCCTATAGGCATTCTAATACAGACTTCTCTATGTGATAAATCTAAGCATAAGATGTCATATATTTATGACCTGCCACGCCTGTGACTCAGGTTCGAATCCCAGCGGCCGCATCACAAACATTTGATCACAACATGAAGGCTATGGATTATTGTGTCCTTCATCGATAGCCACAGGACTTGATAACAATATGGGTTAAGAGGAGATTTCTTGGCTATCTCCTTCCCATAACAAGAAATTCACAATATTTATCGCCCTTTGCTATACACCTTGTCTCTATGGCCTTTACACGTCTTCTCAGTAGTTCACTAAACCATCCAGCTATCATGCCTCTTATGAGGTGACTGGATGGCTTTCCACTGTTCTTGAATATTTCACACTCAAAGCAGTGATGTACCCTTATGCGTGCTCTTCCAATAGAGAGGTCAAGCTCTAATATCTTCATGATGCCGTAGCCCACTATTCTGAATATGGCCTCAGAGATTGCTATTGTGTTCTTAAGGTCGCGACCAGCTATTTCATAGTGATATCTAAAGGCTTTCCTGCCCATTTCAAGCCCTGTGTAGTACATAAGTGATGCATATCCGCTTCCTAGGATGCTTCTAAGCTCCTTGAGGAAGGCTTCATAAAGAGTTCTTCTCAGAATTATTACTCTCTCGCCAAGTAGAGTCAGAGGAAAGAGATTTGTCTCCAAGGCAAAGCCATTGAAGAGAGGAGCACTGATGATGACTTGCTTAACATACTCCATGGCTTTCAGTTCTCGAACTATGTCACTGAGAGCTTCAAGCCTTTTGGTCATGTCAGCAAAGAGCACTAGGACTGGAGGTTGGTCTTTATACTGGCGAGAGGCCTTGATGTGAACTAGGGATATTCCTCTTCTTTTAAATGACTCTAACATTCTGCTTAGCAGGCCTGGTGTCTCAATAACTTTGCTCTCCATGATTATAGTGAAACAGTAGACGATCTTACCAGGGACGTAAGCAAAGCGCCCTATTTCATATGGTTGGAGCGTCTCTTCAGCGATTCCTGTACTTGTCCCTAGTAGCCCTCTTCTCATGTATACATCTCTATCCATCATTATACAGTACCTTATACCCCTATATATGGTTTTTCTCACGAAAGATGGGCTTTTTTTTTTTTTTCTCTCCCTCTCTAAATTTCCTCTTCTTGTTAATTTTGCACAATTGTCTCTTCTGTTGATGAAGCTGATTATGCAGAAAAAGAAAACTGGACAGCCAAACATTTTATTAGGAGTCAGCTGATAGTAGAGGAAGAGAATGCATGGGATAGCTAGGGCTCTAAAGGCTATCGTACAGGAGTTCTTCATACTCAGCCAATATGACAGGATCTTATGCGAGGCTCCAACAGCTACTCAAATAGTGGCCTCAAACGTTCTGCCTCTAGTCTCCAAGGCCATGAGGGAGTTAAGATCACTGTTATGTGAGAAGAACATCAAAGAGAGCTACGAAAGGCTGAGCAAAGCATATGCCATACTATCATCGCTTTCTAGAGGAGAGGTTCCCCTCCACGTGATGAAGGGGCCCGTTACAGCAGACTCTACTAGACCTGCCATTGCTCTTGATGAGGCTCATCATCTAATACATGAGGCACTAGATCTTCTTTCGAAAACCTCCGGCCTTGAACCATGGCTGAGAGAGACTATAGAGATTGTATCAAAGGCTCGAAGAGACACACATCCTATGGTGTTGTATAGAACAGCTATGAAACTACTGAAGAATCATATGAGTAGGGCTAGAAGAACTTAAATAACCTCTATACGCCTATGAAATAATGGTAGCAGCGCCGGGGTAGCTTAGCCTGGGAGAGCGCCCGGCTGAAGACCGGGAGGTCCGGGGTTCAAATCCCCGCCCCGGCATCACCCATGTTCTTATACACAATTCAAACGTCAAATGCTAAAAGGATTTGTCTATTTTAGGAAGATTCAACTATTACTATTGCCCTCTCTGGACAGAGAGCTTCGCAAGCTCTACACCCTGTACAAAGCTCTGCTCTCTTGACCACAGCCCTTCTCTCCTGAGCGAGTTCAATGACCTGAGCAGGGCATACTGATGCACAGAGTCCACACCCCTTACATTTGTCGACATCTATCATGGGCTTGGGCATAATCTTAGCCTCTCACCATGTCCTTGAGCTCTACTAGAAGCTTATTGACTCTTGAGGTAGTCCTTCTAAGATCCCTTTCATACCTTGCTCTTATCTTGGTATACACGTCCTTGTACAACCTTCTCTCACGATATCTATGATCGAGGTCTATGATGCTGTCAACTATCATGTCGAGTTCTCTTATGACATCCTCTAATCTTCTTATGCTCAGTCTAGTATGCGGCGCTCTAGCTATGATACTGGTTGTCATATTCCTTATCCTTGATCTAAGGCCTTTAGCTTCGTCCTTTAGCTTAAGGCTCAGACTTCTATATTGCGATGCCTTGAAGCGACCTCTTGCATATTCATCAGCTATTCTTAGTTCTTCCATTCTGATGGCTATATATTCGTCGTACATCTTGATGAGGTCCTCGAGCTCCTTAACCTCTACAACTCTAGGGACTATGGCTCTTCTTGCTATGCGAGGTCTTAACACGATTACGCCTAAAGCTACAGCTACTATACTAAGAGTTACTATGAATATTCTCTTCGGGATCTCGTAATAGTACATTAATGGACTCCTTGTAGTAGTCACAGTTATCGAAGGTACCTTATCCCTCGTTATATTCAAAAGCTGGAAGATGGTCACATAGCCTTCATCAGTATAGGTTAGCTTGATGGGCTCTGGAGTGATGAGTGGCCTTGATTGTGTTACAATCTTCAAAGTCATATCAAGTATGGGAAGGTCGTAAAGGTGCTCCTTCATCAAGGTGAAGTTCACTACGTCTGCATCTAGAGATAGGCCATAGGGTGTTTCATACACTATGGTGAGAGATATGACCTCATGACTTCTTAAGCTGTATCTAAGCCTTATTGAGAGAAGCGTCACTAGAGGGACTTCTTTGACAGAAAAGCCGCCTGGCCTTAGAGATTCACGGATGTAATCCCATGCACTTCCAGCTACCTTCAGTACGGTGCTATTAGGGGGTAGGTCAAGGTCAATGCTGTCGATCTCCTCTCCACCTAAGTTCTGAATGAGTACTTTGTCTCTTACTATCACCTTTGAATCCAGTATTCTTATGATCTTCTCAAGGCTTCTTATAATGAGCCACCTTGACGGGAAGCCGCTTACGTTAGCTGCGAACCAGGATATTTCTCCAGGAGGTATGTCTCTGAGCTGTATGGTAGTGACAGTCTTCTCTCCTCTTTTAGCTGCAGTGGCGTTTATGGGCTCTATTACTTTGACATCATCAGGTTTTACCTCGGGTGGATACTCTATTGTGAAGTTCAGGGAGGCTATGTGGTAGGCCATTGCTGGATTAAGAGGGATTCTAAGGAAGACTGTGCCCTCTGTTACATTGAAGAGGTTAAGGAGGTGCATTTGAAGGCGAAGAAAGCTAACTGGCTCCTTCAGGCCAAGTATTAGATAATAGCCCTTCTCAACAGCGACCAAGTCCATGTGAAGTAGATTTGCCTCCTCACTTACTTTGAGGTCGAATATGGCTCTGCCCAATGAGGAGGGGAGCAGCAGTGATAGTGTTGATAGTGGTTTGCTGAAGTTCATGTTTAATGTCATAGTGCTTAATCCTCTTCCAGAGAGTTTAGCTGTTCCGTCGATAAGAACTAGAAGCTCATCGTTACCACTACACTCAACTGAGAGAAGCATTGAGCTTGTCAGTAGCGTAGCCAGTAGTACCATGATTGTCATCAGCATTATGCTCTTCATGAGAGTCACCATCCCTATAGTTTGCCAGACTTCTATCAGAGCTTAAGGGTTTGGGCTTCATCGTGACTTCTCATTTTTAATCACTCGCCTTCATCACCCCTTTCATCCGCTCCATGCCTCCCTTTGGGAGCGAACCTCCCTCGGGTGACATGGAGCTTCATCCATGTGCCCCCCTCACCTAGATCATCAAGTTCATCCAATACTAAACATGGACGGGAAAGCTTATAAGTTTTTCTGTCTTATTCATACTTGGTGTATGGATAATGAGTGAGGTATATGCGTTTACAGCTAAGCTATCTAAGCTCGGCAGAGGGAAATCTCTAGGCATTTATATACCGAAACATGTCGCTGAAAAAATGACACACCTTCATGGCAAGGAGGTGATAGTGATTGTCTACACTAAGACTGAGCAACGTAGAGGAGCTAGTACCTCACGTAACAGTCATTGGCAAGCTACTCCCAGAGACTCCAGGAGATTACATGAAACTTGTGAGGTTAGCATGGAGCTTTAGGAGAGCTGTAGAGTTAATGATACGTGAAGTAGTGAACGGTACTTCTATGAAGGATGCTACGAAGAAAGTCTACTACCTATTACCAAACTACGTTTACCTGGAATCAGCGTATAAACACGCAAAGCTCATAATCGAGGGATGTAGATTTAATAATGGTAATCCTAGGCACATACACGTTAGGAAGCTATTCATTATATCACGAGGTAACAAGTACGATAAAGGCAATAGGAATGTGGAGATAATTCCAAGTACTAAGTTCTTTCAGGTGCTCATTAAGTATCCTTGGGACGGTTCATGGATAGAATGTAGAGCATTCTTTGGCGAGAAATACATTCCATTATTGAGAGAGCTACTTGAGTTAGCAAATCAGAAGAGGGAAGGTTATGGTGCTCGTATAGTGTTTAGAGAAGGTAGGATAGAGCTGCATATTTCAGCACCACTTTTCCTATACCTAAAACACTTCTCACTACCAGAACGTAGAGGTTATGGATTGTTAGCAGGGCTAGACCTCAATAGTGATAGGATAAACATGGTCGTCATAGACTCTAACGGCAGAATAGTAGCTATGAAGACTGCTTGGTTCCCAGAGCTAACGCTACACGGATTTCCAAGAGAAAAAGCTAGGGATACTAGGTTGAAGAAGCTGAAAGAGCTACTAAGCTATGCTAGGAGAATTGGTGTAGATTATGTGGCTTTCGAGAACCTCTTTGTGATGAAGAAGCGTGGCAAGGTAAGCTCTCCAAGCGGTAATAGGAAGATAACTAGGTTCGCCAAGAAACAGCTCCTACAACACGGGTTATTAATGACACTAAAACTAGGCTTATCACCAATACTAGTAGACCCAAAGGGGACATCACATAGTCGTGAACACAAAGAAGTAATGAAAGAGAAAGGATTAGATAGACACATGGCAAGTGCATACATAATAGCCTACAGAGGATTAAAAGCAATTAGAAATCATTAGAAGTATTTAAAATCTGTATAGGCTATATATCTTCTTGCCAGTCTGAACCTTCTAGGGCCTAGTAGTTCTATTAAGTCACGTCTTCTAATGGAACCTCTAGACCTTAGCTTCATGATCTTCCTAGCTGTTCGAGGTCCTATACCTGGCACTCTAATGAGCTCCCAGTAGCTTGCTTGGTTTATGTCAATAGGATAGAGGTCAGGATTAGCTCTGGCATACGCCACTTTAAGATTCATATTAGGCAACATTTCTCCACATAGTAGAGATCTCAGCTCATCAAGACTAAAGCCATAGTCTCTTATAAGAAAAGATGCCTCGTATAGACGACGCTCACGAGATGTAGGACATGGAGGACGATGTTCAAGTGGCGTGCCCTTTATAGGCCTGAAGGCACTGAAATAGACCCTCCTCAGGCCGTAATGTCTGAGGAGGAGGTATGTTGTTTCTATGTAGTCTAGGTCTGTATCATCAACAGCTCCAACTATAAGCTGAGTGTCTACTCCTGCTCTACAGAAGCCAATATCTCCTCTTCGTCTGGAGAGGTTCTTCCAGGCGTAAAGACACCATTCAAGCCGCTTGAGTATATCCTCCTTGTAAGATCCCTTGTCAGGACATATCTCATCAAAGATATCCTCACTTGGAGCCTCTAGGTTAAGGCCTATTCTGTCTGCAAGCCTAGCTGCCTCTTCGATGAGATATCTGCTACAGCCAGGCATAAGCCTCAGGTGAATATAGCCAGAGAAGCCTTCTTCTCTCAGAATTCTAGCAGTTTCAACTACTAGGTATGTTGCATGGTCAGGATCTCTATCAACAGAGGAGGAAAGGAAGACTCCTCTTATCCGACCATTTCTCCATAAGTTCATGGCCACGTGAGCTAGCTCCTCGGGCTCCCATGAGATTCTAGGTCTTTTAGCACCTCTCCTTAGTTCACAATACTTACATTCGTTTCGGCAGATACTGCTGAGCAGTGTTTTCAGAAGAGGAACATAACGAGAACCAGCTGAGGCACGATACACTGGTATTAGGCATCTATCCCATCTGCACATCAGCGTAAGATACTGCCATTTCCTCAGCTTATCCATTGCAAGAAGGTGAGAGAAGCGCTAGGTTAAAAACATAGCGATTACAAAAGTATGAGGGGATCATGAAGAAGCTATACATGGAGACGTTTGGATGTTGGCTCAACAAGGCTGACTCACTGATAATGAAGCAGATATTGGAGGAGAAAGGGTACACGCCAGTGTCAAGTCCTGATAGAGCTGATGTGATACTACTGAATACTTGTGCTGTTCGAGCTGACACTGAGAGGAAGATTGTAAGGAGATTGAAAGAGTTAAGCCGTCTAGTAGATAAGGGAAAAGTACTAGTGGTCGCTGGCTGTCTTGCCTCAGCAAGACCAGGCCTGGTGAAATCGGTAGCTCCCAAGGCCAAGCTACTTTCGCCTAATATGATTGAGGAAGTACATAAGCTAATTGAGGAGGAGGAATTCATGTTAAGAGGCATCAGAAGAGGAAAAGTGCTTCCTCGATATGAGGGAGGGGTCAGATATGTTGTTCCCATAGCTAGCGGATGTCTTGGCTCATGTGCATACTGTATAGGCAAGCTGGGCAGAGGCGTGTTGATAAGCTACCCTGAAGACTTGATCGTTGAAAACATTAAATATGCTGTAGAACATGGTGCCAAGGAAATATATCTGACGGGACAGGATGCAGCAGCATATGGATTTGATAGAGGCACTAATCTAGTGTCCCTTGTGAAGAAAATTCTGAGGAGAGTGGAAGGTTCATACAAGATAAGAATAGGCATGATGGAGCCAAGCCTTGTGATGAAGATCATAGATGGGCTCATAGAGCTCTACGAAGATGAGAGACTGTATAGATATGCTCACATACCTGCTCAAAGTGGTGATGATGAGGTGCTGAAGCTTATCGGAAGGAGATATAGTGTTGATGAGTATGTAGAGCTAATAAGATTTCTTAGAGACAGATACCCTGATATAACGATAGCTACTGACATAATGGTAGGTCTTCCTGGAGAAGATGAAGAAGCCTTCAAGAGAACTCTCAAGCTAATAGAGATAATAGAGCCGGATAAAGTGCACATAGCTCGTTTTACGCCTAGAATAGGAACGGAAGCCATGCTAATGAAGGATGTGCCTGAGCCTGTTAAGAAGAGAAGAAGTAGAGAGCTTACAGCACTGGCTCATAGAATAGCCCTGAGAAGGAATAGGAAGCTAGTGGGAAGTATTAGGAGAGCGTTAATGACTGAACAAGACCATGGGAAGGTCTTGGGAAGACTTGATAATTATAAGCTGGTGATTTTAAATGCTGTGCATAACGTTAAAATTGGTGAATTCATATTGGTGAAAATAGTGTATGCCAGTCATACTAGTCTTAGTGGAGTACTGCACAATAAATTAAGTATAGAGTAGGACGACATTTTAAACGATAGAAACTTATACACTAGATCATAAGCTCGGAAGTCTTGATCCCCTCGAGAGAATTGTATGTAGTATAGCTTAATGGCGTTTGTATTTATAAAGTATTACTCAGTAAATACCAATGTATATTCGGGAGATTTGCTAAAAGAAAGTATGGTGGCAGGGATGAAGAGTGGAAAAAGTAATATGAAGTTAGTCACAGTTCACCTTCCAGAGAGCTTAATAGAGGGTTTGGATGAACTAGTTAAGCAGAGGTATTATCCAAGTAGGAGTGAAGCCATAAGAATTGCTGTAAGAGACTTACTCAAGAAGGATTTATGGAGAATAAGATCTCTCAAAAAAGCTAGGATGATAGCCTGAGAAATGAGTTGTTGCAACATTGACGCTCCATGCCAGCATTATCTAAACATCTTGACTATTATAGGTGGCTTCTCCTCTTCAATATATTTATCTGCATGCAAGTTGAAGGGCTGATCAATAAAGTCAGCCTGACTATATGAATATGAAGTTTTAAAAAGTGAAATTTATATTTTGATCACATTATCCTTGAAGAAATATGGGTAATTAAAAATTGAGTACATGCCAAACATAGTCTAAAATCTTAGAGAGTATCTTCATAGGACTCTGCTGCCAGGTTTAACTTCTCGATCCGTGGTTATCAATGCAAGCTTTCCATCTGTTGATATAGCAGCTAGTAGCATTACTTCTGAAACCTCACCTTTTATAACCTTAGGCGTTATATTGGCGATAACAACGATGTGCTTTCCGATGAGCTCCCTTGGTTCATAGTGCTCACCTATGCCCGCTATGCACTGCCTTATATCATTGCCTCCTAAGTCGACCTTTAGCTTAAGAAGTTTATTGCTACCAGAGATTCTCTCAGCTTCTACTACTTTTGCCACTCTTATATCGATCTTGGACAACTCTTCAGCTGTGACCTTTGGGCTTGTCTTAGGAAGCGTCCGTTCCATTATCCTCTTTAACTCTTCATCTGTGACCTTCCTGAAGAGCGGCTTTGGTCTTCCAAGCTCTTGACCAGAGGGTAGATCCTCAGCTACTTCCTGCCATCTATGGGAATGTACAGAATCCTTGTAGCCTAACATCTTCCAGATCTTGTCGGCAGAGAAGGGTATAAATGGCGCTAAGACTATTGCAAGCATCTTTACTAGCCTTAATGCAGTATACATTATACTAGCCGCTCTCTCCTTGTCTTGCTTCAATACATCCCATGGCTTCTCCTCATTGAGATATCTGTTACCTAGACGTGCTATATCTGTGGCTCTACTGAGGGCATCTTTTAGTCTGAATGACTCTATTAGCTTGGCGACTTCGTTGGATATAGCTATGGCTTCATCAATAACAGCTTTGTCTCTCTCAGTGAGCTTGGTCGGTGTAGGTATTTTCCCATTGAAGTTCTTGTAGGTGAAGGTTAAGACTCTATGTATGAAATTGCCTATGACGTCATTGAGCACACTGTTAATAACCTCCCTAAAGATCTTCCATGTAAAGCTCGTATCCTTGGTCTCGGGCCTTATAGATATTAGAACAAATCTCCAGTAGTCTGCAGGAAAGAGCTCAAGAGCTTCATCAATCCATACCCCAATTCTTCTACTCTTAGAGAACTTCATACCTTCGAATAGAAGGTACTCGACACTGTCTACTCTCCATGGAAGATTATAACCTTCCCCTGAGGCTATCAGGAGTGCGGGGAAGATCAGAGTATGGAAGGGTATGTTATCTTTGGCTATGAAGTATAAAGTCCTTGTGGAAGGGTCTAGCCAGAACCTCTTCCATCCTTCAGGATCTCCTTTCCTGATGAAGTACTCCATAGTCGCAGATATGTAGCCTAGCACAGCCTCCATCCATACGTATATTGTCTTGTTCTCTGCACCTGGGAAGGGAGCAGGAATACCCCACTTGTTGTCTCTAGTTAGAGACCTGGGCTTTAGTCCTTCTTCCAGCATCCTTAGGCTCATGTTTCTTGCATTATCAGGTAGGTTTGGATTATTGAGTATGTACTCTTTAAGGTCCTCTGTAAGCTTTGGCAGGTCGAAGAACCAGTGCTTGGACTCTCTTACCTCAGGCTTTGAGCCGCATATGGTACATCTGGGATTTATCAGCATCAGCGGCTCTAGAAGCCTACCACACTTATCACACTGATCACCTCTAGCTCCTTCATAGCCACAATAGGGGCATGTTCCCTCTACGAAACGGTCAGGAAGGAATCTTCTACACTTAGGACAGTATGGCAGTTTGACTACCTCAGTGAATATGTATCCTCTCTTATAGAGTTTCATGTAGAATTCTCGAACAAACCTCTTGTGAACTTCGCTTTCGGTTCTTGTATAGTTGTCAAATGATATGCCCCATAATTCAAATAACCTCTTCACTTTCTTATGGTTTTCATCTGTTAGAGCACGTGGTTCAACGCCTCTCCTAATGGCCTCTACCTCTATAGGGGTGCCATGCTCATCAGAGCCACTAACGAAAACCACTTCTTCTCCCTTAAGCCTTAGATATCTAGCAACAACATCAGCTGAGAGAACTGAACCTATCATGGTGCCAAGATGAGGTACATAGTTTATGTAGGGCCAGGCTGCGGTAACCAGCCATCTCCCCATATCATCACCTCACGTACCCACCTTCCATGACTCAAGATACTTCCTCTGTTCATCAGTTAATTCATCGATTTCTATACCCATAGCCTTAAGTTTAAGTCTTGCTACCTCCTTATCAATCTCCTCAGGCACGTTATATACCCGTGGTTTAAGTATGCCCTTATTCTTGACAAGAAACTCTACGGATAAAGCTTGATTTGAGAAACTCAAATCCATGACTTCACTTGGATGACCCTCAGCTGCTGCTAAGTTTACTAGACGACCTTCAGCCAACAGATATAACCTTCTGCCATCTTTGAGAGTATACTCATCAACAAAAGGCCTTATACGACGTTTTGAGGTACTTATACTCTCAAGGTCAGGTATGCTAATCTCTACATTGAAGTGGCCTGCATTGGCGAGTATAGCCCCATCCTTCATCCTAAGCATGTGTTCCTTCCTTATGACATTTATGTCACCTGTAGCAGTGATGAAGATGTCTCCAATTTCAGCAGCTTTTGACATTGGCATGACCTCATATCCATCCATAACTGCCTCAAGAGCCTTTAGGGGGTCGACCTCTGTCACTATAACCCTTGCGCCCATACCACGAGCTCTCATGGCTATACCTCTTCCACACCAGCCATATCCAGCCACTACTACAACCTTCCCAGCTAGAAGAACATTGGTGGCCCTCATTATTCCATCAAGGGTACTCTGTCCTGTACCATACCTATTATCGAAGAGATACTTGGTATAAGCATTGTTAACTGCTATTATAGGATACTTGAGAACTCCCTCTCGCTCCATGGCCTTGATTCTTATCACTCCTGTCGTAGTCTCCTCAGTTCCACCAATTATTCTGCTTATGGTCACCTCTCTTCCTCCTAGAACCTCTAAGGCTATTTCAGTATCCTTGTCCTTGGCGCCTACAGCTATTTTATGCAAAGTTACAGCAAGATCAGCACCATCATCCATGGTCACCATAGGCTCGTAGGATATGACGTGACCTATGCCCTCATAGTAGTCCTTAGTGCTCATGCCCTTCCATGCAAAGACGTGAACTCCCTCCTCAACAAGTGCAGCAGCTACTTCGTCCTGTGTAGAGAGAGGGTTACATGCACATAGAGCTACTTCAGCTCCTCCAGCCATCAAGGTCCTCACAAGCGCAGCAGTCTCCTTGGTTACATGAAGACAAGCTCCTATGATCAGTCCTTTGAGGGGCTTCTCCTTCTCAAATCTCTTCCTTATCATGAGGAGGACCGGCATGTGTCTTTCAGCCCACTCTATTTGAAGTCTTCCTTTCTTCGCTAGGCTAGGGTCTTTTATCTTGTACTCCAAGCGATCAAGCCTCCTTAAGTCTTGATAAAAGCTCATCTCTCACTTTAGAAGCTTTCCTTATGACCTCGTCTACATCGACTGTTAGTAGCTCATGGTCCCTAACCACTATTCTACCATTGACTACTACGTGCTTCACATCTAGGGAGCGAGCAGCATACACTATGTGGCTGAAGGGATCATATATGGGGGTCATGTGAGGTCTTCTGAATGTGACTGCAATGAGGTCAGCCTTCTTGCCAATCTCTATAGTCCCTATTTCATCTTCCCACTTAAGGGCCTTAGCTCCATTTATGGTAGCCATCTCAATGGCCTTGAAGGCTGGCACTAATGTAGGCTCAAGGTTCATCCCTTTTTGTAGAAGAGAGGCCAGCTTCATGGTCTCAAACATGTCGAGGGTATTGTTCGAGCAGGCACTATCCGTGCCTAGACCTACATTAACTCCCTTCATGAGCATCTTAGACACAGGAGCTATGCCAGAGGCTAGTTTCAAATTCGATACTGGATTGTGTGCTACACTAGCCCTCCTCCTGGCCATGACCTCTATGTCCTCGTCAGTCATCCACACACAATGAGCAGCTACCACATCATCTCTAAGCACACCAATCTGATCAAGATATACGGCAAGTCCCTTCTCCACATTAACCTTGAACTCCCTCTCAACCCTCTCAGCCTCGTCTCTAGTTTCTGCAAGATGTATGTGCATCGTTATCTTGCCTTTATCTCCATACTTGGAGTTGTACTCATCAGTCAGCTGCCTGAGCGTCTTGAGATACTCGGGGTCGACGGTGTAAGGTGCATGAGGATCTATGCTTATCCTCACGAGGCCATTTACGGCTCCATGCCATCTCTTCACAAGATCGTCAAGGGCCTTTAGGTCTTCATCCTTCCTCCAGCTGAAGCACACATGCCCTATGACACAACGTATCCCAACTTTGCTTATCGCTGAGGCCTCATTATAATCCGGGTCTGTGTAGTGATACATAGTGTTAAGGACCGTGGTACCACCTAGCACAGACTCAACAGCGGCAAGCAGTGCACCATAATAGATATCCTCAGCTCTCATCTTCGCCTCAAGTGGCCATATCCACTTGGTAAGCCATTCATGAAGAGGCAGATCATCGGCATAGCCCCTTAGAAGGCTCATGGCTGCGTGAGTGTGAAGATTTATAAGACCAGGCATTACAATGCAGTCACTTGCATCAAGAACCTCATATCTAGCATACTTGCTCCTAGCCTCTTCGTATGGAAGGATATCAGCTATCTCATCTCCCTCTACTATCACTGCATAATCCTTGAAGTACCTCCTGTCCTTCATAGTGATGAGATATCCACATCTAATAAGCAACTCCATACAAGCCCCCAAAAGGTATAAGCTACTTCAGTTTATAAATCAAGCCTGGGGGGCTACGTGAAGGTCAGAGTTGCTATAATAGGCGGATCAGGCCTCTACAAGCTGCTCGAAAAGGCTGAGCATGTAATCCTTGATACACCCTTTGGCAAAACTCCTAGGATTGACATAGGATATTTCGGAGGAGTTAGAGTAGCTTTCCTGGCTAGACATGCAATGCCGGGCTCGATGAAAGTTGCCCATGAAGTACCTCCACACAGGATAAACTTTAGGGCAAATATATATGGTCTCAAGAAGCTTGGAGCCGAGGCCATTATAGCGACGAGCGCTTGCGGCTCCTTGAGAAGAGAGCTAGAACCTGGAGACTTCGTGATAATAGACCAGTTCATAGACATGACGAAGAGCAGAACCTACACATTCTATGATGGCACTACAACTCCAAAAGAGCTCTTGGGCGTAGATAAGGAAGATCTAGTTGTACACATTGATGTCACTGAGCCCTATTGCCCCACCCTGAGGAGAATCCTTATCGAAGCCTGCAAGAAGGTCGGTGTTAAGTATCATGAAAGGGGTTGTTATGTATGCACGGAAGGACCACGCTTTGAGACACCAGCTGAGATAAGGTTCTTCTCTGCCATAGGAGCTGATGTAGTCGGCATGACCAATGTGCCTGAGGTAATCTTAGCTAGAGAGTTGAACATACATTATGCCACGATCGCTGTAGTTACCAATTATGCTGCTGGTCTTCAGAGGAAGGTGACGCAGGAGGAGGTTATAGAGATATTCAATAGAAGTATGAAGAAGCTTGTCAAGGTTCTTGAAGAAGCTGTGCGGAATATACCTGGGAAATTCACATGTGAATGTGATAAAGCTGTCCATTAACCATAGGCCGGAGAGTGAGGTAGGCTTAATAATGGTCTATTGAATATTTGAACAGAGTGGGATGATAAGTAATGGAAGGGGATATACTGTACAGGTATGAAGAGCTACTAAAGAGAGCACTGGAGCAGATGCCTAAGCAGAGGGCAGAGGCTACCAGGTTTGAGATCCCAAAGGCTAAGATAACAGTCATAGGCATGAGGACAGTAATTCACAACTTCAAAGAGATCTGTGAAAGACTCAACAGAGAGCCACGTCATGTGCTCAGGTTCATACTAAGGGAGTTGGCTACAGCGGGCATGTTTGAAGGAGACGTTCTTGTTCTCCAAGGCAAGTTCTCTAAAGGAGCCATAGATAGGCTTATAGAGATATACGCCAAGAACTATGTCATATGCCCTGTATGTGGTGCTCCTGATACAAAGCTCATCAAGGAGAAGAGGCTCATGTTCATGGTATGTGAGGCATGCGGTGCTAAATCATCAGTCAGGCCATTGTGAGGATGAGTTCTATGACGTGCTACGTATACGTAAAACTTCATGAAAGAGGAGGCGTGCTGATTTTAGCTATCTGCGATGAGGACATATTAGGCAAGAGCTTCAGAGAAGGACAGCTTAGGCTAGACGTAAATCCAGAGTTCTATGGAGGAGAGAAGGTTACGCTGGAAGAGGCACTTAAGCTAATGGACAAGGCTAACATAATCAACATGGTGGGAAGGAACATAGTTGAGGAGGCCATAAGAAGAGGTTATGTGCCTGTTGAAGGAGTTATAACAATAGCTGGAGTACCCCATGTGCAAATAGTAAAGCTCTGGTGAAGTGATCATGACTAGGTTTTGCATAATATGTGGAAGAGTAACGGACGTTCTCATCGAGAACATGTGCTTAGACTGTTTTAGAAAGAATCGACAGCTAATTCAGATACCTTCAGAGATAGAAGTTGAGATTTGCCCCGAATGCTATTCCTTTAGGTTTCGAGGCAAATGGCTAAGAGTAGAGGCTTCAGTTCCACAGATAATGCTTAGCGCTGTGAGAAGAATTATAGAGGCTAGAGCGAGAATAGACACTGCGGTGAAGTACAAGCTAGACCTAAGATATGAAGGTAGAGCCTGGAGTGGAAGAGGAAGGACCAAGGTGAAAGTCATAGTAACGGGAACCCCTAGAGATGACGTAGAACCCTATCAGGAGGTCCACATAGTAAGCGTTAAGCCTTCATGGAAGCTATGCCCCTCGTGCTTGAGGATCAAGGGTAAACATGAAGAAGCTATTGTCCAGATAAGAGCTGAGGAACGTAAGCTTACATCCAGTGAAAGGAGATACATAATGGAGCTTGTTGAGAAGATAATATATAGAGTCTCAAGAGATGACCCCATGGCTATAGTCATAGACTATGAGGAGAGGGAGGACGGTATAGACCTCCACATGGCCTCGAAGAGGATAGCAAGAATAGTCGCCTCCTATCTGCAACGGGAATATCTAGCCAGCATAAAGGAGTCCTACAAGGTCGTAGGAATGAAGAAAGGAGAAGTCATTACGAGGGAGACGATATCTGTAAGGTTGCCTAAGTACAAGGCAGGAGATGTCATAAGGTACAAGGGAAAGCCTTTGATGATCATGGCTATAGAGGGAGGAAGAGTGTATTGTGTAGACCTTGAAAGATATGAGGAGGTTACTTTAAAGAGTAAGGACCTTAGAGATGTACAGGTAAGTGGCTGTGAAAGAGTAGAGGCTATGGTGATAGCTGTCACAGGCTCTGTGGTTCATGTCATGAGACTTGACAATTACCAGACGCTAGAGCTCGAGCTGAGAAGAGTGCCTATTTGGATGAAAGAGGGACGTCATGTAGCGCTCTTGATTGTTGATGGAAGGCCATACATAGCCCCCATTAAGAGCAAGACTATAAAGGAGAGTTAGAGTGATAATAATTGTGTGATATCATGGGAAGGAGAAGGAGGAGAAGGGAAGAGGAGGAGCATAGAGAGCTTAGAATACCCGCTGAGGGAGAGGTAATAGGCGTGGTTGTACAAATGCTGGGATACGATAGGATGAGGGTTAGATGTGCTGATGGAAAAGTAAGAGTTTGTAGAATACCAGGAAGATTTAAGAAGAAAGTGTGGATTAGAGAAGGAGATGTGGTGCTTGTAGCGCCTTGGGATTTCCAGCCAGATCAGAAGGCGGATATAGTATGGAGATATACGAAGGATGAAGTTAGAAAGCTTGAGGAGATGGGATATCTCAAGGGGCTTGAGCTTGAAGAATTCTAAGAGCCTTCAATAACCCACTCATACACCTTAACAGGGTCAGGTGTTTGTACACCTAATTTAGAGAAGAACCTAGTCACATTCTTGATGTCCCTGAGCAGGAACTCATCTGCATGAGGATGTTCAATCCTCACAGCACTCCCCCAGTCAATTATGTAAAGCTCCTCATCACGATTCATTATATTATACTCAGAGAGATCTGCATGAACAAGCTCAGCTTTGTTGTAGAGTACATATATGTAGTTCAATATGATGTCTAATGCTTTATCAGGATCTTCTGGAGGAGCATCCTTTATAAGAGGAGCAGGCTTGCCTCTCTCCATAGAGCTTGATATGAACTCCATGACTAAGATGTTCTTATTTGACCTTATAGGCTTGGGCACCTTGACTCCAGCCTCATAGGCGGTCTTCAAGTTTCTAAACTCCTTGGAACACCAAAGATATATCAAATGACGAGTACTTCTTCGAACACGTCTAAACCTTGGATCTCCCTCTATATACTTCAACATGCCCTTCTTGAACTCAGCAGTGGCTGTGTAGTATATTTTAACAGCTAGATCCTTGCCCTGAGGATCCTCCGCCCAGTAGACTCTAGCCTCCTTACCTTGGCTTACTACACCATGCATTACCTCAATTACCCTGTCATTGACTAGCTCATATAGGGCGAGAAGAGTCATGCGGTCAAATACCTGCTCAACAGTCTCTACGAGGTCCTTGTCCATTATCCTCTTCAGCCTATCCTTCTCTACTCTCTCCATCTCGAGACGTCTGAGCTTCTTCTCGATATCTGACAAATTCTCATCCTCCTTTGAAGATGATACAGTCCTATAAAAAGCTGAGGGTAGTATTCTTTATTAAATGCCTACAGCTTAGGCTAGAGGGGAAGGAGAGGTTGAGCACAACCTTCGGTGGCTACATAGGCGGAGCCATAACTATAACAGTTGACAAGGATAGGCTCGGAGTGATAATAGGGGGGAAGGGAGAAGTTAAGAGAAGAATTGAGAAAGCACTAGGAGTAAAGCTGGAGATAGATAGTAACACAGGAGAGATTAAGATTATACCCGAAGGCGAGAGAATAGACCCTCTCAAACTCCTAAAGGCTAGAGACATCATCAGGGCTATAGCCTATGGATTTAGCCCTGATAGAGCTATGAAGCTCTTGGGCGAGGATACCTACCTGGAGGTCATAGACCTTAAGCAGTACACTAGTGGTAGAAGAGAGGACATAGTTAGAGTGGCCGGCAGGATAATAGGCGAAGGAGGTAAAGCAAGGAAGATGATAGAGGAGCTCACAGGTGCTGAGGTCTCCGTGTATAGGCACTATGTAGCGATAATCGGGGACTATGAGCAGGTAAGAATGGCTAGAAATGCTATAGAGATGCTAATACAGGGAAGACAACATAGAACAGTCTACAGGTATTTGTTCAGGGAGAAGAGAGAGCTTAAGAGGAGGAGGTTCGAGCTCTGGGGGCCTTCTGTCTAGTCCTCTTTTCGCGCCTAAAGGCATAGTTCATGAAGAGGATAGTGATTATGATGAGGTATATGATGATTAGCAAGAACAGTGATGTAAAGAAGTGTGGAAGATGAACACCATGGATATTGAAGTGAATAGTGCCTATAAGAGCTAACGATAGGATGGCTGATATAGCCCAATGAGTTACCAACATAATCCTGGTCATGAGTAATTGCTCTGACCTGAATCTTGAGAGAGGTATACCTATGGAACATAGCAATGTTATGAAGGAGGAGAGTGGCAGTATCATAATGAGTGAAGGAATCATTATGAGGAAGTGTTCTCTGCTCATATAAGCATCAGGCATTCCAGTTAGGTCAAAGTGAATGGCTACGCTAGAGGGCAGAGCACTAATGTTAGTAGCTAGGTAGAGAAGTGAGGCTAGAACCATGAGCAGAGGAGGAAGTAAAAGCCACATGTTCATTCTCAATGTGGCAACTCTTCTGATAGGAGGGCCTTGTCCCTCCTCCATGCCAGTTATAACTTCAAGCTTAAGCCTTACGTAGAGAGCTATAACGACTACTATGACAAACACTGTGATTCCTAGTAGTAACATGCAGAGAGGTTCATCAAAGATACCGCCAAGTATGAGAAAGACCGCTCCAGTCACCATGAATGCTTTGCCAGCCACCCTATTCGCCTCCTTCCATACACCTTTTGATACAAAGGACATAGGCAGCCTGAAGCCTAACATGACATTAGGCCTCATCCTAGCTATGTACCTATGAGTCAAGGCCCCTAACGTGATGAATAGCAGAGATATTAAGTATATCAACAAGCTCTATCACCTCCTATCCTGCTTATGAGGTCATATATTTCCTTAGTCAAGTACATCATCTCCTTGAGAAGCTCCCTGCCCTTCTCGGTTATCTCATAGTACCTTCTCGGCGGGCCAGATACAGCTTCTGCCCAATATGAGGATACATAGCCTTGCTTTTCAAGACCATGAAGAATATTATAGATGGTTGAATCGCTTGGAGCGAACATATTATGGCTCTTCTCCCTTATGATCTTCATGATCTCGAACCCATACGAAGGGCCCTTCCTATCCAATATCAATAATACTAGTAAAGTGTACATGCCCGTCATCAGGTCCTTCTTGACCTTGTCTATGGTTTTTCTAAACATCCTCAGGTATACTAATGAGGCGCCAGACTTAAATATATCTCTTACTCAGAGGTATCTCGAGGTTCGAGATATGCATAGGGCTTTATTGATGTGTCTAGGCCCAACCTTTTCAGCATCAATAATCATAGCCCTGATAATATCATACCTGACTAGAACGTATGCGCTTGAGTATGTACATCCAACATATACAATGCCATTGATGATTGTATTAATGTTCACTCCCATGATCAGCTCATGGGTTGCATGTAGGTTGACTGGTGATAAACTGACTAGCCATGGACTCATGAAGGTGGGCAAGATTGAGAAGGGGCTAAAGTTCATAGTAACTCTCATGAGGATCTATGTATGTGCTCTTCGCGAGAAAGGCTATACACTGATGTCCATATCCTACATATACGTGCTTCTTCTACTAAACGTGTTGCTCCACGTCATCACCTTTGGAAAGGCTCCAGATATAGCCACTAATCTCGAGGAGATAATTGGGACTCTTATGCATGCAAGCTCTCAAGTAGTTGATGTCAGAAGTGAGTTGATGTTGATGATCATCATGTCGCCAATCGTAGGCGGGCTGGTAAACATGTTACCAGCGCTAGGCGAGGAGATATGCTGGAGAGGCTATCTCCTTGACTTGATCAAGGATAAGGTAGGGAGCTGGCTTAAGGCCTCAATGCTCATAGGCATCATATGGGGTCTATGGCATGCTCCACACATAGTCCTATATGGATTCAACTATGGCTATCAATATCCTCAGATGGAAGCTCTAGAAGGAGCTATGTTATTCACCATCTTCTGCATGATCTTTAGCGTATTCTTGTCATGGCTGAGGATAAGGACCGATAATGTTCTTTTACCAGCTATGGCGCATGGAGCATACAATGGCTCAGCAGGACTGCTCATGGTTTCGTATTGGACAGGAGATACGCTAACGAGTGGTTGTGTAGGCGTGGAGGCCCTTGTGGTCATGGTCATTCTGGACATCGCAGTCTTAGCCTATGACAAGATGGCACGATGAATATGACCTAGTGGCCTTTAGCTATGAAGTTGTTCAGCCTTTCGCTTATTCTAATAGCCTCCTCCAGTAATTCTTCATGCCTGCTTCTATCATACACGATCCTTCCGTTCACTATAGTCATGACCACGTTCCCTCCTGTAGCTGAATATACCATGTTCGAGACAAGGTTGTCCTTCCTCAGAGGCATCATCCTCAACGACTTCGAGTTCAAGAGCACTAGGTCGGCTAAGTGACCTCTCCTTATCATGCCAGTCCTGATGCCCAATATCTTGGAGGCCTCTGCAGTGGCCATTAAGAGGGCATCATAAGCTCCTACATCAGTCCTCCAGTAGTTGTTCCGCTGCAGGAGGACACATGTCTTCATCTCACGAAACATGTCAAGTGAGTTATTGCTTGCTGGACCATCAGTTCCAAGACCAACTGCCACGCCTTGAGCTAACATCTCCTTCAAGGGGAAGAAGCCTGCTGTTGCAAGCTTCATATTAGACGTAGGGCAGTGAACTACCTTAGCCTTCCTTTCTCTGATGAGTTCAATCTCCCAGCTAGTAACCCAACCTAGGTGTACTAAGAGAGTTCTCTCAGACAGCACCCCAAGCCTATCAAGATATTCAACAGGGAATACTCCATGCTTCTTCTTACACTCAAAGACTTCCTTCCTCGTCTCAGAGATGTGAATATGGTAGAGAAGGTCATATCTGTTGCTCAGCTCACCTGCCGCTAACAGCGTCTCCTCATCACATGTATAGATGGAGTGGACATTCACTATGGGCCTAATGAGCTCATGTTTCTCATACTGTTTAATGAAGGACTCCAGCTCCTTCATGACTTCCTTCCTATCAAGGATTATATCAATGAATGGTGGCCCAAGATATGCCCTAATCCCCATCTCCATGGCAGCCTTGGCTGTGGCCTGTGGGAAGAAGTACATGTCAACGAAGGCTGTAGTGCCTGTCGAGATCATCTCAAGTATCGCTAACTTCGAGGCGAGGTAGACTATGTCAGGAGTTAATCTGCTCTCAACTTCCCACATCTTGTTGAGCCATACATGGAGCTCAGCATCATCGTAGTAACCCCTCAGAAGCACCATAGCTGCATGAGTATGGCAGTTTACAAGTCCAGGCATGACTACATAGTCGCTACAGTTCACGACTACATCATCCTTCTCATCAATGCGCTCTGCTATTTCCTTAATAATACCATCCTCCAGGAGAATATCCACTTTCTCTAATATTCTCCCATCATCCATGGTTACTACAAATCTACATCCTCTCAGCAGTACTCGAGGCTTTGTAGTATGCACAATCATACTCCTCCAAGGCTCTAAAGGACTAGAGAAGTTTTAGAGTCTTCGATATGATAAGCCTTGCCTAGCTCCTCTACAGGACTACAAAGTCATGGAACTATCAGAGTACAGGTCAAGGTGCTAAAAGGTCTAGGAGTGCTTGACCTCATGTCTATCAGTCCTTTGAGCAAAAGGAGAAAACTGTCATTGGCCTAGGCTAGGGCTTGGTAGATTATTGTAAGAATCATGGCGCCGGGGCGGGGATTCAGCGACCCTGATTCATTATGAACCTTGAATATAGCATTACTTTTGTCGCTATAAGGCCTGGGCTTATCGGATAGAAAGCGCTCTAAAGAGCTTTGCCGATTAAGGCATTGGTATTTTATGCACTCATAATGCTGAAATCTACATTCTCCTACATTCCTTGGATTATAATTAAACTAGAGCTTATATGGATTAATTATGTAAATACTAGAAACAGAATGATTAGAGTGTCGAGATTCTTGCATTGGTGTGTGAACAATATTTCCGATTAAATTTAGATAATTTCCTTAGCTAACTCTCTAAGCCACCAAAGTTCTCATTATTATCAATACACCGTAGTAGCATCTCTTCACATCTCTAGGCTTGAAGTTGAGCATTATCTCCTCAAGCTTACTTCTTAGGAGAGGTGAGGCGATAGAGTCCTCAGGCTCGGAGATTCAGGAAGATGCAATCGAGAGCTGAGTATAGCTCTGCTAAGGGACATTCAATGAGGTAAATAAGGTAGTATATATGAATGAGTAGGGATTTTAGACACTATTCAAGTCCTTATAAGACGTCGAAGAGGAGCTGTAATGACCTTTGAAGCATAAGATGTGGTGAAGACCCTTAGATGTTCAATCAGGAGGTGGTAGTTTAATGTTAATAGCAACATGCCTCAACTATTTAGTAGAGCAGGAGTTGATTGAAGTAAGGAGGAGAAATACACCGCTAGGAGAGACCATTATGGAGATGATGACCACTACCTTAAAAGAGGGGGGAAGGAGGAGATGCCAAAGAAGATAGTAAATGAAGAGATTCTGGAATTTATTAAAGAGCTAAGGAACAAAGGCTATGGATATAAGAGAATTCAAAGAGAAATTGAAAAGATGTACGGATGGAGCCCATCATTATCAACAATACGTTATTGGATTAGAGAGATACTTGAAGACAGGAGAGTATTCTCAGCAGAAATCCCATGGAGGCCAAGAAAACGTTCAGAGCTCGCCTACATTATAGGAGTGGCATTGGGAGACGCTTCCTTAGGACTAGCAAAAAGAACTGACAGGCCTAAAGGTAAGAGATACGTCTTCAAACTGAAAGTAAGAGATAAAGAGTTTGCAGAAGAAGTGAGGAAAGCAATTGAGAGAATTGGATTACATTGTAGTGGGGTTAAAGAATATTATGATGAGCGAGAGGAAAGAATGTACTACATAGTTCAATGTCATGTTAAAAGGTTTGTAATGTTCTTGAGGAGCTTAAAGAAATACCCAGAGAAGGTATGGAAGTGGATAGAGGGGTATGAGAGGGAATTTTTAAAGGGCTTCTATGAGTCAGAAGGGAGCTTGTTAGAGAAAGAGCAAATACTGATTTACAACTCGAGGAAGGAATTTATTGACATAGTCGCTGAGTGCTTGCAAAGACTAAGAATAAAATATAGCATCTCATATCATGAATGTGTTAGGGAATGGATAGTGTACATACCAGTACGTGAAGTACCAAGGTTCTTAACAGCGATCAAGCCAGCAATAAAGTATTCAAGGGATGACCCACATTACCGAAGAGTTAAGAAGGAGAGGAAGAAAAGGATGAATGAAAACTAAAGTCCTAGAGACATCCCCGGGTCCCTTATGAAGGTGAATTCATCATTAATATCATGATTCTTATAATGAACAAGGATTATAAAAGTTATGGCGCCGGGGGTGGGATTTGAACCCACGACCGCCCGGTTAACAGCCGGGCGCTCTACCTGGCTAAGCTACCCCGGCGCTTGGGCTACTATATCCCCAGATGTTAAAGATGAGCAGGGGTATTAAAAGAGTTTATTCCTTTCTGAAGAGTACGCCTTTGGCTAGGAACCATAACACATGAGGATCCATTTCCATTAACCTCTCGATGGACCTCTTGAGCGGATCTTCACATTCACGCCCTCTGACCATGTCTTCAGCCATGAGCTTACAGGCCATGTCTATGGTCACCTTGTGTAACAGTACTCTTATGAGCTTCCTAGGACCATTGACTCTAAAGCCTCTCGCCCTCAGATATCCGAAGTCCTCAAGCACGATCTTCCTCAAGCTCCTCCATATAGTGTCCTCTAGCTGGTCTATGGCTTTTATGATGTCCTTCCTCATGGGCATTATCAGGTCTCCCTTCTTCTCTCCATTGATCTCCATTGAGAGTGAAGCTACATGGGATAGAGTTGTCATGTGAGGATTTTCAAGGCTAGGATCTATCGCTATCCTGAAGGGGCTCACTGAGTAGGACCTCTTGGAGCATATGGGCACTATGTTGATCAAGACTTCCTCGTCACGATGCATGTCCCTGATGGGAAGCTTGACTTGATAGCTCTCCAATGTGCTGATGAGTTTGATGGACTGGTCAAGCACCTGCTCTCGCCTTCCTTGCCATGACTCATAGAGCTCACTCCACATTGAGCACCAATGCCTGACCACTTCCTGTAACTTGTGAAGCATCTCCTTTCGAGAGCTCATGAACCTATAATACAGCCTCCATCTCATGCAGAGGTCAGCCACTTCATACAACGCGCCTCTTCTCTTCTTAAGGGACTTCATGAAATGGTCAAGTAGTAGGAGGAGATCCTCCCTTGTGTACGCTCTGTTGACCTTGAGTATCAGGTGAGCAAGCAAGTCAAGGGCCAAAGCTTCAATAGATGTCCTATCAGCTACTCTCTCATAGAGGAGATTGACCATGAAGTCCAGTGGTCTGAGCCTTAGCCTAGCCCTCATAGCTCCAACCGCCCTCTTGATGGAGGGGCTCACCATAATGCCTTACGTTCATTAACTCACAGTAACTCTGACCGATCATCGCCCCTTCTATGATAGGGCACAGCTCTGAGTTAAGCTTGTCCCTCAAGAACTTCATGAGTCCAAAGTAATAAGCTCTCCTGACCATAGGTTATGTTGAGGTGAGGTGATTGTTTACCACGTATATTGGCAGCTTTCCACTCAGCTTCTCTCAGGAGAATGTGAGGAGAGTGATAGATGATGTAGTGAACATAGGCATTGACTATCCCAACTATCCTCAGCTAAGAGATTTCATCGAGCAGTTCCTCGAGCCACACCTCATGGCCGGCTCCTTGATTAAAGAAGAGGGACAGTTCAGGCTTAGAAGAGTGATTGATGCTAAAGTTGATCATAGCGTTAGCCTTACAGAGGCTAGAATGACTCTTGAGTATGCAAGGAAGAAGAACTATATGGAGAAGGTGAGGGGGTGGAGAGCCTGCGTGACAGGTCCCTTCACGCTATCCTCTCAAATATACGTCAGAGAAGGCTCAGGCCTTGAGGCCACAGCCATAACTGATCACGAGATAGTCAAGACCCTAGCTGAATACGTAGGGGAGGTAGCTAAGAGCATGGTTAGAATGGGCTACACCTACATATGCATTGATGAGCCCATACTTGGGCTCATAGTGGGCAAACGAGTCATATTCTACGGTTATAAGGTTGAGGAGATAGTTGAGATATTGAGCACTATCTTCAAACGATTAGAGGCAAAGACCAGGTCGATTCATGTGTGTGGCAGGGTATCTCCTCTCCTCGTAGAGACCTTGGCCAGCCTCCCCCTTGAGGTTCTTGATCATGAATTTGCAGGGTCTCCAGCCAATTTAGAGATCATAAGCCGAGAAGTCCTTGAGCGATATGATAAGATGCTAGCTTTTGGATGTATCTCAACGAAGAGGCTGAAGGTAGAGGAACTGAATGATGTTGTAAGGCTTATACTCAAGGCCATAGAGAGGTACGGTTATGAGAGGATATTCGTGGTGAAGCCGGACTGTGGCTTCAGAGGCCTCAGAGGATTGACAACTGAGGAGGAGGCCTACAAAGCATCCATTGAGAAACTCAGAGTACTCAAGAGAGCTGCCTCTGAGGTTGAGGCTAGGCTAGGCCATAGAGCCTAGGGTTGAGCCTGGGTATCATGGCCATGAGGACAGCTAGCTCGGTGAGCTTCGTCCTATCGATCATCATCCTTGATAGGTAGCCTATAGCTCCCATCTTCCTCCCCAAGTTCTCTATTCCCGTCAGCCTGCTCATGACAAGGCCTACCTCAACTCCTCTCTCGACCACTTCCCTCACGACTGAAGGAGGATATTCGAAGCCTGGACCATGACCAATTGTCAGAGATCCTCTTCTATCAACTATAGCGCAATATTGTACATCCAAGTAACCAGTCAGGGTGAAGGGAACTTCTATAAGGCCAGCTTCAATGCCTACACCAAGATGCGCATCTTTAACGGCTTTCAGTGCATTCAATGCTCTGTTAACAGCTCCTTTGATGGTCTCCTCAAGGGAGAGAGGTTGCCTACCCACGCCACTGTCTACTGCAACACTCACTACCACCACACTATCATAGATCCTCTTCATGACATTCTCCACAGCTCTGATCTTGACGGGATTCGTTGAGCCAACAGCTATTTTCAAAGTCATATGTGCTACCCACATAATGATGTTGCAGAGGAATCTAAAGCTATAGCTCAGCTTAAAGTGCATGGATCAGACCAGGCAACCAATAGGCCTCTTATCGTGGGTGCATGAGATGGAATGGAGAAAATGATATAAATTAGCTGGAGATAGAGATTATGACGCCCCGGCCTAGGCCGCGTGGGCGAACGGGAGCCGCTGCACCCTCAGCTCCAACCGGTCGTCTAGCCCGGTCAAGGATGGCGGCCTCTCGAGCCGCAGACCCGGGTTCAAATCCCGGCCGGGGCACCATTATGTATCTTCTCAACTTCTCGAAGATGACCTCAACACGAGGAGCTATTGAGAAAAGTAAAAGGCCAGTGAGCGTGATCAGGGGGCTGAGAGGAATCAAAAAGGATGACTATTCTCTAATGCTCATCTCAAAAGGCTTCTCATGTACTCGGTTATGTCCCTCATCACTTCCTTGTGAACTCTATCCACTTCTTCACGATTCATCACTTCAGCCAGCTTTGAGAGAGGCAACAGCATCCTGTACAATATATTCATGGTCTCTTCATCTTCAAGAGAAGCCGCTTTAATGGCATCAAATGTTCTCTCATCTATTACACCTGCTCTTAGCGCTTCCTCAGTGACTCTCAACACATCCTCTCTTGTAACATGCTCAGGAAGGCCTCTTATGGCTGGAGGTCTTGGAACGGCAGATGGTGTAGGTGGTCTTCTAATAGGCGGCTTCTCCACTGGTGGTCTTGGGGCTGGCGGTGGAGTAGGTGGAGCTGCTCTTGTGGGAGGTTTGAGAGGTGGAATGGTGGGCTTGGGTATCCTCACTCTTTCAGCAATCTCTCTAATGCGCTCAGGCCTCACCTTTGGAACTCTGACCTCTGGAGGCTTGACCTCCTTGATCTTCTCCATGGATAGAACTAGCCTCCTCTTCATGCCAGCTATCCTCTCCCCAGCTCCTCTCTTGACCACAAATAGGCCTATGGATAGCGCGATGAGGGCCAACACTGTGACTACTATGAGTGGCACGTTGTAGGTTCTCTCCCATACTGCTCTTAGCTTAAGAGGCCTGTCAACCTTCATGGTGACTCCTGTGGCCGAGATAGTCTGCCCAGTATCCTCTACTATCCAGCCCTTGAATCTATAGCCTGTGAATGGCGTGTCGGATACGGCCTCAGACTCTATCCTTATCTTCACTGTTGCCCCAACATCATACCAACCATCAGGCGAAGGCGGCTCCACTATGACCTTAGAGTGTTCAGACACCACTACTAGTCTGAACTGATGTCTCCATGAAGCGCTCACTGATAAGGGCTTGTCCACTTTAACTGTTATGCTCCTCTCATCACTAATCACGTCACCAGACCATCCAGTGAAGACATATCTCTCGAGATCGCTTACGTACACGGTGTCATTCCTGACCTCGAGTTTGGCTATGCTGCCTTCATCATACCACCCTTCGCCAGTGGTCACACCCTGAGCTTTACCAATGGGGTCTTTGATCTCAACATAATACTGTCTAGTGTAGAGTACTTCGATTGTTATGGGCTTGTCCGCCATGAACGTCCTCTTAGGGCTCTTGTAGCCATCGGACCATGAAGTGAATATCAGCCTTGTCCTGTTATCGAACACTACCTCCTCAGGGACTTCAACCTCAACCTCCTGATCTGGAGCAACCCACATGAGAAGAGGCAATCTCTCCTTGAGCTTCCACGCCCTGATCTCCACTGGGTATCTGCAGAGGATGTTGAACTTGTAGAATGGACCAACGTACTCAAAGGTGAGAAGCCCACTTGTCTCAACAGCCACCTTTTCTTCCTTAGAAATCACATAGCATATATCACCCAGCTTCACGTCAGCTGGGACCTCAACAGTGTACTTTCGCCCTCCAGGAAGCTTGAAGGAAGCTATTTCACCAGCTCTAATCTCCTTCTCAGCTACTTTACTACCTTCGAATTCGATCACGATCGTTATCTTGGCCTCAGGAGGCAAGCCCTTGGTCGTGACATTGACGACTATGTAGCCTATCACCTTGAACATAGAGACATCTTTAGCATCAATGCCCTCCCATGACACGAAGTGCTCCTGGATAGTGGTGGGCTCAGGAGATGCTGAGTAGACGCCACTCTTGCAGTATACTCTAAACGCTGACAGAACTCTATCCTCTCTTCCAGCCATTGGATTCTTAAACGAGAACACTGCCTTCTCTGGAGAGCATAGAGGGGACTTCCTCAAGTCAACCATCACTCTGGTGTAGAAGCCTTCATGATAATAGCCCTTCTCGAGTATGCTTAGACTATGCTCAGACACCTCTACTATGCTGCTTATGAGCTCCACCTGCTCCTTATGAAGCGCATCAGCATGATCCTTGTAACAGACCTCATAGAATATGTTCCACGTGGTGCGCAATGGGATGTAGACAACATCAAATCGCGCTGTTCCATCCATGGATATCCTCACTGAGACCTCCACCGCGAAGAGAAAGTGGACGTAGAAGCGAGTGGTGTCCTCAGCAGTCTCTCCATCAGCCTCAGCATATATATGAACTACTCTCCATCCAGGAGGATAGCCAGCGTAGCCTTGTACATAGTAGATCTGGCCACCCTTTGCTGTCCCCTCAGCAAGAACAAGAACCTCTCCAGTGGGTCTTCTCAAGGTGAGCCTGACGTAAGCATCCTTGTTGACTCTGAAGTATATCCTCACGAGCTCTCCAACAGCATACTTGTCCTTACTGGTCCACACCTCAACCGTGAGAGGAGCTTGAGCACGGACAGGTACTACATCGGCTAGTGCTACTGCTAAAAGCAGTGCGAGCATGACCATGAGAATCCGCTGCTCGCTCCTCAATCTCAACATCCTCACCTCCTACATGAGCAACAACAGAGGATATCTTAACGCATCCTTGACGTGTTTGGGCTTTACGTAGTCGTTGGCCTTACTCTTAGCCTTCTCAATGCCCTTCCTCATCAATGGGAATATGATCCTGAAGCTCTCCTTAAAGGATGGCGCCAGGAATCCTCTTGACACCTCGCTCAGAGCTGTCAAGAAGGCCTTGGCAAAGGCAGCTCTCTGAGCAGCTTCGAGCTTTAGAAGCTCGAAGATGAGCGTCTTGAAGAGTATGCTGTACTTTATCTCCTTCCTCTCAAGCTTCTCCTTCAATGTAGTAAGCATGTTGAGAGCATCCTCATAGTACCTCATGTAGTGAAGGCCTGTATACATCCTGATCTTCGCTGGATAGACTGGCTCAGGAGGAGGCAGAGTGATACAGGCGTAGAGATTACGCCTACCAGTGGTCTTGGACTCCACACCGAGCAGTCCTATGGGGATCTTCAGCGCCTCAGAGATCGCAACCTTATCCTTTGCAAAATACTCCATCATCATGTTCACGAGGCTCTCTGGATCGAGATGATCTATGGCTGGGGGATCTGTTTGAGGAAGATCCTCCCACGTGACCTTCGACACTCGGTCCTCGACCTCGCTCAGCCAAGCCCTGAGTTCACCACATATCTTATCAAAGCTACTAGGCTTCATCCTATAGGGCACTGGATTCAGGCTCTTCGTTATCCTCATCAGCTTACTCTGACTAGTCACATGCTTTACAAGAGAGGCAATGGCCTCAGTCTCATAGAACACATGCTCGTATCGACCAATCCAGTCTTCAAGCTCTTTGATGAAACCAGCGCTTATAAGCCTCTTAGCCTTCGATAGAAGCTTGAGAGCCCTCTTGACCAGCTTCTCCCTCCTGATATCATCAATGCTCTCATCCATTACGTAGTCCCCACACTCATAGTACTTGAGCTTCCAAGCAGCCATCAGGAAGGTCTCAGCCCCTATGAAGATGTCAATACCAAGCATGTGCTTACAGGCCTGCTTAGCCATCTCGGGATCGAGCATAGGAGGCACCAGGACAATCCTAGTATCGATGCCAACCTCACTGAAGACCCTAGAGACTACATCATATAGCTCATCAAGAGCTCTAGCACGCTGATAATATGCATATGACAGCACTGGGACTATAGGGTCGAACACCCCGCCCATTCTCATACCCTCATCCCAACATGCTAACATACACCATATAGATACTCTAAGTCTTAAAATAACACCTCAACTATATAGTGCTTTCTTCATTTAAAATGTGTAATACAACATCAACATTTGGCTGGGAACATAGCTCCTCAGAGAGCACACAGAGGAACAGCTCAACAGCACAAGAAGCCACGACCTGAAAGACCATCAACAGGCCAGAACACATCATAGATACATGACGAAAACCATAAATATTCCTTGAACACACCTAGATGATGGACTGAGGCAGCGGGGTGGGGAAGCCAGGTTATCCCGCGGGGCTCATAACCCCGAGGTCGGTGGTTCAAATCCACCCCCCGCTATCAATAAATTTGTGACTTCTTATGAACAATTTCTGACATAAGAGGGGATTAAATACTTCTCTGTATCAAGCTACCCCTAAGGGGGCTTGTGGCGAGTAATGATGCCGAGTTTACATTTGAGTTTGAAAGAGACCCTAGGGCTTGGTATCTTCTTGGATTTGCACTAGGTGATGGATTCCTAGATGTATGGAGGATAGAAGGGACTACTATATGGAGAGCTTTAGAGTTCGATATTACAAATGAGAGAATAGCAAAATACCTTTGCTCCATAGGCAGAGACATCATAAAAGCAGACCACGTAGTGGTGAAGGTAAAGCCTCCTGTCAGAGGTAGGCGTAGTAAACCAGGCAAGAAGTCTGTCTATAGGGTGTTTATAGTGAGTGATGAGGTTAGTGACTGGTTTCTCAAGTATAGGAATGACTATGAAATGCTAAAGAGAGTTCTTATTAAGAGACCTAAGCACGCTAAGGAGTATATTCGTGGCTTCTTTGATGCTGAGGGCTACTTCAGGGAGTGGATGTATAAGCGTGTGCGTAAGGGGAGAGTGGTTGTGGAGAGGAGGGCTAGGATAAAGATTGTTAATAATGATAAAAAGCTGCTTGAGGTTGTTTAGGAGCTTCTCAAGAGGTGCTTTGATTTCAGGAGTTTTCACCTTGAAGGGCCTTATCATGATGCTTATCGCAGGAGTCCTAAGTATGAGCTTTGTACATATTCCATCTATGAGTGTAGGCGTTTTCTTGAGTTCTTCAGGCCACTTAAGTATTGCGAATTGCCTTGATGTTCTGAGCTATGTGTTCATTGGTCCTCTCATCCTCGCTAGGTCTTACGCGCTGGTCAGTCTCTGTATTAGTGTAAGGGCTTCTCTGATGTCCTTTGCTTCATAGGATGTTGTTTCATGAAGTAGTGCTGTATCGGGATCCTTTAGTGCATGACCAGTTGCTATGGCTATGACTTTCTCATCACGATCCACTATGCCTTCTTCTCTTAGCTTTTTGAGGCCAGCTATTGATGCTGCGCTTGCGGGCTCAACTCCTAGGCCTTCATATCTTGCCAATATTCTTTGTGCTTCAAGTATCTCCTCATCACTAACCTCCAGGAATATGCCTTTGCTTCCCCTTACGGCTCTTAGGGCTCTGGATCCATGAACTGGCCTGCCTATTCCTATCGCTGTGGCTATGGTCTCTGGATTCTCTACAGGCAATGGTTCCTCAAGGCCCATCTTGAAGGCCCTCACTAGCGGCGCTGCTCCTGCCGTCTGTACTCCAGCAAGACGTGGCAGTTCATCTATAAGGCCAAATCTCTTGAGCTCAACAAGGCCCTTCCATATAGCGGTTATGTTACCAGCATTGCCTACTGGTACAACTATCCAGTCTGGGTCTCCTATCTCGTCAATTATCTCATACGCTATCGTCTTCTGGCCCTCTATTCTCCAAGGGTTTATCGAGTTAAGTGGATAAACTATGCCTCTTCGTGAGACCTCAAGTATTACTCTCAAGGCATTATCGAATCCTCCCTCGATGAGTATTATTCTAGCTCCATGTAGTATCGCTTGGGAGAGCTTGCCTCTAGCTACTCTGCCCTTGGGCAGTACTATGAGCGGCTTTATGCCAGCTCTTGAGGCATAGGCTGTCATGGAGGCTGAGGTGTTGCCAGTTGATGCACAAGCCACTAAAGGAACCTTCAAGTACTTAGCCATGGTCATGGCAACAGTCATGCCTCTGTCTTTGAAGCTTCCAGTGGAATTGACTCCTTCGAACTTGGCGTAGGCTTCTCTAAGGCCTAGCTGATCTAATGACTTCACAAGCTTCGTCAGGGGCGTACCTCCTTCTCCAAGCGATATTATCTGAACATCGTCTGGAATTGGTATCAACTCCTTGTATCTCCATAGCCTAAAAGGCCTGCCTCCCAACATATCCCATGATATTGATGGCCTCTTCCTAAACTCCACCTGCAGAAACCGCCACACTTGACGCACAAAATCCTCTTGTCAAGTATGCTAAACTCAGAGGAGCACTTCACGCACCTAGCTACGGCTATATTGTTTGGGACATGGATGCCACCGTGAACTGGTTAATGATGAGTTAGAGTATTTAAGCATTATCATGTATTTAGGGCTCTTCATATTGCCGATAGCTATTGCTCTATGGAGTTGTTCTCTTGAGAATTCCTGTCCTGCTTGGTGGACTTAGCCTTCTGTACTCCAGGCCATACTCGGCTAGCAGGCTTTTGGCTGATGAAGTTATGTTGGGGGCTACTAGTATTCCTCTGCATTTGTCTCCATATACCTTCTTCATGTAGTCGACATAGCGCTTGAGCTGTGATACTCCTGAGAGCTGAGCTGTGCTCCTCTTGAACTCAAGGACTACTATGTTGCCTTTTGAGTCCTCACAGAGCAGGTCTATTTTGCCATGAGGTGTTAGATGTTCTCTTTTTAATGGCTTGAGGCCTGGCTCTATGAGGCTTGGATTCTTCATGACCAGCTCTATCATCTCTCCTTCGCTTCCCCATAGCCTGAACTCTCCTTGAGTACAAGGCGCAGCTAGCAGTACATGAACATGAGGACTTAGCACGAGGATCTCCTCTCTGGGACGTAGTCTTATGCTCCTGATCACAAGCATGTTGCCCTTGACCTGAGCATGAAGAATACAGCCTGGAGGCTGCCAGTTAACAGGCTCTCGCTTAGTCTTTTCATGGATTAGAAGAGAGCCATCAGGCTTCGTTATAAGAAGTCTATCTCCTGGGCTTAGCTTTGAACTAGCCCTGCCTTTGTATAGCACTTCACAGTTGAGGTAGAGGACAAGGACTCTGGTCTTCTTAAAGGCATTTATGAAGTTAGCAACTTGGGTGAGACTAGGCTCCTCTAAGAGTACGTAGTCTTCACCAGCTGTCGACATGTTTCTCGATAAGAGTAAGTGTTGTTATTCCATATATCTATTGGCCTCTATGGGCTAGAAGCTTCCTTAAGATAGGAATTGATGCTATTTTCTCATCATCAAGTTCATCCCAGTATATGCCTCTTGGCTTTGGAAAGACTCCTCTGGTCTCTATAACTCTGGTGGGAGTGAATATTACATCCACAGGCACATCATGCCTCGTCATGGGTATATGGTTCACTATCTGAACGTCATGAACCGTGGTCAGGATGAAGGTCTCATCACTTACTACGCCCATCTCTCTAAGGATGGCATACTCTAAATCCGAGTAGCCACCACCCTTTCCAAGCCTAGCGCCTTCTACAGTGACAGCCACGGAGCCTGTGACCTTGATGTCTATTTGGTAAGGAATCTCATCCACTAGCCTACCATACCTAAATGCTCCAGCTATTGTTGATGCTTTATACTCCATACCGCGAGGGACATATCCTGGCTTGAGCAGGAGAAAGCCTTTCCTAAGACGAGGTGTAGCCATGATAAGGACTTTCCCAGATCTTAGGACAGCCTCTCTAACAGGTCGCTGGGGAGAGTCAGGACAGCAGAATACAACCTCAGCTTCATCAAAATATTTAGACTTGACAAGCTTCTTAGCCGCTACTTCGTTGCCCTTGAAGTTAGGTATTCTTCCAAACACAGGGCGTGGGAAGATAGCTATGTTCTTGGACTCCATTAGACTCCATATGCGCTCTCTTATCCTCTTCTTAATCAATTTTACATCACGTTGCTCTGACATTGTAGAACTTCACCTCACCTTAGCCTTCAACAACTCATTGTGAGCACGATTAGCCTCAATAAGGATCCTTAGGAATAACCAGTTGAGGGACTCATCCCTACCAAGAGTGGCTCTGAAACCTGCTAAGGCAAGGGAGAATATCCTCTTCACACTGCGGTCGACTATTGATAGGTCAGGTCCCTGTAGTGAGATCAGCTCAAGCTCCGTTTCGCTCATAATGAGCCCTCTTTCAACATCATATTCAAGTCCGACATTATTTAAGCCTCTCTATTTTAAGTAATGCATTTACGTCACTTAAGCTTCATGAAATACTCATAAGCGAAAGGGGGAATAAGTGATGCAAATGCATTACAAATTCATGAGGTTAGTAGGACTTGTAGCCCCCCAGCACCCCTTTGTTTCCTGTGGAGAACAATAATTAGAAGAGATAGCTTTTATGATGAAAATATACTTCATTCGTTTTATTGGAAATAGGCTTATTTAAACTTCTATGTCTAACATTTTCGAAATCTAGTCATTCTTAATAATCTCTTCAGGAGGTTGTAAATATCCATCAAGGAGAAGGCTCCACAGGAAACAAAGGGGTTTGTCCCTCACATATTACATGCTATCTTTATCACTCAGCTCTCTCTATCTTCTCCTGGGTTTTCACCATGGGTCGTCGTTCACTAGCAGAGGAAGTCATCACTAAGGTCAAGGACATACAGAGTATAAGTGATGATTGCATCTACTTAGTGGTCTATGATTTTCATGTGGAGGGCTCCTCAAGGATCCCTATAAGCTTTTACAGAAATGTGAGTCGTATCAGAGAACTTTTAGGCGATGGCACATTTATACAGAAAAGTGTCATTGAATGTAACAGCCTCAAAACAGCTCTTGCACTCGCATTTCTTGCTAGATACTATGGAGCTACCGTGAGAGTTTATCAGGTCAGAGACCAGCTCGATGTGTCATCATACTTGTGATTTTCTTTATGCATTTACATCACTTTTCCACAGTTTGGACATTCTCCATATCTTATAGTAGTTCTCTTTCCCTTCCTTTCTCTGATCTTTGGCAGCCTGGCTCCACACTTGGGACAGCGAGCCATGTGGATCACCTGTAGTTGTCTACATGTAGTCACTTTTTACCCTTTCACTATCATCACTCATCTATGCGCATCATCTTTCCATGTAGAGTAGTTGGGACCCCTCTGTTTCCTGTGGAACAGGCAACTGAGGATTTTCCTATGTTAAATGGGCTGTGAAAAGAGTAGTTAGCATTTTTCTTGGCTATAGGAGTTCAGATCTATTCGATCTCCTTATTTTAAATGTTCTCCTCTCCACTTCTACAGATATTTTGCATGTTACCTTTATATGACTACAACCGCGTAGTGTAGTCGGTACTCTTATGAAAGTGAAAATTGAGGAGCAGCTCCCTACAGGCGAGAAAATCAGCATAACCATAGAAGGACACGAGGTAAATGAGACTAGAGTTCTTCAAGTCATGGAGCTCCTCAAGATTATGAGTGGAAGGCTTACCTCGACTAGGGCAAAGTCCTCACGTTTCTCAAGAGATGGCCAGCTTAAGGATCTTCTCTGGGATGTCATATCATCTAGGTTTAGTGATGGCCGCTGGTTCACCAGTAAAGATGTCCAGGAAGCTTTGACCGAGGAATACGGCTACGATCTTAGGCTTAGCACCATATCTACCTATCTGCTTCGCTTCTATCAGGCTGGCCTCCTTGAGAGGGGAGGTACTCATGCCAATAGGCGCTATAGAGTCAAGCTATCGTCTCTTGACGTTCGCGCCTAGTCTCTATTAGCTCAAGTCTATACGCTATTACATCGCTTTTGGTTATGATACCCACTACCTTGCCTCGATCTATCACCAATACAGCTGGCTCTCCTCTGGCCAATATCTGCATGATGGTGTCCAAGCTCTCATCAGGACTTACCATTGGCAGCACATCTTCCATTACTCTGTTGACAGGCCATGAATTGACATCTTCCTCAGGATTGGTCAGAAAGGCCTTCATGATCGAGTCTTCGAACACTGTGCCCACGACCTTATCTCCATCAACCACTGGTATTTGAGATATGCCATATTTCCACATGAGCTCTGCAGCTTTTCTTATGGGGTCGTCTGCTTTAACAACTATTACAGGCGTATGCATAACGTCTCTTGCTCTCACTCCTGCTCTCATGGCTTCCTCTAGGGCCTCCAATATCCTTCTCAAGGTGGAAAGCCTTGGGTCAACAGTCCCGCTCTCTATTCTGGCTATCAATGATTGACTAACACCAGCCCTTTCAGCTAACTCCTTCTGTGTAAGACCAGCTTTCAGCCTCATTTTCCTAATGTCCTCAGGAGTTGGGAGAAATGACATGGTTCTCCAAATTCTATCTAATGCTCAGTTACTTAAATGTCTAATCAAATCATACGATCAAACATATCAACATGATGGCAATTGTCGAGATAGGCATCACTTCCTTGACTACAAGCCTATAGCCTATGTCTAGGGCCTTCATCATATCGTGTAACCTCTTCCCATAGACTCTTACTCTCCCAACATCAATACATCCGCATAGAAAGCCTACCTCTTTAGCTGCTTGTTTAAGTTCTTTGGCAAGCTCTACAGCCTCGCCTATAAGGAGCTTGTGCTTTTCATGCTCTCCTAAGGCTCGATAGCCTCTACCCCCTAGCTCAAGACCACATACGATATGAGTGTCAGTAGTCGTTACGATAACTACTTTCGGCCTCACGGCCTCGTGAAGTGCTCTCTCCAACATGTCTTTGAATTCTCGCCTCATGTTGTTCCCATCCAAGACAGTGAGGAGGACCTCATCTTCATCATACTTCAGGTATAAGCCTCCTATGCCTCCAAGTCCCATGCCCTCCTCAAGCCCTATGCTGACTTCCTTCACCATCATAGCTCCTAGAAGATTTCTGCACCTTATGCCTCTTAGACCACTAGCTTCATCAATACATGTCTTGATCACGTACTCCAAGTCCTTCAAGTCCTCTTGTGTAATGGAAGCTCTCTCGTCTATGGCATTATGAGCATCTATAAGTATTAATCCTTTGAAGCCATGCCTTCTAGCCTCCTCATCAGCCCATCTCCACAGGCTCAAAGGCAGATCCTCAATTCCTCCTTCAGTAGTCGACACTATGACTATCACATAATCGTTCATTACCATAGCGTACGCCTCATACTTCCTTCCTCTGACCTTCATTACTTTGCTGACCATGGTCACTGGGTCCTGCCTTCTGACTATCCTCTTTATCTCCTTCAAGGCATGATCCAAGAATATGTCAACATCTTCACGTACAGCTACATCCTCTTCGTGCGTCACAGCACCGTGAAGAAATAGTATAGGAAAGCCTTCCCGCTGACTATAGTCCTTCATGAGCCTAGAGGGCAGGTCGCTACTACCTAGGTTTCTGAAAGGACCTGGATGTATTTCAGGTATGAGAATCAACCCCTTGATGTTCCTCTTCCTATCAAGCATAGCTATATAGAAGCATCTGCTGGTCTTCTCCTCACATATTTTCTTGAGGTATTCCTCATAGGGCTCGATCTTGTAGGCGAGCCACATCCTTAGAAAGGAGCTACAAAGCTCTATGAAGTCAAGCCCACATACATCCCTTACGTACTTCTTGATGATGCTGACCATGATGAGCAAAGGTATCATGCTGAGAGAAATGAACATCATGACGTTATGGAGTGAAAATACACCTCTGAACGACAATATAAAGGAGCCTAGAGCTAGATGAAGCACTAGGATCAAAAGAGCTATCCCAACACCTCTGAGAAAGGTTATTATAAAGGAGTTAAAATAGGTCTCAGGCGCTAGTGTAATGAGGTCACATTTTCTCCTCATCAACATAGTTATCCACAAAATGAGCACTGAGACCATGGATAGAAATATAGTCCTGGATAGAGTGAAGTACTCCTTATTCAAGATCATGAGAGGAATGTTACTCAATATCGGGATGAGCAGCATGAATGCGCATGTATCAGAGCTGAGTCCCATGAACTTCATCAGGAGAATCATAACTAGGAGCTCTAGTGCTACGACCATGACCATAATGTATACACTTGGCAATCTGAACAGCTTCTTGTAGTATGCACTTATGTTCAATCCTATGACCCCACAGATTTTCTGGCTTTTGAGTCTATATTTAAAGCCTGTCTCTCAAGATAAATATACGCTATGCCTGAACCAAAGATAATTGGAGAGAGAATAGAGAAGTGCCCCTACTGTCATGCGAAGACACTTAGGATAACTGAAGTAGTGCATACTATACCTTATTTTGGCGAGGTCCTCATAGTGACCACTAAGTGCGAGTGCTGTGGATATAAGCATACCAGCGTATCCTCTTTAGGCTTTAAAAGGCCTACTAGATATGTGGTGGAAGTTGAGAAGGAGGAGGACCTCAACATAAGAGTCATAAGGTCAGGAACCGCCACCATAAGGATACCAGAGCTTGGGATCCTCATAGAGCCAGGGCCTATAGCCCAGGGTGAGATAACCAACATAGAAGGAGTTCTGATCAGCGTTAAAGAGCTAGTTGAAGGTCTTCTTCAAACAGCTGAGAGCGAAGAGGAGCGTGAGTCCTGTAGAAGATTTCTAGCTCAGATAGAGAGGGCACTTAAGGGCGAACTCAGATTTACCTTCATAATAGAGGATCCCCTTGGGAGTAGTGCTCTTATAGCTGAGGACTCAGGAAAGGTTAAAACGGAACCGATAAGCTCTGAGGAATTGAGAAGAATAAAATATGGAGAGCTAGCATTAGTAGATTAGGAGGAGGTTGACATGTCAAGGAGAAGAAGAGAAAGAGGAAGGCCTATGCCCCTCTCATCGGCAGGCTTGGTTAGGTTCTTTGAGGAAGAGATAAGAGGCATAAAGCTAAGGCCTGAGATAGTAGTGGTCCTTACCATAATGCTTATGGCACTAGTAGTTCTAGCTCACATGCACATTATTGTACCTTAGACCTCCTTACATCTACATGGTATTGATTTACATCTGGGACAGTAGCCTGGATACTTCTTCTTTACAGCCTCCTCTAGGTCTATGCCTAGGAGGTTACATAGACTACAAAGCCAGGCAAACACATCTCCTGCCTCAAGCGAAGCCTCTTCTGAACTCCCCTTCAAAATAGCTCTGCCAAGCTCCCCAACCTCTTCAACGAGCCACATATAGGTCCTCTCGATACCTCTCCTCGAATCTCTCTCATAGTAGATCTTCCTCATAAGGTCTTGAAACTCCTTTATTCTCATGTGCTCTCCCTCATGAACTTTTCCAAATCTAGATGATACGCCTCCCTTCTAAATGTGACTTTTAACATAAGCTCAAGGAGTGCAAACCTTTGCCTGACGTAATCCTTAACTTTATAGGTTTCAACAATGCTTCTAGCGAACTCCAGATACTTCTTAACCGTTCCTTCGTGAACCGTGAGCACGATCTTGCCTCCACATCTAGGACATCTTCCCCCAAGAGGGGGCCTTCGATATATGGCGTTGCATGATGAGCACCTGAACTTCTGTGAAGCGAAGACTCTTAAGTTGCCCATGAGGTCAGGTATGAAGTGATGGACAAGCAATCTCTCAGCCACATCATCTTCATCTACTGCTAACATCATCTTGGCTATCTTAAGCTGAGCCCTCACCTTCTCGCTCATAGTCTTTAATGACCTGTAAGCTGTATCCTTGGGTCCCATGACTATGGATGATGTAAAGTGAGTGAAGCCAAGGTTCATGAAGGGACTTTTAGTACCATAAACTCTATCCTCAACAGTCTCTATCATTCGCTTAAGGTCTGAGGGCATAGGCATCCCTAGAGTGTGCTCATAAAACTCAGAAGGATATTGCCATACAACATCCATGTTGTATACTTCATCATCCACCTCTTTGGGATTAACTATGACGGTAACTACTAGTGGAGCATCCATAAGACCTCCTCTATGCTTTGGTAGATAGTGCCTAGAGAAGTTGAGCAGGACATCAAGAGCTAGCATTACGGAATCCTCATCTCCATCACAGTTCCTCCTCTTCGCTGCATGCCAATATGGATGTGCAAATATCACATTGGCATCAGTGAAGCCTATTATTCTGCCCACTATACCAACAGACGTATGAGGGGCAAGCCCTATGACGAGATGTCCTATGAGGTCTTCCAGCTTCTCGACTTTATAGAAAGGCTCCATGCCATAGACCTTCTCAAGCAACTCATCAACGAACTTAGCAACTCTTACTAGATACTCTCCTGCCTTTCTAGGAAGTATTACATCCTGAACTTTAAGTTCCACTATCTGCTCATCATCCACTAGAGGCCTACCCTTGTAGTCCTTGTCATAACCCAGCTTCCTTAGCTTATCGACAGAAGTACCTATCTCCTTAGGCTTGAAATGTGTTATTGGAGCATTAGTAGCATCAAATCTGATAGTTCCATCCTTGAACACATAGACGTCATGTATGGCTCTCAAGATCCCTTTAACAAGTGGCTCTGGCTCCTTATCTTCACTCATAAGGCCTTTTACGCACTTCACATCCTTAGGCACCTTTATATTAAACTTCCTAACCAGTGTACTAACATAGCTCTCTATGTTAATGTTCATAGTGGTAAAGGCTATGGTGTTCATTCCACAGGAAGGGCATCGTGCTTTATCAAGCTCTCTTCCACACCTAGGACATCTCCTGATGATTTTCGTCCTTTGTCCACATAGTGGACATGAGTAGTCAAAAGTCCTCCTCCTACATATTGGGCATATCCTGTTCACAACCTCTACTCTTATTGTTCCTCCTTTAGCCGCTTCACTAAGACTTCTCTTTCTTCCTCCAGTTTCGCCTAGTGGGAATAGTGCGTGTACAGGAGGAGACATTCTCCGTGGAGAAGCTTTCTCTGGTCTTCCCATTCTCAATCCTGTGTACATGATTACTTTGTTCCTCAGAGGTATTCCGCTTATACACTCAATGTACTCTCTAACATCATGATAGTACCATGATGGTATATCCGCTTTATGAAAGAACAGTTTATATACTATAGGAGCGTGCTCCTCTATTAACACCTCATCATCCACGACCCTGTGTGGCACCCCTAAGAGCTCAAGCACTCTCTTGGCCTCTGGCCTCATGCTCTTGACTCTTATAGCCCTTACACGACCCTCCTTCTTCAATACCTTGCTCTTTATGGCGAGCTCCTTCATGAGTAGCTTAACGTCCTCAACTCTTACGTTATTCCAGAGATAGGTATATTTGGGATGTAGCGGCACCTTGAGCTTCTCTGCAAGTAGAAGAGCTTCCTCAGGGGTTGGCCTTATCCTTAATGGCTCATCTATCATCCGCCTTAGCCTGGCTGGGTCTAGGCCCAGGGCTTTGATATGATTGACCTCTATGTCCTCAATCTTCTTCCTCAGATCTTGAGCCCACCACTCCTCACAATATCCTGAAGGCACTAGGGGATAGTTATTCTCCTTAAACTCTCCATAAGCTACTAGGATGTCCCCAGCGAAGATGACCTCCTCTACTTGATCCTTTATTCTAACAGCTTCTTCCATATCCTGTACTTGTAATACACTTCCATCTCTGAGCTTAACTATGGGTCCTTCAATGCTATCTACAGGCATGACGATGGCACTCTTGCCAGGTCTTTCAGTCCTAACTTGAGTGCCAATAGCAAGGAACTCGCCCAATATTACCATTGTGGCGGGGTTCATACCTATAGCAGCTAGGCCTGTGTTTCTAGCTCTACCATATCTTATCCTAAACCCTCCTTTTCTGGATGGATGTGAGAATATGGGTCTCCCAGCCACTACATCTTCGAGATACTTCTCGGAAGGCTCTACTGTACCTCCCTCTTTCTTATTCCTATCCTTGATAAGCTTATGTAGCCAATCCCATCCCTCAATCCTCAGCTCCTCTACCAAGGGGATGAGCTTACGAGCCTTGGCTATGATGCCATCGTTTATGACTCTTAATGCTCCTCCTCTTACCCTATTGGTCTCTACTCGAGGAAGGTCTCGATGAATAGAGACCTCAACTAGATCGGTAGGCACGCCAGTGACCTCGACGGGAAGGTGGCTTACTACTAATCTTATCTCCTCATCACTGGCATGATATTGAAAACGAGCAACTCTTCGCTCATACAGTCTTAGCTCTTCTAGATATCTCTCGACCTCCTCTTTGGTGGGCTTATATTCAGAGAGCTTGAGGAGTCTACGCACGTAATCTGCCAACAACACACTGAGGGCCTGCTCAGTTCCGCCTGCTGACCTTATGGGCCCTGCATAGTATATCGCCAAGTAGAGGCTTCCATCAGGATTTCTTTTGAACTTTATACAGTCGATACCTTGGATAGGAGCGGCAGTCACGCCATCAGTTAACACAGCAAGACCTGCTCTTATTGATATCTCAGCCTTCCTTTCATCACTTAAATCCTCAAGCCTATATATAAGAGCCTTTGAAAGCTCGAAGGCAGCTCTCTCCTTACTCATGCTCTTAAGGAGCTCTCTTATGATCTCTGCTATGCCTCTGATGCCTAGAAGGCCTTCAACCCTCTCTGCTAGGTCTCGAGCGGACTTTACCTCTACATAAGGCTCAGGGTCGATGCCCTTACTTCGAGCCTTGTTAGCTATCTCTAGAAGCCTGTTGAAGCTATCCTCGATGAGCCTGAAGTAGGAGTCCATGTCACCTTTGTACATTCTGCATCCTTTCTAGAGCACCCTCTCGAATCCCCTTAACTATTTCCTTTATTTTAACTTCCACATCCTCTACTTCCTCCACAATAGTGCCTGTGACTATGCACTTTGCGCCTGCCTTCGTTAAATTCTTTGCGACTGTTCCCTCTTTTATGCCTCCTCCTACGATCACTGGAATATCAACCATGTTAGCTACCTTCTCAACAAATTCAGGAGGTAGTGGTCCTGGCGCTCCTGAACCCCTCTCCAGATAGACAAACTTCATGCCCAGATATTGAGCAGCCAAGGCATATATTGCTGCTATCTCAGGGTGTTTGATAGGTATGGGTCGCGCTCTTCCTATGAACCCTACAGCCTCCCCAGGCTCAATCACTATGTAGCCCATGGGTATGGGCTCTATGCCATACTTCTTGACTATTGGCGCGCCAAGGGCTTGTGCTTCTATGAGGTAATAAGTGCTTGTTGAGTTCAACAAGCTCATGAACCACACAGCGTCTGCATATCTACTCAGCCCTGTTATGTTGCCTGGGAAGAGTATTATGGGTATCTTCACTCGCCTCTTCATCTCAACTATGAGCTTATCAAGCTTAGCCTCGGTAACCCCTATAGATCCTCCCACCATTATGGCTGCTGTGCCTGCTCTCTCTGCAGCTAAGGCTATCTCTGCTCCCTCCTCAGGGTTTACCTTATCTGGATCTATTAAGGTAAGATGTATGGCTCCTTCTTGGCTTATTCTTGACATTAGGTACTTGTAGACCCTCAAGAGGACACCTCTTCCTTGTGCTCCTCACTTCCCTTTATTAGCTCGCCCTTAAGTTCTTCTTGAATCTCTTCAGCTACTTCACCTTTCACCTCTGGTAGCTCAATTCTCCCCTCATAGTACGCATCTACGAATTTATGATAGGCATCAACAGGTTTGAAGATCGACGGTACTGGAGTTTCGAAATGTATTCCACAGCTTCCACACTTCACAATGGCTTTCACTTCGCCTTTCCTCTCAATGTCAACCTTGACAGTTCTCCTACCACAATGGGGGCACTCAAAGACCTCAGGTATTCTCTTCTTCACCTTGACAACGATCTTCCTTCTTCTCCTTCTCCTTCCCATCTCTAGTCCCTCTAATCTTTGCTAGTCCTCCGGGGATATAACTATTGTTTTGAGCCCCAAGCATTGTCGATTGCTTGTAAACTTCAGGCCTTTACAATATCAGTGAAGCTAGTGCTTACGATTCTGACCCCTTTACCGTCAGCTTTCACATCAACATTTGTTATAACAACCTTTGTGCCAAGGTTGTCCTTTTCTATTTTATGGGCTGCTCTTCCCCAGAGTCTAACCTTGGCAGCACTCCCTTTATCCTCTATGACTAGATCTCTTACATCTACCTCCCTATCACCTCTCACCATAACCTTCGTCAATCTACCTACGTACACTATCGTGCCTATCACATCTATCATCCTTAGGCCTGGCTTTAACTCAGAGGGGACTAGTGGTCTCCTGTAGTTTTCATCGATGGTATCAACACGTCCTCTCAGGCTCACTTCATCTATGTGACATAAGTACCAACCTCTTCCAACCTCTCTAGCTCCCTCTACCTCGATTAGAAGACCGTCTCCTAACATTTCTAATCGGTGCATAACAGGTGATAAAATCTTCAGAACCATGTACTCGTCGCTACTATTTTTTACCACTACTACTGCACAATAGTAGCCTTTTAAGAAATACTTCCTCACGAGCTTCACAACAACTCCCTCTATGCGTCTTCTCTTGATGAATTCACCTCTTCTAAGGCTCGATGGATTTACCACTATGCTTCCCTTTTCATCAACTATCACCTCTACATACTTCTTCTTGGTCAAAAGTCTTCCAGAAACCCTTATGATGTCTCCTTCTTTGATCTCTACATTCCTGTTCTTTATCTTGACCATGAAAGGCCTTCCCTTTCTATCAACAACTCTCAAGACAATACTTCCTCTCCTAGCCTCAATCTTCTCTACAACACCTGAGAGTACAGCTGTCCTCATTCCCTCTACAACCTCATCTAGTTCTATCTCTACAAAGGCGCTATCGCCAGTTTCAACATCAACACCTAGCTCCTTGGCCACGATATAGGCAGCTCCTTCTTCTGTTACAAGCCCTCCCAGCTCTTTGACCTTCCTCCTGATCATTGATTCCACTACTTCTCTCCTCAGATGAGGCCTATGCTTGAGTATGAAGCTTATTATGTCCTCAACACTAAGGCTCACAGTAGGGGAGAATCTCTACGCTCTCTAATTTTCCTATCCTTTAAACTAGTCCCAGAATCTTCTAGTCTGCACGTACTGTCTCTCAGCCTTCAGGATCTCGAGATAGAACTGCTCCTCATCATCAGCCTTCCTCAATATCCTTATGGCTGTTTGAGGCCCTATGCCTCTTCCCGCTAGAGCGATTATAGCTCTCTTTCCGTATAGTAGCAATAACTTTATGGTGTTTTGAGCTCTCCTCACAAGCTCCTTCTCCTCCTTTGACAGCTTAGCGCCTCTTCGCCACGCCTTTATAGCTCTCTCCATCCTATCATCGCCTGGCTTCATTACTGCTATAAGCTTTGAGCCGCATATGGGGCACGATATGCGATCAGGCAGATATCGTACCATCCTTACGGCCTTCCATTTCAGACACTTCACGCAGAGGAGTTTCACTTCATTAGAAAGCAATCTTTCCTTAATGGTGTTCAAGATAAGAGACGTAGGCTTGACTGAGGGCATTACGTCATAGCAGTGGGCACGCATGAGTATCGGCATGGTTAGGGGCGATATCTTATCACTCCTGATGGAGACGACATTCATTAGCCCTCTTGATATCCTACGTAGAAGCCATCTTATAGCGTGGATATCTACCTTGGATAGCATAAACTCCCTAAGCGCCTCCTTGAAGACTGGTGTATCCTTCAGCTCCCGAACAAGTCTTCTTGTAAAATCACTTATGCTAGCTTCTCTTCTTAGGAGACCAAAGCGTTTAGCTACGTGGTAGAGCCTCCATCGAAACTCCTCAGTGTTTGATGAAGACGCCTTGAGCATGTCCAGCAGATTCTCTTCAGATAGTTTCATCAGGCACTCGAGAACATCATTTGCCCTGATGGGAATAGCACCCTTTAGAAGCACTCTATAAGCATCGCTGCTGAAAGCTACTGTGCTTCCAAGAGTATTTGATAGCATGTAGCTAAGGAGAAGTCCTAATCCATAATTGCCTTTGCTCCCTATACAGGAATGAACTATGACGATATCCTTCAGGCCCTCAACGAGCATAGTTCTATCGGTGCCTATAATGTATTCCTCTCTCACCATTTCCTCGAAGACCTTTATAACCTCCTCCTTAGCATCTTTTGATAAGGGATATTTGCTGAGAACCTTGTCAGGATCGTGACCTCGACTTATGGCTTGATATATCCTTCTTCTCAAGCTCCCCACTTCAACGGAGCATCTAAATGGTACTGGTATCAGCTCTCCAACCCACGCTGGAATGGCTGCCTCAAGATCGTAGCTGGGCTCGACGTAGACTTTTCTCTCGTCGTGGTCTACACTCAAGATCCTCCAGATATAGCCTGAGAGAATGAAGTCAGTTCCTTCTCTACCATATCTGGCTATGAATTCCTCATCAAGAGTTCCTATCTCTCTATCACTAGTTATGTCTATCACCTTATAGTCAACTACGTCAGGTATCATCGAAAGATTCTCGTAATAGTACTGCCATGTACTTCTCGTCTTTAATATCACATCATTCCTCACCCTTACCTTGCCTTCCTCCTCAAGCTGCTTTACAACTTCTATCATTATTTCTGCAGGAAGGTCTCGATAGGCAGCACAGCGCCTGATAAGCTCAAATAATGCTTGCAATTCAACACGGCCCTTATCGAGCACAATGCCTACTATCTGATGAGCTAGCACATCAAGTGCGCCATGATGTATTTCAATCTGTTCAAGCTCTCCTGCCATTGCCATCTTGGCTAGAACTGCGCTCTCTAGAATATCATCGATATTAATAGCCAATATCTCTCCTTTAGCTATCCCTCCTACCCTATGTCCAGCTCTTCCTACCCTCTGGATGAGAGAGGTGGCTCTTCTAGGTGATGAATACTGTATCACATACTCTACGTGGCCTATATCTATCCCCAGCTCCAGCGATGAAGTGCAGACGATGGCTTTTAGTTCGCCTCTCTTAAGTCCTGTCTCTGCTTTAACTCTTTCATCTCTCGATAGAGATCCATGGTGAACCATTATCATCGTATTGGGGTCTAGCGCTCTAAGCCTTGATCCGAGCAATTCAGCCATTTCTCTAGTGTTCGTGAATATCAACGTAGCTCTTCTTCTCGCCACTTCGCTTAGTATATGTTCAAGTCTTGCATAGACATCATTGGGCATGCCAGCTTTAGCGACATTCGTTGGCCTAATGTACGTCACTATAAGCTCGTACTTCTTGACGTAGGGTGCGTTTATGATCTTGAACCTCCTTCTACTGCTTCCTTGAAGATACTTAGCCACAACCTCTGGGCTGCCTATGGTAGCTGATAGGCCTATTCTCTGAAAGTCATAGTTTGTGAGTTCCTTGAGCCTCTCCAAGGCTAGTAGCAACTGAATCCCCCTTTTATCGTCCAAAAGCTCATGCACTTCATCTACTATGACGTACCTTACACGCCTTAGATGCTCCTTCATGATCTTTCCAGGGAGTATCGCTTGAAGGGTTTCAGGCGTTGTTATCAGTATATTAGGAGGAGCTCTTGCTTGCCTCCTCCTCACGCTATCGCTTGTATCTCCATGCCTCACCTCCATCTTAATCCCTAGATCTTGAGCAAGCCTCTGCATTCTCCAGAAGATATCTCGATTGAGGGCTCTGAGAGGCGTTATGTAGAGAGCTTCAATACCTATTCGTTCATGTCTTAACATAAGGTCTAGGACCGGTAGAAGAGCGGCTTCTGTCTTGCCTGTCCCTGAAGGAGATATTATGAGGACATTGTTGCCTCTTAGGATCTCAGGTATGGCCAGTCTTTGAACTGGTGTAGGCTCCTCTATGCCTAGGTGCTTTCTAGCAGCCTCAACTATAGCCTTTGAAAGCCCTAGCTCTATCATTGCTCACCTATTCCTCCGATAGACATGAATACAGTAGGATTAGGAACAGGACTAGCACGAGAAGAGCTCTTACTATTGTCATCAGTTGATCAATGGGCATGTTCTCAGCCCGCAGTGTAATACACTTATTAACCCAACTTAAGTTTCACTATTCTAGAGGTGGGTGCTGTGTCCTCAGCTCCACGCATGGAGATTGGAAAGATCTATATGCCTTTCGGTGAAGCTGTGAGGATAGCCCTTGAGGACATAAGAAGGCGCTTTGTAAGAGCTGCAATAACCACTGCCTCAGTCGTGCTAGGAGTAGCGTTTATGGATGCACTTCTGATATTAGCTGCTATTGCTAGAGTGCTTGGAGGTGAAGGCGCAGGTGTTCAAGCGTATCAGCTATGGATACTTTTCATAAGCCTCCTAGTGTGCGTTGTAGGCATCATGAACTCCATGCTGATAGCAGTCGCGGAGAGGACTAGAGAGATAGGTACGTGGAAGTGCCTAGGAGCACTTGATAAGCATGTGCTCCTGCTCTTCCTAATAGAAGCTCTACTGATAGGAGTGATAGGAGGTCTCCTTGGCTGGGTCATAGGGCTTCTAGTGGCTGTGATATATGGCACACAGGTGGGCATGAGCACTGTTATGAGTGCGCTTAGCACTTCATCAGTGACCATAGCTGGTCTAGAGTTTCTCCCCACAGCCATCTCCACCTTCGTGCTTTCAATAGTGTTGGCAGTATTCCTATCACTTGTAGCATCCCTATATCCAGCTTACAGAGCAGCTAAGTTAAATCCCGCCGAAGCGCTTCGTTACGAAGTATGAAGCCTCAGAAAACCACATTACTTAAATACCCAGTCCATATAATCTCTTCACGGTGATAGGTTGAAGTATGAGTATACCGTAGAGACTGAGGACCTCGCTAAGTACTACACTATGGGTCCTGCCATAATAAAAGCTCTTGATGGAATAGACTTGAGGGTTATTAGGGGAGAATACCTGTCCATCATGGGCCCCTCTGGCTCTGGTAAGACAACTCTATTCAACATGATTGGAGGTCTCGACAGGCCTACTAGAGGTAAAGTGTACATAGATGAGGTGGACATATCTAAGCTAGATGCCTATGAGCTTGCCTGGCTTAGGTGCAGAAAGATAGGCTACATATTCCAGACCTTCAATCTAATTCCTGTACTCACAGCACTAGAGAACGTTATGTTGCCCATGATATTCGCAGGAGTTCCAAGGGAGCAGAGAGTCAAGAAGGCTACGGAACTTCTGGAAAGAGTTGGGCTAGGTGATAGGCTTCACCACAAGCCAGGTGAGCTGTCAGGTGGTCAGCAGCAGAGAGTTGCCATAGCCAGAGCTCTTGCCAACGATCCATCAATAGTTCTCGCCGATGAGCCCACTGCCAACCTAGACCTGAAAACTGGACTTGATATAATCAACCTGCTAAGGGAGCTCAATAGAGAGAAAGGAGTTACGGTAATCGTAGCCACTCACGACCTTAAGATGATAGATGTCAGCGACAGAATAGTCTACTTAAGAGATGGCAAGGTAGAGAGGATAGAGACACGCAGAGAGATAGCCATCGAGATAGAAGAGGAGTAGCTTAGAGCTTAAGCCACTCATTCATCATCCTTCTATATACGTCATCTGGAAGTCTTGTTGTTGTATATCTTCCCAAGGCCTCTGCTATAGCTTGTGCTATCAAATGATAACAGGCATCAATAAGCCCTCTTATCACCACATTCAGGTAGAAGTCATCACAGTCGCAGTAGGCATATGGAATTACGAAGTATGAAGCCTCCTTTCCCTCAACAATCCATATCTCCTTTCCGCTAGGCTCAAAGAGATATCTTCTTACACAATCCCTAGCTACAGCATCCAAGGCACGAGAGTATCTATCGCCGTAGGCTAGTCTGAACTCAGCACTTATCTTTGGCTTAAGTCCTTCCCTTTTAACACGTTCTATTAAGTTTAATAACCTTTCAGCCCTTTTCATTCATGACCACCGGTGTCCTCATGATAGAGCTTATTCCCGAGAGAGCAGCTATGATAATAGAGTCAGGGAGTGAATTAAACCTAGTCATAGCTGACCTTCACATAGGATACGAAGCTACATTAGGTGATAAAGGGATAAACCTTCCCTCTCAAGTCAGAAGACTATTGATGAACATAACCGCCCTCATCATAGAGTACCAGCCTGATAGACTAATACTACTTGGTGACATAAAACATCAAGTTCCTGGCATAACTGAGCTTGAGGTAAAGGATGTCCCTTTCTTCTTTAAGGAGCTCCTTAAGATGAATTTGCGTCAAATACTTATAGTTCCAGGAAACCATGACGGAAGAATAAACGAGATAATACCTAGAGATGACAGATTGCTGATCGCTCCAAGCAGAGGCATCATGTTAGAGGATGGTAACCTAAGCCTGGGGCTTCTACATGGACACACATGGCCTAGTATAGACCTTCTCAATGCCGACATCCTCGTGATGGGCCATACACATCCCGTGATAGAGCTTAGAGACAGCCTTGGATATCGATATTTAGAGCCCGTATGGGTTAAAGCCCCTATTGTGAAGGAGAAGCTCATAGAGGCCTATTCTAAGAGAAAGGAAGAGGTTGAGGAGATTTCCCTCAGAAGCGTAATCGTTATGCCAGCTTTTAATAGACTTCTAGGAGGCAATGTCCTCAATAGAGCAGATACTCCACGTCCTCTTCTTGGTCCTCTCCCTGAATCTGGTGCTCTAGATATAGGCTGCTCTGAAGTCTTTCTATTAGATGGTACCTACCTAGGCACGTTAAACCACCTTAGAGCTATCTCAACTATGAAGACAAGCTATGAGCCTTCTTGAAGCAAGATTTAAGTAGCACATAAGGTAAGCCCTTATGGTGACGTTGTGGCCGAACATGAGAGTCAATACGATGTTGTGATAATAGGGGCTGGACCCGCTGGCCTTCTCTCAGCTCTTGAACTAGTTCAGCACAGTGACCTTAGGATCTTGATAGTTGAGAAGGGACTTGACTTGCCAGAGAGGGAATGTCCAGCTGAGAAAGGCCTTAAGTGTCTTAGATGTTCAATATGCTCAGTACTTTCCGGATGGGGCGGAGCTGGGGCCTTTAGTGATGGCAAGCTCACGCTATCTCTTGATGTAGGAGGATGGCTCTCTGACTTCATGGAAAGAGAGCCTTTAAGACAACTCATCGAATATGTCGACTCCGTATATGTTAAACATGGTGCTCCCGATAGAGTCTATGGTGTAGATGTCGACGCTATAGAGGAGGCTCAGAGAAGAGCCTCCATGGCAGGACTGAGGCTCATCCCCATGAAGATAAGGCATCTAGGAACTGACAACTGTCGTAAAGTACTGTCCTCCATAAGAAATTATCTAAGAGATAAAGTAGATACTTTATTTAGATGTGAAGCAAGAAGATTGATAGTGAAAGGTAATACAGTAGTCGGAGTTGAATGTAGTGGCGGGAGGCTATTCTCAGCCAGATATATCATAGCAGCTCCAGGCAGAGCTGGAGCTGAATGGTTTAGAAAAGAGATGCTGAGGCTAGGGGTCAGGGTATGGAACAACCCTATTGACATAGGAGTTAGAGTTGAGGTTCCAGCATCCATCATGGAGCCTTTAACAGACATCTTGTATGATCCCAAGCTGATATACTACTCAAGAAGATTTGATGACAAGGTGAGGACCTTCTGCGTCAATCCCTATGGAGAGGTTATAACTGAGGTGTATGAGGATGTAATTTTAGTCAATGGAAGGAGCTACTCGGAGAAGCATAGTGATAACACTAACTTTGCCATCCTCGTAAGTACATCCTTCACAGAGCCCTTCAAAGAGCCTATAGCCTATGGTAAGTACATAGCCAGGCTAGCTAACATGCTTGGAGGCTCAGTGATTATACAGAGGCTGGGTGATCTGAAGAGAGGAAGAAGGTCAACTCCTGAGAGGATAAAGAGGTCAGTCATAACTCCTACGCTCAAGGAAGCCACGCCAGGCGATCTAAGCTTCATCCTACCCTATAGATTCTTGGCTAATGTTATAGAGATGCTTAGAGCACTTGACCGATTGACTCCAGGAGTATACTCAGACCATACGTTGATCTATGGAGTAGAAGCCAAGTTCTATTCAGCAAGGATAGACGTAACATCAGAGCTTGAAGTTAGAGGAGTGAAAAATCTGTATGCCATAGGCGATGGGGCAGGTATAACTAGAGGCCTCATGCAGGCCTCCATATCAGGAGTAATAGCTGCACGTAGCATCCTGCGTAAGGAAGGCATTGAAGTAGAAGAGGCATAGCTTCTCGCCTGTAATCAACCAATGCCTCGCATCATCCCCCACATCAAGAGAAGAAAGCTGAGAAGGGGAAAATGCTTAACTACCCTTGAGGTAAGATAGTGTCACATGGAGTAGAGATGAGGCAAGGAGGGGCCGTCGTCTAGCCTGGTCTAGGACGCCGGCCTTACGAGCCGGAGATCCGGGGTTCAAATCCCCGCGGCCCCACCAAATTCTCATGATGACATCAGCCATCATAGCCATATGAGGGATAAGTATGCTGTCTGGCCATGATGATCCTATGCTCTCAACCTTGTAGATTGAAGTAGTCAATGAGCTCAACCCAATACATCATGAGGTGAAGTGCTTGATGTGAACTCAAGCACTTCCACTTTATTGCCCTCATCAGTCAAGACTTCACACCTTACCATGACCTCATTACTTGGCCTTTCGATGATCCTAGCGTACCTAATGAAGGCAGCCCTCCTACGTACAGCCTCATCTATTTCATAAAAGCTTGGTATCTTACAGCCTATCTCTCGTGATATGACTTCTCGAGCTCTCTCCAGAGCACTGATACATTCCCTACGCGTCACCTCCCTCTGTCTTCTGATCATGATTATTTCAAGGAAAGCCTCCTGGGAGGCCTTTGACAAGTAGTGGCATATCTCTTGGTCAGTTATGGGGAAGCTCTCAGCGTTAGCGCCTCTAAGCGATGCTACATACCTGGCTATGTGCCTTACAGCATGACATGCATGAGATGTAGCCTCTCTATATAATTCCCAGAAGTAATCCTCCAATCCTAGCTCTAGAGCTACAAAAGCAGAGCGCCTTAGGACCTTCAAAGTGTACTCAGAGACTTTGGGCTTTACAGACCTCATGAGCTTGGCAAAAGCTCCATCATCTACTAGAGCTTGGCTAGATCTGTAGAGCATGAAGGCAAGAGGATGGCCATCTTCAAACACCTTATATACTTCACCTATCGTCATAACCGTTATGTCCACTCTGGCATCATATATTTCAGTCCTGTACAGCCTTCTACGCGGCTCCTCTTTGGTTATAACCAGTACATCAACATCACTCACGCCTACAACAAAATCCTGAGGCCTTACAGCAGATCCAAAGACAACTACAGACCTTATGTCACCTAGGAAGTCTAGCATGTGAACACACTCCTTCAATGTGTTCAATATCTTCTTCAAATACTCCTCAGTCATCATGGAAAACACTCCATTCACAGCTATAAAGTTAATTACTGTAGTGCATTATCGATTAGTTCATTAACATGGTCTCGATTCTCATAGACATGACAAGGCCTAGCACAGACTATCACTATCATGCCAATTTGATACTAGCCATATTTAGGCATAGATCTTGCTCACCTTAGCCTAGAAGTCAATTATAACGACAGCATGCCATGTCTTCAGTACACAATAGCTAGTCTGTTTTGCTCTACATCTACTACTCTTTGAGAACCTGCACGACTATATGCGTTGACGTCCTCTCGACACCTTCAATCTTTGACACTTTTCTCAGGAATTCATCTAGATGGGCTTGGTCGACTACAGCTATCACATCTATTTCTCCTGTGACTCTATAGAGCTTGCTGACGGGCAGACCCTTTATTTTCCTATAAGCCTCATCCCTCAGCTTAGGCTCCACCTTTATGAGGACGAAGGCCTCCTGTGTCTGTACACCTAGTACCTTGAGGGCCTTTTCAGTGAGGTCGATAAAGCCTCTTCCAGTTCTAATAAGACCCTCTTCCCTTAGCCTTCTGAGATGTAGGCTCAGAGCTTGCCTGGTTATGCCTAGCTCTTTTGCTAACTCACTCTGAGATTTTTCTACAGTATATACTCTCATTGACTTACTTCTATCGTACAGCATTCTAAGCACTCTAAGCTGTCTTTCGGTAAATTGCTTTTCATAATACCCCAACTCCTCTCCCTCATTTTACGAATGTAAATGGTAACTACTATATAGCTTTTTTAGATGGATATCTATCGAGATTTAGGAAGGGAGAATATGGCTACTGAGGAGCCTGTAGTGTACGTCGGTAACAAGCCCATCATGAGCTATGTATTAGCGTGTTTAACTCTATTTCACGAAGGAGCTAGTGAAGTATGTATTAAGGCTCGAGGCAAGTTCATCTCTAAGGCTGTAGATGTCGTCAGAATGGTTACCGAGAACTTCATGTGGAAGGTAAGAATAAAAGACATAAAGATAGGCTCAGAGTTCTTGACTGATAAAAAAGGCTCAATGCATATGGTGAGTACCATATCCATAATTTTAACCAAGGAGGGAGGCTAGTGAAGTTCCCAATATGTACCTTCTGCCTCAAGACTGGAGTACTCTGCGCGCGCTGTCAGGAGAAGTTAGCACGAGGTGAGATAACAGAGCTCGACCTAAGAGTGGCTAAGGCTTTCCTTGAACTTGAGAGCAAATTCTCCATCCTCAAGGGCATTCAGTACCACAAAGCAATTCAACATGACAATTTCACAGTGGTCCTTATCAGTGGTGCTGGAAGCACGCTAAGACCTTTATGGTTGAGGATTGCTAGAGCACTAGGAGAGAAATTAGAAAGCGAAGTTAGAGTGGTGGAGAAAACTTCTAATCTAAAGCTCCTAGTTGAGCAGATCATAGCTCCTTGCAGGCTCCTTGGAGTCAATACACTATGGCTTCCTGATGGGACCGAGGAGAATACTATCAGGGTTCCTCGTTTTGACAGAAGAAGACTACCTGCTAAACAAGAAGTCCTTGAGCACATAATCAAGGAGATCACAGGCAAGAATGTGAGATTCGTATTTGAATAGCTATGTAGTCAGAGAACTCGGCACTCATCATTTCTCAGACTCGAGCTCACTCATCATCCATGATACTATAAATGAGCTCCAAGATAAAAACATTAGGCTAAACTTAACTTATCCTCCGCTCTTAAATAGAATAGGCTGTGATGAAGATCCCGCCCCACGTGATCAGTGATGAAGCTTCTGGTCGCTGACTTTTTGATGAAGAGGTTCCATTAACACCACCGAATCAAATCATTAGAAGTCGTGGTATATAACACCTATTATTCGCTTGCGAGTCCAGGTAGAAGAATGTCCTATTCCGACTTCTCTCAACATGCTACCATATACCTTGCAGTACTTCTCAAGAGGAGTATACCCTCTACGGTGAAACCAAGTGTAGATGCGTATTTCATCAACTTCCCAACCACTGGTATAGTAGTGTGCATAAAATGTGTTACGACTGTAGGTATTAGTATATGAATTTCCGAACTTTACTAGCTTAGAGCTCGAAGTATCATGGCATGTAAGAGGCGGTATATATTGTTCTTTTCGCATTCATCTCCTGGGGGTTTGATGAGGGTAAGGTTAGTAGGCGATAAGGTACAGAGAATTAAAGTTAATGAATCCTTACTAGCTTTCCTGGAGATTGTTGGCGATCGCCGTGGAGATGTTATAGTGATAGATCTATTGAGAGTACTACACATTGCTTACGAGTCTATAGGGTTCAAGGAGTTACTTGATAAGCTTTACACGCTAGAGGCCGAGATATGCAGTAAAGTGATGTCTAGATACGTCGGTAAGATGCCCGATGTATTGGAGAAGTCTACCATTGCTTTAACCGAGAGCATAGCAGCCCTCGACGAGAAGCTACTGGCTAAAGTAGAGGTACCCGATAATATGAAAGGATTACCGCATGAAATCTTAGTCAAAG
>Ga0180301_10000089_pt1 | contig 60908 bp, 77 predicted proteins | sample GuaBasSediGuay16_FD_121797 | JGI IMG/M metagenome (GOLD analysis project Ga0180301, IMG submission 121797) | Subseafloor sediment microbial communities from Guaymas Basin, Gulf of California, Mexico - Guay16, Core 4569-2, 12-15 cm | ecosystem: Environmental > Aquatic > Marine > Hydrothermal...
CGATCGGGGGCGTGGCTTCGCGGGGTGGTCCCCGGACCCCCTTTCGGGCCCAAGTTCCCCGAGGGCTTGCCCCTCGGGGTTTCCTTGGGCCCACATCCGAATAAGTGTGGGTGTCGCCGTGTTCGGAGGACCGCCCCTCATCTCTCGGAGGATGTTTATAAACTTAACCTCCGTACCTAGGGGCGGCCACGCCGGACACGGCGCGTGTTGTATACGTGGCTCGATACTATATATCCCTTGCGTTATTGTGTTCTCTGGGTTACCTCTGTGTTGTCTGTGTTTGGTTTACTGGGTTTTTCTGTTGTTTGTTTGGTGAATTTTTACTTGGGTTACGTTGCTCTGTTATGTTTACTCGTGGTTCTGTTTGTTTGTGGGTGTTGTTTTCTCGGTCTTGTCCTCATGGGCGGTGGGGATATATTGTGTCTTTGTGTCGTGTGTTGTTGGGTGTTGGGGTGGTTGCTCTGTGGATTCGTGTGCTGATGTGTCGTCTATTGAGGGTGCTGTGTCTGCTGCTTCTGTTGCTCTTGACTGTCTGAGGAGGGTTCACGGTCTCTGTGGTGATTCTCTGGGTGTTGAGTTGATTGGTTCTCTAGATGTTCGTGATGTGGTTGCTGTTCGTGGTGTTGGTCGTGGTGTCTCGTACGTTCCTGATCTGAAGAGGGTTGTGGTTGGTGTTGGTAGGTATGCGTGGTGTGATCTCGTTGCTAGGGTTGCTCGTGGGCTCGTGTTGGCTGCTGCTCACAGGTACGTCGGTGTTATGGATCCTGACCTCTACCTCCCGTGCTCTATATCTGGTCTCGTTGCTGAGCGTCTCGTACGTGATCTCGTGTGTGGTCTCTCTACTCCGTCTGTGTCTAAGGTGTTTCGTGGTGTTGGTACGATATGTAGTGAGTACAGGAGTGGTGTGTTGAGACCTATATCGCATGTCGTTGAGCTTCTCCTCAGTAGGTACGTTGGCTACAGGGCTTGCTTCGGTGATGTTAGGGTTCGTGGGAGGTTGCTCGGTGGTGTTTGGTCTTTTGTTCTTAGGGTTGGTGGTTGTGATTGGTGTACGTTCTGTACGAGGGTTGGTGTTGTGTTTTCTCGTCGTGAACACGTTGTGTATGCTGTTTCTCAGGTTCTCGATGTTGAGGTTGGTGGTTTTGGTAGGTTCTCTCTCGGTGCTGTGTTCCCTACGGTTATTCAGGAGCATAGTCCTGAGGATCTTAGGTTCATCTTGAAGAGGTTCGGTAAGAGGATGATTGAGGTGAGGAATATATCTGAGGTCATGTCTCCTACGGTACTGAGGTCTATGAGGGATTCTAGGCACTATCTGTGAGGTCTGTGGGATGATGATTTGAGGGCGCAGGTGATTTGGTGATCGGTGTGGTGGGGTCCTGACCTCGATGTCTGTCTCTATCTGGTGGGGTTGTGGTGGTGTTCACGTTAGGTTCCGTAGCTCGTACCTCTGTATTGACGTTACCTCAATTCCTGTTCAGCGTCCTGATGCTGTCTTGATCTCTCATGCTCATAGGGATCACTACTCTCCTGGTGTTGTCTCTAGGTTGAGATGTGGTGTTGTCTGTAGTGGTGGTACTCGTGATCTCTTGTTGAGGGAGGTCTCTCTCGGTATTGGTCGTTGGGTTCGTGTTGAGGATGGTCTTCGTGTCGATCTCGGTGGTGTATGTGTTGAGGGTTTCTCTGCTGGTCACGTTCTCGGTTCTCTCCAGTTCAGGATCGAGCTCCCTGGTGCTGTGATTGGTTACACTGGTGATCTCTGTACTGAGGGTTCTCTCGTTGAGTGTGGTTGTAGGTTTCTGGGTGATGTCGATGTGTTGGTTGTGGAGTCTACGTATGGTAGGGAGGAGTTTGTCTTTCCTCCTAGGGATGAGGTCTATAGGGAGGTTGCTGGTGTTCTGGAGCGTGAGGTTGGTAGGGGTAGGGTCGTTGTATTGATTGGTCAGCTCGTTGGTAAGTGTCAGGAGTTGACTGCTCTTGCCTCTAGGGTTGCTCGTGTTCCTGTTGTTGTTTCTAGGGGTGTGTATGGGGTTAATGAGGTGTATAGGTGTTGGGGTAGGGATCTCGGTGAGTACCATGTGCTTGGTAGTGAGGTTTCTCGTGAGTTACTTAAGTCTGGTTGTGCTCTCGTTGTTTCTCTTGGTGAGTTCAGGACCTGGTTTAGGTATGGTCTCAAGAGGTTTCTGAGGTTGAGTGATGTTCCTGTTACGGTTCTGTGTAGTGGTTGGGTTGTTTCGAGTTACTGGAGCTACGTACTTAGGTCTAGGTACTTGATCGATTACTTGTTTCCTCTTAGTTCTCATGTTGATTTCAGGGAGCTTCTTGAGTACGTTGAGTGTGTTAGACCGAGGATCGTGATCACTACTAGGGGGTTCACGAGGGAGTTTGCTAGGGTTGTTGAGGAGAGGTTGGGTATTAGGGCTGTTGCTATTGAGGATCTTGGTTGTGGTGAGGTCTCTGTGGTGTAGTGTGGGTTTCTCCTGTATTCCTGTACCTGTGTTGCTTCTGTGATGTGTCTGCTAGCAATGTATTTACGTTGGTTCTCGCTTAGTTGTTGAGGAGGTTGTGTTCTGTGGGTGGTGGGAGGAGACGTAGGTTTAGGTTTGTTGAGGAGAGGGGTGGTAAGAAGTACTATCTCGGTGTTGAGCTTCCTTACTTCATAGCGTTCATAGTTTTCCTCATTATTGGTATCATTGGGTTCGTACTACCGTTCTTTCTCTCTACGCCACCTGTAGATCTCGTATCTGTGGGTGTAGGTGTTGTTGGTATTTTACTCTCTACGATTTCATACCTTACTGGTGTTAGTAGGGGTTACATGGATGAATTTAGGGAAGAGATGAGGGAGTTTAGGAGGGAGATGAGGGATTTCAGGAATGAGGTGAGAGAGTTTAGAGAGGAGGTTACTGCTTTGTTGAGGAGAGTTGTTGAGGTTCTTGAGGAAATTCGTGGTGCTGTTTCTAGGCGTTGACCGTGCTATTCACGTGCTTGAGCATATCTGTGTAGTGTCTCGAGTGCTATCTTTGCTATCTTCTCGTAGTTCTGTGCTATTAGTGGTTCTAGTTTCTTGAGTTCTTCGTATGGTCGTGACTTCGTTACGTGGTCACTAACTACGAGTAGTGCTATGCAGGGTATGTTTGCTAGGTACGTCAATGTGTACAGTACTGATACCTCGCACTCAACTGCTAGTACTCTGTACATGTTCCATCTACGTCCCCAATCTGGTTCCTCTACGAATGTTGCTGGTGTTGTGAGGACTACACCGTAGTGTGTCCTCAGTTCTGGATACATTTCCTTAAGTACATCCTGCACTATCCTCAGTAACCTGTAGTCAGGTACTGCTGGGTACTCTCTAGGTACATATTGCTGAGTCGTGTTCTCCTCTCTGATAGCTCCTGTAGGTACCACTACATCACCTACCTCAAGTTCTTCATCTAGTGCACCACAGAGACCTACACCTATCATTGCCCTTACTCCTCTCCTCCAGGCTAGTGCTACTACCCACTCTGTGTATATGGGTCCTCCAGCAATTGCTACTGTTGTTACCTTGATGCTACGGTACTTACCTATGTGGACCTTAGTTATGTGTGCTGTACCTGTGATATCTCTCGGTTCCTGAAGGAGTTTGTGTAGTGTTCTGAAGCCGCTTCCTAGACCAACTACCCAGTACCTACTCGTTAACTCTAAATTCCCTTCCTGTACGAGTATGTCTGCACACATCTCAAACCAGTAGTCACTAGCTGTGAAGATACGTGGCATAACTGACCCCACGTGGTACCTCGTCGTTGCTTCTCTACCTTACTCACATTGATCCTGAATATCGATGCTATCTCCAGTACTGTGGTGGATAGCTCTTTCGAACTATGCTTGGTGAATCATCTTCAAATCTCCACCTTCCTGAGGCTAGTCCCAGGATCACGATCCTTAGCTCCTCACCCAACTTATCCTTTATCAGTACTTCCTCCTCAATGTGGAAGATAACTGCATCACACCTTACAGGACCTACCGTACGATCACTCTCAATAACCTCTACCTCCAGTGCGTTGGGTACTAGGTACTTTCTCACAGGTCCGCCAGCTGTACCTAGCTCAATTATCGTTGCTGTTGGTGGTGGAGGCCAGAGGCCTAGCTCTCTAGCTAGAGCTATGGGTATCATGAGCTCAGGTCTCTCAGTCTCGTAGCCACTATTGACCAGAGCTACAGTATCAACAACTTTGCCACTACCTGAGCACCTAATTCTTAACCTCACCCTTACAGCCAACTACGATCCCTCTAAACCAAATATGTCCAACTCTCCTCCTGCGAACGTATATGTGTCCAACTCTACCATGAAGCTTCATAGAGGGTACCCCCAATCGCTCACCAGTACCTACGAACTCGCAGTATATTTCCTTAGCTAAATACCTCATGTCCTGGTAGTTGCTGGTGTATAAGTACAGGTACAACTAGAGGAGAGGCTCAAGTCTGCGTTACTTATGTACAGCTAGTAAGTTATCCTCTGGAGTTCGAAGACTTCGATTCCTTGATCTACAATACACGTCTCTTTAAGGTCCTCTGGTGCTGATTCACATATGACTACAGCTTTTGGTCTCAACCTCCTATGTCTCTGGAAGATGTGTCTGTAGTGCAGTATCTGTCCAAGACCTGTATACGTTAGTGAACCTCTCTCAACCTCAATTACGTACCAGGTACAGTCGCTGCTGTGAAGTACAGCATCTATTTCCCTATCACCAACCCTACACTTAGGGTACACCTCCTTATCGTCAATGGAAATGCCTTTACTTCTCAAATATGCTAGGTACTTTGTGATTGCCTGCTCTTCATATTCTGTCAATGGACCCTTTTCGGTGGTGGTGCTTCTGTTCTTGACTGACATATCTCCCATAAGGGACATCTGTAACATAGTGATGTGGTTCGATTGCGTTTGCAGTACCTCATAACTACTGGTCTCGAAAATACGTAATCGTACTTTGCTGAATCCTCCTCACTGATACTCCTATAGAGCTTAATTATCGCAGGTGCTTGTAGGAGCCCATCATAGATTTCATCCAGGAACTGTCTCAATTCGATAGGAGATGCCCCAGTAGGTTACCTCTCTTGGAGCTTTACATCAGTTTCCGTAATCCACATTGTGAGTTGCTTGGAGGTGGAGCTGAGGTACTTTTTAAGTTCTGTTACGTCATTTACTATGGGTTCTATTCATGAGTCTTGGTCCTGAGTTAACGCTGTACATAGTGTATCTCTTGGATGATCAAGCTTACTTGACTAAGATAGTTAAAGCTCTATTCCTTAGTGATTACATTTCCAAAAAGATACTCAATCATCGTATTTCCGGTATTAGGTGGATTAAGCATCTATATGGTCCTTGGTCGTATGAAGTGCATACAGCTCTTGATTTATTGAGGAATTTGGGTTATGTGAATGAGGTTGCAACATCATCTCTATTGTCTTTGGTTGGTTTACCTGTTGCTAGGAGGTTTCGTGTTAAGAAATTGGGTAGGGCAGCTGTTGAGAGGTATGTGAGGAAGTTGTTGACTCAGAGGGAGGACTCTATTGTGAGATGTGTTTGCGGACGTTTACGTAAGTTCAAATTGGAGCAAGTTCTGCGTCTGGTCTATGTACTGCCTGAAGTTAGGTATGCTCGAAGTGGTGAGGAGATTAGGATTCTACCTCATCCCGATACCTTGCTTAATGAGGTTAGAAGTTGTTTGAGAGAGATGGGGCTTGATGCTGTGGGAGGTATTGATGAGCTTGAGGAGAAAGTAAATGAGATTCCAGCACTTATTGAAAGAGGATTACTGCCTGAGCATCCTACTTGGGAGAAGTACATTGAGTTAAGGGGATTGGTTGGTATGGCTAGAGAGCTATACCGAGTGCTAGATATGCTTAGCAGTATCTTCAATTTGGCGTTTTAATAATGGAGGTGAGAGATGGAGTCCATACTGATCTTGATTCGTGATCTGCTACTGGATTTACTCGATAGATCAACTTTGACGAAATTTGTGGAGAACGTTGGGTCGTTATATGAGCGAAATACGCTCAAGGTATTCTTCAGGGGTGGTATAACGTTGATAGTCAGGCACGCTGGAGATAGTTATGCTGTGGTAATCCATGGTGTTGATTGTGAGGAGATGGTTAAGTGGGATAACGCACCACATCATAGGGACTTAAGTTCGTTTCCACACCATGTTCATGAGGGAGGACTTGTAAAGGAATCCAGCAAGAGATTTACGGTAGATACCCTTGCAGAGGATCTACTTCAGGTCCTGATGAGACTTAGGAAGTACGTACTGAAGTCAACACAGGATTCCTGAATAGAATTGAGATCACTGTAATTGTTAATGTCTAAAATTTTGAGGGAGTGGTGCCGGGGGTGGGATTTGAACCCACGCCCTCCGGATTATGAGTCCGGCGCCCTACCAGGCTAGGCTACCCCGGCTCTTGAGAGCCCTCAACTGATGTCTTTATATGGGGAAAATATTTTGTTTTCGCTCTTCTTGGCTTATTCTTGGTGATGAGTCCAGCCGAGCTGATTTTGGTGATGTTGTCCCTTCCGCCCCACTGATTCACTTCTTCGTGAGTTCGGTTACCTTATCTGGGTGTGCTACCACTACTCTCGTGACTAGTTTGTTTGGGAAGAGTCCTACCTCTACTACTCCTGTTATGGTCTTGAGTGTGGTCTCTAGCTCCTCTACTCTGTGTGGTGGTATTGGTTCTTGTGGCTGTATGTCTAGTATGAGGTTTCCGTTGTCTGTCACTACTGGTCCTACTTTCCCGGTTCCTTCTCTCAGTCTCATGTCTTTGCAGGGTATGACTTCGCTTACTCTCTTCATTACGTACTTTACTGCTTGTGGTAGTACTTCTATTGGTAGTGGGTGTCTCGTACATAGTCTATCGACTAGCTTCCTGTAGTCTACTATGATTATGACTTGTCTTGCCATGGAGTCTACGATCTTTTCTCTTGTTAGTGCTGCTCCTCCTCCCTTGAGTAGGTTTAGGTCTGGATCTACTTCATCTGCTCCGTCTACTGCTATGTCTATTTCTTGGTAGTGCTGTGGTTGTCTTACTTTGAGTCCTAGTTCTGTTGCTAGTAGCTCTATGTCGTGTGATGTCGGTACTACCTCTATGTTCCTCAGCTCTCCTGCCCTAACTTTCTCTGCTAGGTGCTTGACGAAGTACCTCATTGTTGATCCTGAACCTAGTCCAACTACTTGGTTGTCCTGTATGTACTTGAGTGCTTCTCTTGCTGCTGCTTGCTTGCACTTCTCAACTATGTCTCGTTCTGTCATCGCTTTTGTCTGGTATGTGTTTGAGGTTAAATACTTCCCTCTCTCGTGTTCTTGGTTGGTGATGATGTTGCAGCCATGCTGATTGAGTGATGTGGATTCCACGTGCTGATTTTCTGTGGTTAAGTTGATTAGGGGTTTCTGCTGTTGCTGTGTTGGTGTTGTGTATGGGTTTGCTGTTGATTAGGAATGAGGATGTTGTGAGGGTTCTCGCTGGTGTTCCTAGGGGTCATAAGCACCTTAGGTTTGTGTTGTTTTTGAGGGATGGTACCTGTATCGTTCTTCATGAGGCTACTGTTGCTGCTCTCGTGAGGGCTTACGTAGATATTGTTACTCATCCCTGTAGGAGGGGTGTTGAGCTTTGTCAGGTTAGGTTGGGTAGGGGTTTGAGGAAGGAGGGTTTTGCTGAGTTTCAGTTGGTTGAGAGTGGTCGTTGTGAGGAGGAGGTTGTTGATGAGCTCACCAGGGTTATCTTTGGTTGAGGTTGTTGATGTTCTTAGGGGGTTGGGTGTTTCTCGTGTTTTGCTTCAGTGTGCTCCTGGTCTTCGTGGTGATGTGCTTGATTCTTGGTGTGGTTTCTTGAGTGAGCGGGGGGTTGATGTTGTGGTTAGTGGTTCTTCGTGTTGGGGTCCTTGTGATGTTGCTGTTAATGAGTGTAGGTTGTTTGGTTGTGATGCTGTTCTTCATGTTGGTCATTGGTGGTTTGGTTGTGAGGGGGGTGTTCAGGTTGTTTGGTTTGGTGGTGTTCCCGTTGTCTTTGCTCCTTACTTCTACGATCTCGATGTAGGTGCTTGCTGTGGGGATGTTGTTGAGGTTGTTCGTGGCCGTGGTTTTAGGAGGGTTCTCGTGTGCTGTACTCAGCAGTACTATCCTCTTGCTAGGTACTTGGTCTCTGTTCTTAGGTCTTGTGGTGTTGATGTTGTTTGTGATCGTGTTACTTACCTTGGTTGTGAGGTAGTTAATCTTCGTCAGTTTAAGGGCTCTATTGACTGTGTTGTTGCTGTTTCTGGTGGTTACTTTCTTGGTGTTGGTTTCTTCTGTGTCTTTGATGGTGAGGTTCCTGTTATTCAGTATGATCCTCACTCTAGGAGGTTTCTTGATGTTGGTTCTGTTGCTAGGAGGTTGATTGGTATTAAGTTGAGTAGGTTGGTGGATTTGCTTTCTCGTGGTTTTGAGAGGGTTGGTGTTGTTGTTTCGAGGAAGTTTGGTCAGTGTAGGTTTGCTCTAGCGGTTAGGGTTAGGGATTTCCTTAGGTCTAGGTTGCGTGGTGTGAGGGTTGATTTGTTGGTTTTCGATGATGTTCCTCTCGAGGTTCTTGACGAGCTACCTTACGATGTGTATGTCAATACTGCTTGTCCTAGGTTGGGTCTCGATGATGTTGATAGGTTGAGGTTTAAGGTCTTGCTGAATCTAGGTGAGGTTAAGTACTTGATCTCTCGATCTATCTCTGGGTATAGGTTTAGTGATGTCTTTGGGGTTCCTACATGGTTGGTAGGTTGAGGAAGAAAGTTCTTGAGAGGTTGATTGAGGAGGTTCCTCCTCATCCCTGTCCTCGTATCGAGCTTGAGCAGTATACTACTCCGGCTTACATCGTTGCTGATGTTCTTTGGCGTGCTTGTGTTGAGTTTGGTGATGTTGAGGGTAGGAGGGTTCTCGATCTTGGTTGCGGTACTGGTAGGTTTGCCTATGGTGCTGCTCTGTTGGGTGCTGATGTGGTTGTTGGTGTTGATGTGGATAAGGTTGCTCTTGAGGTTGCTCGTGACTTCACTAGGTCCAAGGGTTTAGACGGTGTTGTTAGCTTTGTTCAGTGTGATGTTAAGTGTCTAAATTTGGTGAGGAGGGTTGATACTGTGTTTCAGAATCCTCCGTTTGGTGTTCACAGGAGGGGTGCTGATGTGGAGTTCCTGGTTAAGGCTATGGAGTTGGCTGATGTTGTGTACACGATGCACAAAGCAAGTACTCGCGACTATGTGCTTAGGGTTATAGAAAAGTATAATTTTAGAGCGGTTATCCTGCAAACAGTAGAGTACCCTATTTTCGCCATGTTTCCACATCATGAGAAGAGGAAGCATATCGTGTTAGTTGACGTCATTAGAGCTGAGAGGTGTTAGTTGATGAAGAGTGAGAAGAAGATTGCATTGCCAGGTGAGAGGATTGCTGTTATCGAGGAGTTCATGCCGTACAGTGGTTCTTATCCTTACGCGTACGAGGAGGATGGTAACATCTACTCCTCAGTTGTGGGTATTGTGAGGAAGGATCTCAGTAAGAGGTTAATTGCTGTTGAGCCTGTACCTAAGTGCACTAGGTTACCTACGTATAACGATGTTGTGTATGGTCAGGTGATGTCGGTGATAAAGGATACTGTAGCGGTTACCAAGATACTGGGTAAGGAAGGGGGTACTAGATATGAGGTCACTGTCACAGGGCTACTTCACATATCGCAGGTTTCTGAGACAGTCATTAGATCGATATACGATGCTGTTAGGATTGGTGACTACATTCGCGCTAAGGTAATCTCAAGACACGGCCCACCATACCTACTAACGATAAAGGGTAGAGACCTAGGTGTTATCCTAGCATTTTGTCCTTTCTGCCACCAGCCACTACGTAGACACGGTACACTGCTTCAGTGTCGAAACTGTAGACTCAGCTTTAAGAGGAAGATTTCCGCCATGTACTTGGTGTAGTCATGCCCATTAAGAAGCTAGTTATCAAGGTATCGAGTACTGCTGAGCAGGAAATGCTACTTGAGGAGATCACAGCTAGGGTCAAGAGCACTACTATCAGGATTCAGTCTAGATTGAACACTATTGAGATCTACATATATGGTACTAAGGATATGATACGTGCAGCTGAGAGCGAGATTAGGGAGATTGTGAAGTACGTACGTGGGATGTTAACTCGTGACTTTAGAGGTTTGTACACATATCCTATATCTCACGTACTCTCGAGAGCAGGTCTAAGAGTTGCTATACCTGTAGATCTCTTGATTCAGGTACTTGAGGTTAAGGGTTACAGAGCTAAGATTGAGGGTGGTTCAATTAGGACTGATGCTACTGTCGATGTTGTTCAGGATCTAGCAAGGAAGATCTCTGAAGTGTACTACAACCTCAGCACCTCTAACTTAGCTCCAACAGCTAAGAAGTTGGTTGCTTACTACATTCTCGCTAAGAACTACAGTGTTGAAGAGGTTGATAGAGCTGTCAAGGAGTTGAGCGAGTTAGGGTTGCTGAAGGAAGTTGAACTACCTAATGGTGAGGTAAGGGTTATATTGGGTAAGGAACTGAGTTCTGCGATAAGTACTGTGAGGGAGCTTATTCATGGGAAAGTTAGTAGTGAAGGTTCTGGAAAGGAATGAGAGGAAGCTACTACTTGAGGTAGAGGGTGAGACGCATACTCTACTAAATCTCATCACCACTGCGTTACTGGAGGATCCTGATGTTGAGATAGCTTACTATGACATTGATCACCCTCTACGTGGTGTTGCTCGTGTATATGTGAAGACTAGGAGTAAGAGACCTGAAGATGCCTTGAGAGAAGCTGTTGAGAGGGTTAGGAAGTTAATTGCTGAGTGTAGGGAGGTACTAGCTAAAGTGCTCTAGTGATCATGGTCATTGGACAATTACTTGATTCTTGTCCTAATGACATTGCCGCATAGTAGACATCTCTTGATAATGTAGCTACCACGTACCCTAACGCTACATGTCTTACCGGGGATTAACAACGTGTAGCACCTCTTGCATATGAGTACTCGATATCTCTTTGGGAGCTTGATTCTGCATCTCTGAGCTATTCTAGTTGCTAGGTATACGTACCTCCTAACTAGAGCTATGTCACCTCTACGTAGCATCTCATGGGCTAGGCTAAATAATCTCGAAATACGTTGAATAGCTAGATCCCTTATGTCTTCACTACAGGACATAGCTAAGAGCAGTAGCTCTATGGGTGTTAATCAGTTTAAGCTACATCTACTACTTGTTGAAGCTGCACTGGAGACAATACCTAGAGAGATCTGGTCGCATCCACTCGTGAGGAAACACTCTAAGACAAGATCAAAACCACCTGCATTCATACTATTCGATCTCTCATTTCACTACCAAGCTGCTAAGAAGCTACCTGATCTACATAAAAGAGGAAGACCCGATATCGTGCACTTTTGTCTTCTCGAGGCATTAGGTTCACCACTTAACAAGAGGGGTCTCCTTGAGGTCTATGTACATACGTACAGCGACTACGTGATCTGGATAAATCCTGAGACACGACTACCGAGGCACTACCTGAGGTTCTGTGGGTTGATAGAGCAGTTGTTTGAGGTTAGGAAGGTACCTCCTGAGAGTGAGAAACCTCTTCTAACGCTTGAGAAAATGACTTTGAGTGAACTACTGATGAAGCTTAGACCTGATAGGGTGTTTCTACTCGATGAACGAGGTGAACGAATTAGTGCTACTGAACTGGCTAGGAAGGTCTTGTCTTACTCCAGACCAGCTGTCATGATTGGTGCTTTTCAGGCAGGTAGCTTTAGAGAGGAGACCTATAGGTTAGCTCACGAGGTGTATTCGATATATCCGGAGGCGCTAGATGCCTGGGTTGTTGTAGCTCGTGTATTGACAGCTATTGAACTTCAGCTAGGTATACTGTGAACTGTAGTACATTTTGCCATGGTCAAGTACCTTATTTACTCCCTCGAGTAGAATCATGTCGTAGGTGAGTACATTGCAGGAAAAGAAGTGTCCAGTTCCTGGATGTAACTTCACTACATCTAGGTGGGATGTGTTGGCTGATCACATAGCATCCTGTGATGACCCAGCACACAGTAAGCTCTATGAGTTTCTCGCATATGGTTCAGTTGCTGATGGTAGGTGTATTCTCTGTGGTGAGGAGATTCCGTATAGGTCTAAGAGACATGGTATAACAACTCAGCTCAAACACTATATTGAGAAGCACCTAGATTACTTAGTGGAGGTTGTGCTGCAGGGGTTTGGTGTTAGGTATTGTGAGAACTGCGGTACGGTATTAAAACCTCTCTCAGTAGCTAATGCTAGTGGTGGGGATGAGACTGTTGTTGTGTGGATTTGTGAGAGGTGTGGTCAGAGGTATGTTGAACTATTGAGGAAGGGTGATGTACATGAGTGAGAGACGTAGCGATGTTGTGAAGAAGATGGCTGAACTCGTTAAGGCTGGTGCTACGTTACTTGCCTATTCATGTCCTGTCTGTGGTACGCCATTACTTAGGTTGAAGTCTGGTGAGGTGTACTGTGTTAGGTGTGGTAAGAGGGTCTTCATTGTTAAGAGCGATCTTGAGGAGCGTAGTGTCTTGACTTCAGCTGTCTTAGAGGAGCTTAGGGATACTATAACTAGTCTCCTGAGCGATCTAGTACGTAACTTGAGAGAGGGTAAGTTCTCTCCCGGTGAGAGAATTGAAGTTGGTAGAGAGGTATTGGTTTGGCTTGAAGCTCTTGAGAGAGTCAATAGGTTACTTCGTGAGGTGAGTAGTGGTGGGTCGTCGTAGGAAGGTTGTGTACCTTGCTGATGCTCGTGAGGTGATTTATGACGAGACTAGGTGGGAGATACTGCGTGAGAAACGTAGGCAAGCACTCGAGATCATGAAGGTACTGAGACAGCATGGTCTAGAGCCTATAGTTCATGGTTCAATTGCTAGAGGTGATGTGAGACACGATAGCGATATCGATATAGTGATTCCGTACATGGTCAATCCATCAATTGTTGAGGCTGCGTTAGAGAATGGTGGTTTTGAACCAATTAAGAAGGCTATCGTACAGGCTACTCCAACACACGTGATTAAGGCCCACATATATCTTGATGAGCTAATTTGCGTGACATTCCCTTTAACAGAGCTTAGACCGCGTGAGAGGGAATTCTACAAGTTTGGTGGTGAACTTACTTACGAGCAGTTACTCCGTGACATGAGGGTACCTGGAGTTGATAAGAGGTTGATGCTCATTGAGCCAACAGATAGAGGTCACATAGAGAGTAGCATTATCGGGAGAGAGGTTGAGGTTGCTGAAAGACTTGGTGTATCACTGGATATAATACGTGAGAGGATTTACGTATTGACTAGGAGGGATAGAGTTGGGAGAACAGGTGTCTACCTTAAGCTTGAGCTACCGGGTAGTGAACCAATTCAGCCATACATTAAATCACTTGCTTCCACTGATCCAGCTATACGTAAGAGATTACTTGGCTTCGCTATCTAAGTCCTTATCTTAAACCTTAGGAAAGCAGCAATCCCACCTAGCGAATCGAGCTTCTGACCACACTCTTCCTCAGATGGTATCACAATTACCTTAATGTGTTGTGCACCTAGCCTCTCCAGTACAGTTCTGGTATCTTCACTCCTATATGAGTTTGTGAGAAAATTACTCGTCATGATCAGCGTATCGACAGCATGGTACTCCACAGCTTCTTTCACTTCCTCAATACCGATAGCTACTTGTGCTTCATCAGTTGCTAGGTAGCGGAAGAGCTTCTCGACATACGATGAGTAGAAGTGAACATTTACCTTCTTCAGGTAGTCACAGAAATCATCTCTTCTAAGTAACTCGTATACACCGGATTCACCTCCTTCTCCAACATTGAATATTGTGAAGTTTATCGAGGATAGGTCCATTACCTTCCTCAATGCTTCTAACACCATTGACTTGAGAACAGAGGGTACGGCTATAGCTACAGCTGAGTACTCACGTAGGTGTAGTGTCAGCCTTGTAAGTAATTTACGTAGTGTAGCCTCTAGTTCATTGAGTAAGCTAGCTCTGTGAGAGAGCTTACCACTTAAGCTTAGAGAGGATGAGTACAGTATTCTTGAACCTATAGCCGTTACCTCGGCTAAGCATACGCTCCTTAGGTCTATTGATATCACGAGTACCTTAGCTCTTGACTGAATACACTGCTCAAGAATACCCCTTATTAGTGAAGTGTTGAAGTGCTCCTTAACTATCTTGACCTCAACTCCAGGCTCAACAGCTATTGTGTGGTGCCTACCCTTAGCCGGTAACCAATCAGGAACCTCAATAACCACTCCATGAATCCTCAACCTATTCGTGAATCTCTGAAAATCAAGAGATAGGACTCGCAACCCCATATACACTTTAACCCTCTCACCACGCTCCGTACCAGTAACGCCCTCACGCTTAAGCATACGGTAAGTCCATGAGTAAACGACGTCACCAGGCTCAATGAGAAGAGTCAAGAAGAAAAGATCTTCAGAGCACTCAGGAACCACTCTAATCACGTGATGCCTCTCATCTAGCTCAAGAACCTTCAAGCGACATCACCCTCAAACGAGAAAACACTAAATAACTCAAACACTACATAGGGTACTGAGAGCGGGGGTGCCCGAGCCAGGTCAAAGGGGCGGGACTCAAGATCCCGTGGCGTAGGCCTGCGTGGGTTCAAATCCCACCCCCCGCACCATAGACCCTCTTCCTCTTCACAACCTTCCTCTTAATGAGAGGTGATCCACAGTTATCACAAACGTCTCTCTTCTCGTGAAATACCTTACCACAAGCTGGACAGTAGATTAGCCACTTCCTGTACTCCCTGATACCTCTGGTTCTTAGTGGTCTATACTGGATACCTAGGTACCTCAGTACATTCATTATTGCGTAGTCGTCTGTTATGACTACTGGTTCTAGTCCCTGATCCTTGATTTGTAGCGCTAGAGCAATTACCTCAATATCTACGTCCGATAACCTAAGTATGTCACCGGTAGCTTTAGCTGCATTTGTTGCCCTTTTCAGGTACTCTTCACTAGGTTCAACTATTGCTAATCGTCTCTGTATCATGGTTACTTCGAGTATCGTCCTCGATTTATCGTCTAGTACTTCTTGAGTTACTCTAGGTGTTGTGTAGCATGGTCTATCGAATATCTGTAAGGTGTTTGTATGGAGTATTGCTGATGCATCGAGTACGTACACTACGTTACTCAGAACCATCACCTACGGGGTGTGTAACCTTCGAAATACCTTATCGTAGAAACTCTCACCTCTTCTGTGAAATCTGATGAACTTGATGTAGCTATCTACTCCACACAGCTCTAGGTGTGTCTCCGTACTTAAGCTTATTTGCTGGATACCATCTACTATAGCCAACATTCTGTGTTCACATGTTAGGTCTACACGTAGTTTCTTGTTCACTGGTAATACGTATGGTACATTAGCTACTGGTGTGTGGGGGTTAAGTAACTTAAACACTATTGCTTTTAGCTCTGGGTCTATTATGGGTCCTCCGGTTGAGAGGAGGTATGCTGTTGACCCTAACGTGCTTGAGAGGAGAACGCCATCAGCTCTGTTCCTGTACACGAGGTAGTTTGCGTGATCTACGTCAGGTATGTACGCTGTAACCCTAATCATGGGTCTTGGTATTTCGGGTTTAATCACTATGTCATTTATGAACTTAACCTTAGTACCCTCTACGTACACAGCAATTAGTGGGTATTCCTCAAGTGTGTAGTCGTGCTTCATTACTTTCGCTATTGCTTCCTCAGCTTCGTACACTGTGTACTCACTGAGGAAGTTTAGCTTACCTGTACCTAGTGGTAGTAGAAGAGTTTCCTCCAGAGCTTTCACATAGTGAATGGCTCTAAGTACCGTACCATCACCACCAATGATGAGTACTACCTCGGTTTCACTAGGTAGTGTTATTGGTTTCTCGAGATTAGTAAAAGACGTCACCTCTAAACCGTAGCTTGTTAGTAGAGTCTTCACCTTTCGTGCTAAGTTCACGTATTGTGTACTATACAGCACTGCTATGCCCATGCACTCGCTAGACCTCTTATGCTACTTCGTCATTAAAACATATAAACGTAGTGCCTGCTCTCTCTCCATGAGGTGTAGTTCGTGGCTGTGAAACCCGTATCAGCAGGTAGCTTGAAGGAAGGTTCATTCATAGTAATCGACGGAGAGCCCTGTAAGATAGTTGAGATCGAGAAGTCTAAGACGGGAAAACATGGTTCTGCAAAGTGTCGAATAGTCGCTATCGGTATCTTCGATGGTGTTAAGAGGAGTATAGTTGTTCCAGCTGATGCACAGGTTGAGGTACCTGTCGTGAATAAGAAGGTTGGGCAGGTTATAGCTGTAACTGGAGACATGGTACAGGTCATGGACTTATCGACCTACGAGACATACGAACTACCAATGCCAGAGGAGGAGGATCTTAGGAGTAGGTTAGCACCTGGCATTGAGGTAGAGATCTGGGAGATCATGGGTAGGCACAAGATAATGAGGATCAGGTAGTTCCCTGCTGTGTTGATGGTGGTGCAACGAATAGGTAGTACTTTTGACCACCCTTAAGCTCCTCAATGATGCGTTCGACTATTACTTTCTTCGCATCAATACCTGTCCTGTTTTTTATATCTTCAAAGCTCTTGAATGGTTCCTTCTTTCTCTCATTAAGTATATCCCAAAGGGTCTTCTTCCCTATACCACGAAGTAGCTCGAGAGAGTGTAGTCTAGGTGTGATAGGTCCTGCTCTATTGAAGAAATCAACGAAGTACTGCTCTTTATTGCTCACGATCTCCTCTACAATACTTGGGATTAAGTCCTTAGCTTCCTGAGATAGCTCATCGTACGTTATTCTCCTCACAATTCTCTCTATCTTATCTCTGTAGCCCTTACCTATGAAGACCTTCTCGCGTACCTTAATCTCCTTACCTACCTTAGGTGTTAGCTCGAGTAGTGTGAAGTATTGCTCACCAAGTGCGTGCACTATGTAGTCGTACCCCTGTAGCTTGTATGTCCTAATCCTCTGGAAGTCAAGTGCTGAGGTTGGTATTATGTCAAGTATGTACGCGTACTCTTCAAAGTACCTACGTCCTCTCTGAAGTAGTTGCCAGTACATCTGACTCAAGTTCATCACCTCAACTCACTTACTAGCAGCTTCATTTACTATTGACAACATTTTCTCTAGGTCTTCTTTGGTGAAGACTCTTCTCTCTGGAGCAAGTATTGTTCTAAGCTCTTCAATACTCTTGGGAACTATGTTTGCTATTTGTACTGCTGTTAACCTAGATATCAGGAACTCCGATACTAACTTCTCAACAAGTTCCTCTGCAACTTCTGGTTTTAACTTTGAGAACTTCGTGAGGTACTCATATGTTATTCTCTGTTGCTCAGTTGGTGGTGTATCGTCGTTGAGTCTCTGTTCTAGTAACTGTTTTGCTACACTATTTGGTATGTCTTTAGCCTTAATTACTCTCCTCATATCAAGTCCGCTCCTTCTATGGTCTGTCTTGTCGCTAATTTTATAAAGTCTATTACCTTACGGGATATAGCACCTAGGAAGCGTAGGTGAGACACTATGGTTAAGAGAACTCACGGCTATAGAGCTAAGTGTAGGAAGCTACTGAGTAAGCCACCGAGAGAACGTGGTAGGAGCGGTCTAAGTAGGTTAATGTACGAGTACCAAATTGGTCAGAGGGTGCACATAGACATTGACCCGACGTACATTGAGACTGCACCACATAGAAGGTATCAGGGTAAGACAGGGGTCGTGATTGGTAAGCAAGGTAGAGCTTACGTAGTTGAGGTGTACTTGGGCGATAAGAGGAAGATCATCGTTACAACACCGGAACACCTTAAACCTGCTACCTAGCTCTCTCCTCTACGTGTAGTACATCTAGTTCGAGACAGGTAATCTCCACGTTAAGCACCTCGCTGAAGCTAGGTTTTGTTCTACCGCTATCTCCTGTAGCTAACTCCTTGACATATAGGCCACCTTGACACTCAACCAGCACCTCAATTACCCTTGGTGCTACCTTTCTAGCACGAACCTCATAGAGGAGCTTCTCACGAAGTCGATCACCTCTCCTATGCAGTACTCGACTTGGAGTGTACTGCGTAATAATTACGTTCCTGAAATTCTCTCTTAGCTTCTCAAGATCTTCCTCCCTAACATCGTTTGAGAGAAGGAGAAGGAGACGATACACCTTCCTAGCTTTTTCAGAACCTAGCTTAAGCTCCTGAACGTACTTCCTATCAACAGCTCGCTCAAGTGAGAGTATAACGTGTTGTGACCTAAATCTACCTATCACTACCTTACGTTCAATAGGCTTCTTAAACTCTATGATTACTGGTCTTCCAGTACCTATGCATCTAGCATCAACATCTTCTCTACCAGCAGCATGCATTACGATGTCTTGACACAGCACCTTACCTGTAAGGAGGTTCCTGATTTCTTCTTCAACAGAGGTCGGTAGCTTCTTACCCTGGAAATTACATTCAGGACAACCTCTTCCTCTACATCTAGTACAGATCCATGGATTTAGTGAAATTCCTCTAGTCAACTTAAGGTATCGACCTAGAATTGTTATTGGTCGTGGCTCTATGTTCACTACCTTGTTGACTAAGTCAACTACTACTGTTATGTCAGGTTTCGTGAAGTCTACCTCCTTATCAAAGGCTTCCTTAATTGCCTTACCTATCCTCCTATTCAGCTCGCTCTTAATAGATTCACTGAACTCAAGACCATATAGTGAACGTAGTGAATCCTCACGTTCAATTATGTCTCCAGGAACTACTACACCGACGACAAACGTCGAGAACTCACCAGACCACTCCCTAATCTTAGATATGACCCACTCAGTAATGGAATCTACACTCCTCATTAAGTCACCACATACGTAACACGGCTCTGCGGGTGGTACCTCGATACCTAATTGCTTGAGTACTTCACATGCTTCAACCATACCTGATCTAGCTAGTGCCTTCATAACCTCTACCCACTCCTTTTCACCATGGAGATACCTGCTATGTGCTTCCATTAGGATGAGAAGCTTCAGTGCTCTACCTCTAACGTCATTCTCTACTCCTCTACCGAGAGAAGCGAAGAACCTACCTAGACAGGAATCACACAGCGGAACAGACTTAATTACTTCAAGTGCCTTCTCAAGGACTTTGAAGTTCTTCATAGGCTAAACACCTAGTCTATCGAGTTGTGTATTCACAAGTACAATGATGTGATCAAGTGGTAAAGTACGTGAATCTACACTCCACAGTACGTGGTTAGGAGGTATCCTCACTAGCTTAAGTAGGTTATGTAGAGCTTCGATTACGACAACTACATCCCTTACTACGTTACGTAAATTCACTCTAGCACCTTTATAGTCACTTACTACGATGTACGTTGCAGGTGAGGAGCTACCAATTACCTGTGGAATGCTTACCTCACCTTTCAGTGATCTAACATAGATACCTGAGTGTAGTTGTCTCGTTCTTGAGCTATATCCTGCACTTTCCCTGAGGTACCTAATTACCTTCCTTAGTAATCCACCAGCTGATTGCTCATCTGCTCTCAACTGTCTTAGTTTGGAACCTACGAACTTTACATGAAATCCCTCTCTAGGGAGCACGAGGTGAAGTGTTGTGTCTCTCCTTATGGTATGTGAGAGGAGGAGTGAAGCTACTATGCATCGAATGTAGGTGGGGTAATTCCGCTCTATTGAATCTAGAGTTGTGAGTAGAACTATGTGTCTCATAGACCGAGGTCTAGACCTGTCTCAAAATGTTTGGTAAAGTACTTAGCTAGTAATTTCTCCCTTCTTCTACCCAACTTACTCACCTTCTTGAATATCTCGTATGCTTGGAGTAATTCCTTGACGTCTCTTACTGTTGTTCCTGATCCTCTAGCTATTCTCCTCATTCTCGAGGCATTTATTATCTCGGGATTGAGTAGTTCCTCTAAGGTCATTGACTTCAATATAGCGTACCACTTCCTTAGCTTTTCCTCACCAATCTTCATCTGCTCCTCACCGAGTGGTAGTAGAGAGAAGCCGGGTATTAGCTCAAGTACTTTGCGTAGTGGTCCCATCTTCATTATCGCTTCAAGCTGCTTCATGAAGGTTAGTAGGGTCACCTTCTTCGTCTTACTGATTTCCTCCATTAACTTCATATGCTCTTCAACTGCCTTCATTCGCTCAATGAGGCCAACTATGTCACCCATGCCTAGTAATCTCGAAACAAATCTTGGTGGATCAAAGACCTCTATGTCCTCAACATCCTCTCCTAAACCAACAAACTTGATCTTAGCTCCCGTCTCTACAACTGCCATTAAGGCACCTCCACCTCTTGCTGACCCATCTAGCTTTGCTAGAAATATCGAGTCTATTGCTGCTGCTTCCTTAAATGCTCTTGCCTGAGCACCTGCTTGCTTACCTATTGAGGCGTCTAGAACTAGCATCACTTCATCCGGTTTTATCTCTCGATATATCTCACGTAGCTCAGCTATGAGGTACTCCTCCTTTCTATGTCTACCAGCAGTATCGACTATTATTATATCAACACCCTCTTCCTTGAAGTACTCAATACCTCTTCTCGCTATATCAACCGAATCCCTGGAACTCTTATCTATGAACACAGGGACACCAACCTTATCACCTAACTGCTTTAACTGATCCATAGCACCTGGCCTGTAGACGTCAGTACTGATGAGACCTACCCTAAAGCCTCTCCTCTTGTAGAATAGTGCTAGCTTAGCAGCACTCGTGGTCTTACCTGAACCTTCAAGACCAACCAACAGTATTACGTATGGTCTCTTGCTAGGTAGTACATTCGGCTTCCTCTCACCACCGAGAACCTTAATTAACTCTTCGTAAATTGCTCTGAGTAGTAGTTCTCGCTTAGAGAATCCAGGTGGTGGTTCTTCCTCCTTAACTCTCCTCTCTATTGCTCTACACAGCTTCAGCACTAACTCAGCGCTGACATCAGCTCTCAAGAGGGCTCTCTGTATGTCTCTCAGTACACTCTTAACTAATTCCTCATCTACGTAAGTAGCTGAGAGTATCTTCTTGATTACTGAGGTAAAGCCTTCAATTAACTGCTTCATACGCTCGTAGATATACCAGAGAACTTCCTAATATATTCCTCTAACCTACCCCTAATCACTATGCCAGCTCTAGGTGCTATCTCGAAAACTAATTTCTGTGGTTGTACATTCATCCACCTCATCTTGCGTATGAACATTACTCTGAGAACTCTACCGTAGATTTCCTCTAGCTTGAGCACAATAACGCCAGAGGCTAGATACTCCTCAACACCGAATCTACTCAGTAGGTTACTTCCTGTAGGTATTTCTGATGTAAAGATCGTAGTTACGTTACCAAGTCTCTCAAGTGCGAAGACTAACTCTCTAACGTACTCTCTAACCCACAGTACGTCACTGTGACCGCTCTGTATTAGTGGTGCTATTGGATCTACAACTAGTCTCTGGACATTGTACTTAGTGACGTACTCAACTATTGCATCGGCAACAGCTCTTGGATCAATGTACTGTCTCTCACCTCTAGCATATAGTCTGAAGTGAGTTCTGAGATCTACGAAGTGTAGTAATCCATCGTCAATTAGTCTATCTACATCCCACTCCAGTGTCCTTAGTCCTCTAATCACGTGTTCAGAAGGTTCGTCGATTGATACGTAGAGACCCGACTCACCCATGAGGGCTCCAGTTACTAGGAACTGTAGTGAGAATATTGTCTTTCCCGTACCTGCTTCACCAGATATTAGGTATGTCTTGCCCCTCCAGAAGCCACCCTGTAGAACCTCATCTAGACCCTGTATACCCGTTGGTGCTTTAAACTCGCTTGTCTGAACTCTAGTCATGTGAGCTTGAGATTCCGGGACTGCTTGCTGTACTGGTACTGTATGTACTTGTGGTTGGGGTGTGTACGTGGGTGTGTACTGTACCTCCGTCGTAGTTGGAGGCTGTACTTGAGGTTGAGTTACTGGGATTGTTCTGTTCTCCCTCACTACCTCTTCGCGTGATAGATGGAGACATGGTGGGTCATCGGGGTTCTCAATGATGATACCACCATAGGTTGGATGTAGGCAGAGACCTGAATCCTCATCATAGTATATGCATTTCCTACACGTGTACTTCTTCCTTCGTCTAAAGAGACCCACATTTAACTACCTCGGTATCTATCTACCTGTATTACCTGAAAAAATATACTTATATCGCTTAACCAATGTCTATCTCGGAACTACACGAATTCTAACACCGTACTTACTACTTAGCGCTTCAAGTTTCTTTCTGCAACGGGCATTTACGATATCGTAGTGTCTATCCGGTACGTAGATGTTTATTGTTGATTCATCAATTACCTCGATGTCTATGTTTTCTGGTGCTACGTACTTGCTAATTATCTTCTTAGCTCTACTTATGACCTTTCTTAGGCCTCTCTCGATCTGAAGTCTCCTAACCGGGACAACGAAGGTCTGCTCACCAAATACATAGATCTCGTACTCAGGTTCCTCAGTTAAGAAATCCTTAACGACAACAACTGGTCTAGCTAAGTCCTCTTCTCTGAGTCCTGTAGGTATCTTAACAACTAGCTCTAGTGAGTACACCTTGGTTACTTCGCCGTTCTTCATGAAGATCACGGTATCTATTATGGATGGTATCATACCTAGCTCAACTCTACCAATGAACCTTTGTATAGCATCGATAGGACTTGTGGCGTGTACCACACCAACCATACCGACTCCAGCAAGCCTTAAGTCCTTAAACAATTCGAAATCTTTCGTATCTCTCATCTCGTCAAATATCGTGTAGTCAGGTCTTGAAAGTAGTAGTACGTCATGTAGTTCCTCAGATGTCGCGAATGCTTTTGAGTATTGAGTAATCTCCGGTGGTAGTATCATATCTCTAGGTGCTTCAATTGTCTTCACTATCCTACCTTTCCTTAGGTAGAATTCAGCTAGCGCCTGTGCGAAGGTTGTCTTACCAGCACCTGGTGGACCTGCTATGAGTATTCCCTCAGCTTGCTTCTCAAGTCTCCTAATTAGCTTCTCAGGTAAGTTATAGTCTTCCAACCTCTTCTTAATTATTGGTCTAACAATGGTGACTTCATATCCATCAGCTGTTGGTGGTTTCACTATGATGATCCTATAGTTTCTGTACTGAACGATAGTTGTGTTCGGTCGCTCAACTTCAATAAATGCATCTCCCCTCTTACTCTCTCTACAGTACTCAAGTATTTCACGAACAATGTTCTCGATATCGTTCCTCGTTAGTGGTTTCTCACCTACTTGAACTAAGTACCACATTCCTGGTCTACCTTTCTTCGCTGTCGGTGGTACACCCTCTTTGAGGTGAATAGACATTGTTTCGGAGTCAAATAAGTCCTCAAAGCTTAGCTTCTCCTTAACCCTGCGCTCAACGTATATGCAACGTATTCCAGAGGCCTCACATACCTGTTTCTTAACTTCGTCACAGGTAATTACTACTGCATCCCAGTCCCGAGCTAGCTCACGTATTAAACTATCAACATCCTCAAGACTGAACACCCTATACCCACTAGGTACCTCACGAGTGAACTCAATAGCAACTTCATCTGATAGACCAAACTTAGAGATGAGATCCAGTACTTCACGAAGCTCAGTAATGCCTATGTACCCGAGAGATTTACCCTCATGAGCAAGCTTCTCGAAGTAGTCCAACAGCTTCGTATGTATTATCACTCTACCCCTGATCTCTCCACGTAGTACAAGCTCCTTAAGCCCGCCTCTAACAAGTGCTGTGGAATCAGGTAGGTAAACATCCATACCTACTTCACGTGCAGTACTCATACCCACGTCACTCACACATGCTACTTACCGTAACACAACAACACGTCTCCCTTAAATCTCTACCTAAAAGAAGAGAAGAGAAGTGAGTAGGTGACATAGCGTGACGTATACAGGATAGGTCCTGTACCTACAACACCTCGGTATCACGTAGGTAACTCACTGAACTAGTGAGCAATGAGCGAGCAATGTAGTATAATTTCGTTAAGGTATTTCAGTCCATGCGCTTAGGTAGGTGTGTAGGTGTTGATGGTTACCTGTAGTCCTCTACTAGCTATCCTACATGAGCTTCCTAAACTTAAATAAGTCCTTAGGACATTGTTTAGTTAGGCGAAGGTGTTGAGTACATGGATAGTCCTAGAGTTAAATTCAGTGTGATTGGTGTTACTCTAGCATCCGTAGGTATTGCTCTCGTGATATTGTGCTCTCTCTGCTGTATGGGTATTGCTTTGCTAGCTATGAGAGAGGCTCTCACGATGAAGAAGGTAGGTGTACCGACATTCATAGTCATGGCGTTAGATGCCAAGCTCTTAGCTGTTTTAGGTGTATTCACGTTGTTTCTCGGTATTGCAGCTCTCACTGCTATGCTAATGCACTATAGGTATCCGAGTGAGACAACGAGCCCAGGTCTAGCAATTCTACTGTGTTCCTTAGTGGCGTTAGCTCTATTCATGATACCTCTTGCATCGGGTCTCTACGTGTTCATAATTGGTGTCGTTGGGGCTATTCTCAGTGCTGCAGGTGGATTAGTTATAATGACTTCGTAGCTATCCACTGAAGTCCGTGAAGGTTAGGTATTTAGTACATGGTGAGGTCACTAGGTCTGTATAGGTGGATTTCATGAGTTACGGAAGCTATGCCCTTCCTAAGATCTTGCTATCTAGGGGAGCCTTTAGGAAGGTATGTAAGCACGTGTACTCCGTTTTTGATAAGGAGGTTATTGGTCTTTTAATTGGTGAGATAGTTTATGAGGATACTCAACCAGTGGTTGTTATTTGGGATGCTATACCGGGTGAGGCGGAAGCTTCTGAAATTCACGTTAGCTTGAGACCTGAGTTCTTGGCAAAAGTCATGAACGATATCTTAACTGGTAAGATTAGTGGTCGAATCGTTGGTTGGTACCACTCTCATCTCGGTGTTGGTGTCTTCCTTAGTGAAGTAGATGCGAGGACCCAGTCAATGCTACAGCAATTTTCTCAGAATGTAGTTGCTCTCGTTGTTGATGTTATTCAGAAGAAAGCTGGTTTCTTCATTCTAAGGAATGGTCAGCCCATTAAAATTCCTAGAGAAAACATTCAGATGATCTCCAATGAGGAGATGACTAAACTTAAGCAGCAGATAGTAACTAAGTGCTCGCAGACAATACTTGGGGGGAAGTCCATTCGAGTATCGATTGTACCTAGGAAGAGAATTATCTTCAGGAGGAAAAGGTCTAGTGCTCTATTGTTCGTAGCAACTATATGCATCGTCACTATAGTACTTCTAGCTACATTACTTGTCATGTATCGAGGTATACATTATCGAGGTGTAAGTAGGGAAGCTGCTACATTAAGGGATTTGGTACGTAGTTACAACACTACTCTCTTCAAAATAGCAGAGAGTATAGGATGTGGGGGTAGGGAAGTTGAACTATCATCTCTACTCGCTCTCATGGTTAAGTACGGTGAGATGAACATCAGTAGTACTCAAGCTAACTTACTTACCTCTACTTGGCCTCTCTCACTTTTCATACTAAATGCGACAGGTAGTGTCGAAAAAACCTGTACCACCTTACATAGGCTAGATAAGGTCATGAACATTTCCTCGCTAAGTTCTACCCAAAGATACTTACTTCTTCACACACTCTACTTACTGAGCGAGAAACTGGATGGTAATCTAAGCAAGGCTGTTGACGTACTTATCAAGCTTTACAGAGCTATCGAGGAATGTGGTGGTGATCTAGCTACTACTCACTCGTTAATTGAGTACGTTAGCTCATCTACTCTAGATGCCATATGGGAGGTACGAGATGATGAGAAGTTGGTTAGTAAGGTGTGTCTTCTACTTAAGCTTCAAGAGGTAAATCCAAAGCTACTGAGTTATGATGTTATTGAGTTGACTCTCTGGTTGAGAAATTTAGAGGGTTTAGGTATTGGGTGGATTACATTAGCTAGAATTAACATGTCGAATATTGAGGATTTAGGAGCTTTCCCTCTTAACTTAACGCTTTTTGTAAATGGTTCTTCGAGGGGAAGTGTGGTGATTTCGCTAGAGAATCTAGTGAATGTACTGGAGCTACTTCATCTGAAGTATGGTGATTTGGTGTCGATGGGAAATAGCTTAGTCATAACATCGTCGAGAGGTGTTAGGTCTATTAAGCTTCTCGTGAATGAGCCTAAGAGTGCTGTGGTAATCCTCAAGATTGGGACTCACATGATCAAGTTAGGTACTGGTAGGAGTTTTAACATATGTATTGTACTCAATCCTCCACTACCTAAGGAACTTATTGAGAAGCTCCTGTTTGGTGAAGGTCTTTTAAAGGTCACTATTAATGGTAGGGAGGTATCGCTAAGGTTTAGTAGTGAGCAGACTAGTCTTAAGGAAGGAATCCTAGTATACACAGTTCGTAGTGCTCAGTGATGTAAGTCAGGGAAAGTTAAATAAACTACCTTCGTAAGTTCCAATTGTCAGCACGTGTTACTTGGGTGTGAAAATGGTTAAAATTTGTCCAAAGTGTGGTAAGGAAAATCCGGACGAAGCATCATATTGCTTGCACTGTGGTGCACAGTTAGGTGCTGCACCATCAGCACCTGTAGCGAAGCCACCACCTACTGTTACCGTGACGAAGCCACCTGTAACTGCTAAGCCAGTACCTACAGCACCGGCAGTCACAGCACCTAGACTACCAACAGTAACATCAACTATAATAAGACCACCAGGGATGTGCTTCTACCATCCACAGATACCTGCTAAGTACATCTGTAGCAGATGTGGAAGACCAATCTGCGAAAACTGCGCAACGGAAATTGGAGGACTGATCCTATGTCCTCAGTGCGCAGCAGGTATAGCACCTATTAGAGGAAGAAGCTATTGGTGGATAGCGGTAATTGTTGGTGTTGCTATTGCCGCAGCCATAGCCTTCGTAATACTGTTCTTCCCAACAGTACCCTAAGCTTGTCGGAGAAAGTTAATCTCCCTTTTCTTCCCTACTCTCCAGTCTATGCACTAAAGAGCTCATCTCTAGCAGACTCATTGTGAACTTCTCAAGTGTGTTCAATAGCTCTTCTGCCTTTTTACATACTTCAATGACTATCCTACGTACTTCTTCATTTAGGTCGGTGGTAATGTTGAGAGAGTCTTCAATGCACGTTCTCAATTTATTGATTAGGGCTGTAGTCTCTGTTCTACACCTCTCTGCACTTAGCACCGTAATCTCTAGCGAAGTAGTTTCCTCCTTAAGTTGCTTAAGATATTTCTCAAGCTCTTCCCTCCTAGCTAGTAATGTAGCTAGCTCGTTCTGGAGCTCAGGTCTCTCTTCAATCAGTATTCTAGCACGTAACAGCTCAATCTCATCATCTAATCTCCTAATCTCCTCCTCAATGCTCTCAATCTTCGCCTTAACATTGCTAGGTATCGGTACGCTACCTACCTCACCAGGTACAAGGTCTATCTTCAACTTCGTTAAAGGAATTGACAAACCTAGCTTAGTTAATGCATCTGCTACTAAGGTATTCAACTTAGAAATATCGCTTAATATCTCTCTCTTCTTGGCTACATACTCCTCGACCTCCACATCACCTATCTCAAGCTTGGTCTCTAAGACCTCTAGGTCTTCCACCTTACCTTTCAGAAGTTCTTCGAATTGCTTAGCTACTTCCACTAGCAACATCGTAGCTAGTGAACAACATGTTGTGAGACTACTTAACTTAGCCAAGTACTCACTACTTAATCTCTTATAAGCTGTTTCGCTAACTCTACCTTCTTTCCTGAAGTTACTCAATTTCTTTAGCTTTGTGACTAGTGAATGTAGGTCGATGAAGATAGAGCTTATGTAGTTCTCAATTGTTTTGCTCAGTACGTTGAGTAGTGTTGTTTGATGTAGTTTCTTCACTAGATCAATTAGTCTTCTCTTCTTTCCTTCGTACTCATTAGTGCTAATTTCTCCCAGTAGCTGCTTTGCGGTTAACTCAGCATACTTACTGAGTACTATGTCCTCAAGTTCTCTAGACTTGGTAGTGGGTAGTCTATCTATGTCTATGAGGTCTTCTAGGTACAGATCAATTAATGCGGCTAATACATTGTAGGTGGATGCTATTCCTAGTTCCCGACTTAAAGTGCCTAGTTCTAGGTGGAGTGTGGTATTTCCTGTTTCTCGATATTTCTTGAGTAGTACATCTATGAGCTTCTGCTTTAGCTCCTTATCCTGTACATTACTTGTCATTGTTCTTTCTTCTCCGTAGGAGTTACTTAATTCTAATCAAGACCTCACGTATGTTGTCTCTGACTTCGTCACGAAATAGTACCTGTAATATCGTACCTTGGGTGTTTGGTATCTCTTTACCTAAGTCTATGGGTACTACCCCTTCACTAGTTAGCTCATGTATGTACAATCTCTCCCTATCAATTTTGGTACTCAATCTATCTTCAATCATTCGTACTAGTGTGTCTATGTCTGTGACTTTATTTGGCTCAATATCGATTACCGGTACTTTCTCTTTAACGATACCTTCGTAACCACATACAACACATCTCGTATTTCTTGCTATGTTTAGCACTGTGTAGCGATTGTTATCTAGGTCAATTAGCAGTACACCTCTAAGTGGTTTGCCTGCATCCTTAGGCCATGTACCTTTTTCCCTGTACTCTCTGTAGCCGAGAACTAGCTTAATGACCTCTTGTGCCTCTATGGCAGCTACTACGGAGGTTGTAGTCGGTAGTGATGGCATCTTCACCTCCTCTATTGGTGGTGCACATGGATTACTTAGTTGAATAGCTTCACTGTACTTCTCGGGTGCTATAGTACATGCGAGACATGGTGTTTCAAATGGTAGGACGACCTGTACTCTACCCTGGGGACCGTACATACCTCCATCAACTAGTGGTATGTCATATTTTAGTGAGATCGTTGAGAGGTATACTCTAGCTGCTACATTGTCTAGACCTGACACAACTACGTCGTGCTCAAGTAGTTTCCTCAGTGGTATCTTCTCTACGAAGTCACATATGTAGTTGAAGTTCGTCCAAGGGAATAGTTTCTTTGCTCTCTCTGCTAGGGCCTTGGCCTTTAATGCACCTAGATCTGTCTTCTTGAAGAAAATCATTCTGTTTAGGTTTGAGTACTCGACAGTGTCGAAGTCAACTATGGTTATGGAGCCAATACCTAGCTGAGCTAAGTTCTTAACTAGTTCATTCCCTAGAGCACCTGCACCTACGATGAGTACCTTTGCTCTTCTTAACTTCTTCTGATTTTCAGTACCCCACAGGATTAGTTGCCTTGCCCAGAGGTAATCAACTACTATCCTAACGCTATCTCTAATGTTCTTCTGTTCAAGTACTTCGCGCAAGGTCTTGTCCTCAGGTAGTAGCTCACCCTCGAGGAGAAGCTTCGTCAATTCAGGTTCAATACCTAAGTCTCTACATATTCTCTTCTTCAGTGTCTTGATCTTTATTCCTGGATTTACTTTGATTTGGCTTTTCGTGACGTTAGGTATCTCGACAATGATCCTCATGATCTCTATTGTTGCTGTGTCTTCTTATCCCATCTCAAGACCCTAACTCTAATACCTAGATCTTCAGGTCTCTCCATTACTTCCAGCTCTATTATGTCCTTTATCTCTTCCTCCTTAACTACCTTCCTCTTCCTTGGGAATCCATACTTGAGGCATATCTCTGCTGCTCTCCTGCATCTTGGGTGATCGAAGATGTCTAGTGGGTTAGGGTCAGCTAGTAGGTGGTACAGTGCATTTATCACGGTTGTTAATCTGAAGTATGGTCTCCAACCATCACCCAGTATTGAATGGCATACACCGCCTGGTACGTTTGGAACTATATTTGGGTGATCTATCTCTGTTAACCATGTAACTACTGGTGGTGCGAAGGGGTACTCTGGTTCCTGTGGGTACTTCTTCCTGAGGTGTGGGTACTTCTTGTATGTTTCCTTGGTTGGTAACTCTATTAGGAATTTGTGCCACTGTACGTACTGTGTGAATGGCCATACTCCTCTATTAGCTAGCTCAACTATGTCCTTGTCCTCACATCTAATCAATCCCTCATACATTGTTGGTGGGTAGTTCAGTGCTTTAACTAGTGGAAATTGTCTCCTAACTAGCTCATACTCCTCAAGTAATCTCGCTACGTCAATACCACCTATGAGGTATGTTGGCATGAGTGCTAGTCTAGCGTATTCTGGTATTGCTAATTGAGCTACAGTTAATCCTTCATTTAGTATTGTTCCTCCGTAGACGAGTACTACGGTATTTGGGTCTATACCCAGTTGCTGACAGACTACTGCTTTGATCTCACCTATTGTATGTTCTGGAAGGACATCGACTTCAACCAGACCAGAAGCTTCACCTATTGGGATCTCTATAAATAGCTTCATACCACACACCTATGGTGAAGCAGCTTCCCACTACTCTCTGTACTAAGGTCTATATAAATTCTATGCTAGCTTCGTTATCTGCTCTATTCTCACCTAATCGCCACTACGATTGCTTTAGATCCCCTTCTCACAGTAAGGTTATTGTTCCTGAGGCAACTAAGTAGTGTGCATCTGAGTTCATCTTGTGTTTAATCTCTCTTCGATATGGGAATGGGAATGAGGTATAGATGCTGTGATTGCTAGCCCCTTGTCAAAAACTCTGCTTATTTATGAGTTATTGAACGGAATAGGGGGCTGTCTTTGTGAATTTATCTGCTATTACTTGAGGTTCTAGGATGTTGTTAGAGTTCACCACTTATCTCAATACCTGAAGGAAATACCTCACCCTCTAATTCACTACTTCATGAAATCTGACTAATTCTAAACTTGATACGCCAAGCTATAGTGACATCTCTCACCTACAGAGTAAACTCATTGTAGGGGAAGAAGGATATAGCTTTAGATTAAGTTTCATGTTTAAGTTTCTTTTCTACTTCTTAACTTTGCTCCACACTTTCTACACTTCTTCATTAGTGGTGAATTTGGTGTTCCCCACTCACTATATACTACGGCACCTGGCTCACCAGCTTTCTCTCTCATTTTCTCAAGCTGCGTAGTTAATTTTCCTTTTTCCTTATCTATAGTATTCAATTAACTTCCTGTAGGTTTCCTCAGATATTTCTCCTTGTTTGAACTTCTCTTCTGCTCTTGAAATGTACCTATTGTATTGAATTCCTCAATTTTCTCACTCAGCTCATCGTACTCGGCTATAGCTCTATCTAGTTCTGGTGCTAAATCTGCATCACTTCACTCCTCAGGACCAATATACTCATCTACAGTGATCCCTATCCTCAATCTCTTACTCTGAAGATCCAACTGAGTCTCTAAGGTACTGAAACCAATACCAGAACAATTAGCAATATCGCTAGTACGATTAAGTACCTATCACGTAAGTACGTCCTCATGAGGTGTCTCTCCAAGGTACTATACATGATTTTGTTGAGTTATCTAGTGCACTAGATCTTTGCTCTTAATTTTCCCAATCTAATCAACTTCCTAATTATTTCCTTCAGTTGCTCCTCTGTTATACCGAATTCGTAAGCTGTTCTCGATATGGAGATTCTACCTCTATGCGCAACTATGTACCTGTAGATCTTCAGCTCTAAGTCACTTAACTCCTCCTCAACTTGAGGCTTAGGTATCTCACTCCCTTCAACTCTTGAAAGTAACTTACTGAGTAGCCTAATCACAATACCTTTCTCTCTACCCCCTGCGTATGTGCTCAAGAGCTTAGGTCTTAGATGAATCACTACGAAATCTCCTTCACTCACTACATCTGTACTCATCATAGCTCTCTAACTTGGTTGTAACATACGTCTTTAATAGTTGTTCTTTTGTTCAATTTCTCGATGTACCTACTAGTTACGGTGCCTGGTGTTGAGGATGTTGTTGTTAAGGAGTTGAGAGAGTGTTTTGGTTGTGATGCCGTTGCTAAGCCTTTTGGTACCTTTGGTAGGGTTTTGTTGAGTTCTTACGTTCCTCTCTATAGTCTTCGCTGTCTTCGTTCTATTGAGAGGATTGTTAGGTTACTTACCTATCACGTTTTCGACTACACTCCTAAGTTGAGCGATGTTATGCGTGTTGTAGAGTGTGTTGATTTTTCGAAGTATATTACTCCTTACGTTACTTTTGCTGTTCGTGTTTTGAGGGAGGGTTCACATGACTTTACGTCTGTTGATGTTGCGAGAGAGGTTGGTAGAGTTATTCAGGAGCAGATTCGTAGGTGTAGAGGTGTTTCTCCTGTTGTTAGTCTTGAGGGTCCTGATGTTGAGGTTGAGGTGCAGATTATCAATAGGGTTGTGTTTGTTGGGTTAGATATCACTGGTCCTAAGGCTCTGCACTCGAGACCGTATAGGGTGTACTTTCATCCAGCAGCACTCAATCCAATACTGGCCTACTCCATGATTGTGATAGCTGGTGTCGATAGGGGTAGTCGCGTTCTCGATCCCTTCTGTGGTAGTGCAACTATCCTCATTGAAGGTGCATTAGCTCGTAGATGCATGTGTATTGGTTCAGACATATCGTTAAGGCACATAAGGGGGGCTATCATGAATGTTGAGAAAGCCGGTGTGCTCGAGTTAATTGACTTCCTTCACTCAGATATTGCGTACCTGGGTGATAAGTTGAGGAGTGAGGTATTTGACTTTGTGATAACGAACCCACCGTATGGTATTCGTGAGGTACCTGAGACTAAGTTACCCGACTTATACGGTGAGTTATTTAGGCTCTGTAAGCACGTACTTAGAAGGGGTGGAGTCCTGTGTCTGATCTCTCCTAGGAGGAGACTAGTACACGTGATGGTTGAGAGGTTTAGAGCTGAGTTGGTTCATGAGCGAGAGGTTTTACAAGGTGGTATGCGCTCTAGCATCTACGTAATTAAGTTCTAAAGTGCTGTACGTAATCAATCTCAATCCTGGAGGGTGGTGATGAGATTTGCACGAACTGACGGGTGAAGAACCTCCACTGGGCTGATATCTCTACTCCTTCTCCCAGAGCTTATAGATTTCATCGCGAATGTACTCATTCACTTCCTCCACTACACCAGTAACTCGATGAACCTTGACTCCACAACCTTCTCTAGCAACACCTATTACCGTAGCACCCACACCTACTTCCTTCAATGCTGTAAGTGCTCTATCGAGGTTTTCTGGTGGTACAGCAGCTAGGAGAACACCGGAGCTAATTAGCTTTAGAGGATCTAAACCCAGTACCTGACATACCACCCTCGTTTCCTCTCGAATGGGTACTCTCTCTTCCCATACCTCGATGAGTACTCTAGATGAGTACGCCATCTCAGCTAAACCACATAGGATACCACCTTCGGTAGGATCATGCATTGAATGTACTCCTACCTTAGCTAGCGTGAGTGCCTCCTTAACGACGCTGATTTCCCTAATGAATTGCCTTGCCCTCTCAATCACTACCTTCGACACTCCTCTACTTAGCAGTGTTTCCTCGAAGTCTGTAGCTAGAATTGATGTACCTTCAAGAGCTACTGCTTTTGTCATGATTATATAGTCACCAGGCTTAACACCGCTAGTCGTTACGTACCTATCTCTAGGAGCTAACCCGATAGCGCTCATCACCACAATTGGTCTAGCGAGATGTGGTGTGTACTCACTATGACCTCCAACGACCATAGCACCCACCTCCTTAGCAGCAGCATCTATCTGCCTGGTTATCTTGTCCAGTAACTCCTCCGGCGCGTTCTCAGGTAGAAGGATCGTACTCAGTAACCAACGTGGTTTTGCACCACATACTGCAACATCGTTACAGGCTATGTGCACAGCTAACCAACCAATATTCTCCTCAGCTGCTGTTATTGGATCTACGTGAACTACCAGCACTACATTATCTCCTAGATCTATGATTGCTGAGTCCTCACCGTACGTAGGTCCTACAATAACTGCTGGATCAGCTGCTCCTATTCTCGAAAATACATACTTACGTAGGAGATTTGGTGGTATCTTTCCTGACATAACGACATCCTCTAATACCGAACCTACTTAATTGCTTTAGCAGTACGTACTCCAGCTCAAGTAGTCGTCTATACTTACTCTCATCCCGTCTTCTCAATGCATCTAGTACTTGAGTCTCTAACTCTTGAAGCTTTCTCAGGTACTCAATGACTACATCTGAGCAACTTGGTGAGATCTCTATCACTAGTACCTCGTAACCTCTCGGTGATCTAGCTACCGTACACACATAGAGGGGGTATCCTAGGAAGCTAGCTTTCGTAGCTACATCACCTAAGTCAACCGTTGATGGCGTCCACTTGCTAAGTGGATGCGTGTGAACGTAACCGATGAACCTCATGTAGGGATTACTTGTATCTACGGGAAAGACTCCACCATAGGTTGATAACACAAGTGGTTCAGTAACTACGACCTCACCACTTGAATTCAGGTAGAGAGGTGTAACTACTTCACTACCTGTTTCACTCTGTAGCTCAAGTAATTTAGGTGCTAAGGTTATAGCTATCTTCACCACCTTACTGAATAAATCCACACTGAATCACCAGTTCTGTAGCACTTCTCGTGAATCCTGATATAAGTGTCTACTTGTTTTGAATTAAGTTAAAGATAAATAGTTATGCCTTACTGTAACTGATTTCGCTGATGAGTTGTCGCTATGCTGATTAGTGCTGAGGACGCTCGAGGCTGATAGCTTGATTAGAGCTGTGATATTTGACTTAGATGGTACCCTCTGTGATAGTGTTGAAGCACACGTGAGATCCTGGATTGAGGCTGTTGCTAGTTTTGGTCATGTACTACCTAGAGACTTAATCCTGAAGTTAGTTGGTAGGACAACTAGGGAGATTGCTGAGGAGTTAGCTAGGTTAGGTCTCTGCCCTTCTGTTGATGAGCTTGTTAGGAGGAAGACAGAGATCTTTATTGGTAAGTACGTGGATTTAGTGAAGCCTAAACCTGGTGTCTATGATGTGTTGAAAGAGCTTAGGGAGTTAGGTCTTAGATTGGGTATTGCGTCTTCATCTAAGCGTGAAGCTGTCTATCGTGTGTTGTCACGTCTTGAATTGTGGAATTTCTTCAATGTTGTGGTTACTGGTGAGGAGGTTCGAAGAGGGAAGCCCGAGCCAGATATATTTCTTGAGGTATGTAGGAGATTGAGTGTTAAGCCTTTGGAGTGTGTTGGTGTTGGTGACACGGTGCACGATGTCATCGCGTGCAAAAGAGCGGGAATGATGGCTATAGCTATCGCTAGTGAGTTCTATCCTCGTGATCTACTCGCTGCTCATGGAGCTGATTACGTAGTAAGTACTTTATTCGAGGTTGCTACCATCATTAAGTCGCTTATCGGTGCTTCTCGATGATTGGAGTCTTTGAACTGCTCTTCTAAAGATACCGCAGAGGGTGTAGTACTCTCGCTTTGTTATGAATGCTCTACCTAGTGTCCTCTTGAGTATTATCTCTGCTATGTGTACTCTGTAATCAGGTAGTTCGACCAATCTCATTAACTCCCTCATGTAGTTCAGCAGTATTTCTCGTTCTTTTCTCGTTGCTAGCTTCTGTTCTCTAGTTCTCTTCTCGAGTAGGTACCTATGCTTGTAAATTTCGTAGAGTACCACAGCAGCCGCGTGAGATACATTCATTATGGGGTACTCTGGATTTGCTGGTATCGTCACTATGATGTCACATTTCTCCAGCTCTTCATTCGTTAGTCCTATTGATTCCCTTCCAAAGAGTATAGCTACCCTACCCTCCATCTTTAAGCAGTACTTCAGCTCCCATGGTGGTACAGCTATTCTGTGAACTAAGTAGTCGTGACCTGGTTTACCTGTCGTGCCGATCACTACGTCGACATCGTCTATTGCCTCATCTAGCTTATTGACTATCACTGCACTTTCAAGTACATCCACTGCATGTGAAGCAAACTTTCTTGCTATCTCACCTATCTGTACTTTAGGGTTCACTATGTATAGTTCGTAGAACTCGAAGTTCTTCATGACTCTAGCTACGTACCCGATGTTGATCTCATACTCTGGCTCTACGAGGACTATTCTGAACTCAACCACTGTCCATCCCTCGAACTCTAGTCATTATCCTTGAGTTCTGCTCTATTATCACTTACCCCTAGTTCATGACCTATCTCTCTGCTCTGGAGGAGGTAGCGATATATATGTTGAGGAACACTATCTCTCTTCAGTACAACATTCAGAGAGTACCTTAACCTCAGCATCGGTGTACTCGCTATGAGTAGTGAAGATAGATTGATTACAATGCTGAAATTGCTTTCAGACGAGAAGAGGTACAGAGTACTCAAGTTTCTAGCTGCTCATGGACCTCTCTCCCTTAGTGACTTAGCTAGGTTGCTTGGTATGGATGCTTACACCGAGATAAGTAAGCTAAGATACCACATGAGGAAGCTTGAGAGTGAAGGATTAGTAGTACACGATACAAAGGTGAACAAGTACTACCTGACAAAACTCGGTAAGGAGCTGGTTAAGTGTCTAGGGGAGCTTCAATCTAAGCTGCTTGAGGATGAAAGAGAGATTCATGGTGTCCATGTTATGGATATTGCTTCTGTAGAGTTACTTGACTGGCATTATTTGTACGAGCTTTTAAGACGTGAACTCTCTCTACCTAGGAAGATGGCTAAGGAACTCGCTAAGGCAGTAGAGCTGAAGATTCACTCACTAGGCCTTAAAGTAGTTCCGTTATCACTTGTTAGGGAGGTAGTATCAGCTACTCTTCTTGAGCAAGGTCTTACTGAGTACAGTAGTCTACTCGGTAAGTTAGGTCCACCAGCATCCATCCTTAGAAGAGTACTCAGGAAATTGAAGTCCATGGGTAGCATCAAGTTAGTGCTACAGAAGATATCTGAGTTCACTATAAAGGAGTTCCTCCTCACGAAGTTATTTCCTAGTGCTGTATCTCTTCACTACGTTAAGGGCGAGGTATTGATCGAGGCTTTAAGCAGATGGCTTCTCAATGACTTACTCTTCGTTCACAATCCCTTTATAGTGTACAATTCCACTATACGTTTTGTCACAAGTTCATGCGTAGGTACAGTACACTGTAAGGATGGTGAAAGCACCTTAAGAACAATTTCCTACCTAATTGGTCTATTCTCCGAGCTATATCCACTAGGTCAAGTACTTCCTCATTTCTCAACCTTCCTAGCAATGTTAAGAGCATCAAGAGACTCAGTGAAGAGATTTCTACAGGAAATACTCCTGAAAGACTATACTGGAGATCATGTTGTTACAATTCACCTAGATTACGGTATTCCTCCCGTACTTAGTAGGTACTTGGAGAAGTACTTTAGCTACTACGTACCTACAGCTGAGGAAATTAATGAGTATTGGAGGTTAGTTCTCAGCGAACTAAGTGAGCTATTTAGTAAGTTCACCTCTCTACATGTTGTTGTTTCTCTATCACTATGGTGTGATCTACGTGATGAGGATTTTGCTCTCTTAACTAAGACCATAGCTAATGGTGTACCCGTTGTGTTGATGAGGGGATCAGAAGAGAATGTTTGCTTTACAGGTTCACTCTTTCCTCTGAATGCTAGTGATGATGTACCTACTTACCTCGGCTCAGTAGTTAGCACATCCATTATCGTGAATACTCCTCTCGCACTACTCCTAGGTGCTGATGAGGCGAAGATATTGTGCACGCTCCGTAAGTGGATTCAAGATATTACTCCTCTCATTAAGATCAAGGAGAAGTACGGTAGATCTCTCAGCTCTATTGTGGAAATTGTTAGAGGGAGTACATGTCTCAAATACACATCTGTACCCACTAAGTATTACTTGCTATCTTTTGTTGGTCTACCAGAGATAGCTCTAACACTACTAGGTGTTAAGAAGCTAGATGATATTAATCTACATAGCTACTACGACCTAATTACACGTTTCATTGCTGGAATTCAGGAGTTTGTAAAGGAATTTAGTTCCATTGTACGGAATGAGAGGGTTAAGGTTATGTGGTGTTTACGTACGACAAGTTGTGCTAGTAAGGTACTTTCCTCAGTTAAGAAGTCTAAGATCCTACCCCAAGCAGTACCAAATACCACGTACTTGGGTCTTGTACCACTTTACCTACCTATCTCCTTACAGGAGAGATTGGAGCTTGCACATAGGTTATGTAACTTCGGAGATGTCATGTATGTTCAATTAGGTTCATCAGCTAAAGACTTCATTGCTGAATTAGTTCATGAGGTGATTTCATCCGGTAGCTGTACCGCGCTGATTCCATTGATGGATCTAACGAAGTGCATGTACTGTTGCTGTAGTTCAATAGGTCTATACGATTCATGTAGGTCCTGCCTATCGTACATGGGAGTAATTAAAGTGGGTAGGGTGATCTCTAGGTATCTATTCCTAGATGATGTACCAGCAGTTGTTAGGGAGGAGTACCTTAAGAGGGTTAGGTACCAGTACTTCTCCTCCTAGTTTGGAGTAGCAGTATTGCTTGAGCCAAGTCACCACCAGTTTCTTCAAGTGCTTTTCTAGCTTCCTCTAGACTAACACCAGCTTGTGCTGCTACTAGAGCTACATCCTCCTCTGTGAATGTAGGTTTTGGCTTTTCCTCAACTACTGGTTTCTCTGCAATGCTACGCTCTGTAACCTCCTGCTCCCTGCATAAGACTTGGTACATGACCATACCCTGAGGTAGCTTTATCTGAGAGACCTGCGGGTTGTAGAGGACAAGCTCCTTACCAGTGCTAAACTTAATGACAACACACTCAACATCCTTGACCTCACTTAACTGAATACCAAGACTCTGCATGTGCTGCATTAATCTCCTAAGTTCACGCATGCTAAGTCTTCTCACTCCTAAACACCTCCTCCAATATCTCCTTCACCTTATCCTCAACCTTACTCAAGTCTGTACTCCTACATATACCCATTCCATAGGTACCCCTTCCTCCTCCTCTTCCACCAAATTCCTTAACTACTTTCGTAACTACATCACCGCAGTCAATACCTAGCTGATGGCAGAGTTCTTTATTAGCAGCAACATACACCTCAATAATACCTCTATCCTCTAGGAGATTTAGCACTACAGCAAGAGCTCTAGTACTTTCGGTGAAGTCCTTTAATACCTCATTCACTACATCTCTATCGAGATTCTTGAAGCTACATACTGCACAGGATACACCACGTACATGTGATGTACTTGCCTTAAGTAGCTGAAGGAGTAGGTCTCTGGTAATTCTGTAGTACCTACTTAGCTTTTCTGAAGTCTCTTTTAGTCTTTCTACTAAACTCCGTGTGCTCTGCTCTATCGTTCTCACATCTGGGCTACAGTTCAAGACTCTCGCTATTTCCCGTAATTTCTCCTCAATCTCGTCAGTGTACCTAACTAAGCTAGGTCCGACAGTGAAGTATAGCCTAATAACACCTTCTTGAACTCTCTCCCACTTAACAACCTTTATAGCACCAACCTCACCCGTAGTCCTGCAGTGTGTTCCACCACAGGCTTGTGCATCAAATCCCTCGATCTCTACAACGCGTATTACTCTAGCTGGTACAACACCTCCTTGATAGAGTGTAAATCCGAACTTAGCTTCTGCTTTTTCTCGCTCAATGAAGTATGTCTTTACTGGTAAGTTTTTGAGAACGATATCGTTAGCTAGCATCTCTATCTTCTTAACCTCATCATGAGTTAGGTGCTTGTAATGTGTTATGTCGAGTCTACTGATGTAGGGGTCTTTCTGTGCACCTGCTTGCCAAACATGTTTACCTAGTACTGCTCTAGCTGCTGCAAGTACTATGTGTGTTGCTGTGTGTGCTCTCATGAGTAATCTCCTTCTTGTGTAGTCTATTACTCCCTTCACTACCTCTCCTTCCTTAGGTGCTGAGCCCTCGATCTTATGCACTATGATGTTCCCAATTAATTTCACATCAATAACCCTACACTTACCACTTTCGTGAACTAACTCACCTACATCAGCTGGTTGCCCACCACCTTCAGGGTAGAATGCCGTTCTGTCTAGAACTACATACTTACCATCGATGACCTTCAGCACCCTCGCAGTGAACTCTATGAGGTATGGATCGTCATAGTAGAGCTGCTGCGTAGGTGGTAAGTCTTTGAGAATGGTGCTTAGTCTGGTGTACTCGTCCTCAATCCTCTCCTCAACTCTAGCTCTCTGATGCTTCTCTGCTAGTATGGTGTAGAAGTTGTCAGGTATTGTAACAGATATGCCGTGTCTAGATGCTACGTCTGTAACTACCTCAGGTGGTATACCGTGTGAGTCATATAGCTCGATTAAGCTGTCTAGAGATAGCTCCTTACCGCCTCTCCTCACTACATCCTCAATTAACTTCTCAACAACCTTCCTACCTCTCCTAAGTACTTCCCTATACTTCCTCTCCTCAAGATCAACAATCTCGAGTACCTTGTCTTCAACCTCCTTAACCTCTGGTACTATCGTAGCTACATGTGGTATTTGAAGTGCTACCACCTCAGTTAGTGGGTACTCGACGTTCATGGAGTACATAGCTCTTAACATACGACGTATGAGTAGTCTAACGAGGTATCCAGCACCTGAATTCGATGGTACTACACCATCTGTTAACATGAGTACGACGCTCTTACTGTGATCAGCTAGTGTGTAGAGTAGTTCCTGTGGAGTAGTTATCTTCTCAAGTTCATCAATTTCCATACCAAGGCTCTTCGCTATAAATTCTCTAAACTTCCTCAAGCTCATTTTCTTGAGATCTAGCTTACCCGATATCCTGGTTATCTTTGCCAGTAGGTCATCACTTACCCTCTCGAAGCCTAGCCTAGTCCTTAACTTCTCTATGAAGTTGGGGAACACGGCGTCATATATTGTAGGTCTTCCTGTGAGCAACCAGTATATCCTCTCAAGCCCATACCCCGTATCTACGATCCTATTCTCCATCGGTACTACCTTCTCCTCATCAAGTACCCTGTAGTGCATGAATACTAGAGTAGCTACTTCAAGTCCTCTAATCAGTACTTCAAAATCCTCACCAGCATTACCACCACCAGACCACCAATCCTCAATAAATGATATTTCCTCAGGTGGTATCTTGAGTTCCTTAGTGAAGAAGTCAAAACATAGCTCAACAGTTTCATTATTCCAGTACACTTCCATTGGTGGTATGTTGAATGCGTGGTGAGCCATCATCTCGAACGCTGTTAGGTGTCTACCACTTCTACCCACATTATCTACATCTGTTAAGCGGATACAGGGCTGTGAAATGACTAGTGGATTCGCTGGTGGTGGAACAATACCCTCAGTTACCCATGGTTGGAAGTCGTAGATTGAAGCTCCAACTAGGTATACATCCTCTCTCCACCTAGCTACGACCGGGTACCTTTTAACTCTAGTATGTCCTCTCCTCTCAAAGAATGATAGAAACCTCTCTCTAACTTCATCCATTGAGCTAGGTCTAATAGATGGTGGAGGATTAAGTATGAAGGTGTAGTCAGTACAGGGCTGATCCCCACAAACCTCTTGATCTTCACGAAGTGTCCAGAAGTACCTACCACATATCTTACATTTCTTCCTGATAAATCCTTCACGCTTGAAGAGTTCAACGAAGTACAGCTCTTCTCTACTCATTTCCTAAACCTCTACTCAAGCACTTCCTCACCTAGGTATCTTAGGACGAGGTATTATTAGTTTACACTACCTTCATAGGTATTGAGAGGAGGGGTACTTTACTTAGGAAGAGAGAATTTAAAATAACTAGATTTTGCTAGCCGAAGAGGCTTGCTAGTCCTTCTGCTATTGATTCTTCTGTGGTTTCTTCCTTCTCCTCCTCCTTAGGCTTCTCCTCTTTCTTCTCCTCTACCTTCTCTACCGGCTTCGGTATCTGTGGCAGCTCTACCCTTATACCTAGCTCAGGTACCTTACTCGAGAGTACTGCTGCTAGTATCTGCGCTTCTGCATGTGCTTTAGCTAGTAGTAGTGGTGCTGTCTCGCTTGTCAGTATTCCTGCATTGACTGCTAGGTTGACTGCCCTAGTGTGTGCTAGCGAGATTACGTACTTCATTGCCTCTGGTACTGGTATAGCTGCATTAACTGCTAGGTTCATGGCAAATCTAACAGCGTTCTCGATATCGCTTCTGTACTGATCTATGTTGAGTATTAGCTGTTCACCTGGTATGACCATCTTGTCCGATAGTGCTGCCTTAACCTTAAGCTCTATGGGTATTGGCTTTATACCCAATCTCATCAGTATCTCAGCTAGTTCTGGACTAATTACGTCACCAGGCTTAGCAACTACTGTATCCTTAACTACCCAAATCGTTCCTTCCTGTATCCTAGCTGGGATCCTCAATCTACTGAACCTGCTCAGTATTGGACCTGGTGGTATACCTGTATTCCCTGCTGGTATCACGATCTCGGAGGGTGCTATGTCGCCGGGTCTAGCCTCTCTAAATACCTTGTTCTTCTCCAAGAACATACATAGCTCAAATGGGTTCTCGTTGCTAAATACGAAGATGTTCTGTCCGGTCAGGTAATTCTCCATCTCCTGAACAATGGGGTTATTCTCACCATACACCTTCTTCAGAGCTAATCTCATTAAGGTGTTCTTGATCAACTTCATCACACTACCTCTCTTCCTAAGCTCTGCTCTTATCTGGTGGAGTGCCGCTGCAGGTACACCCTGTAAGTTGATCACTAGCACTGTGCGGTAGCTACTTAAGAGCTTCGTAGCTTCCTCTAGCATTCTCCTCTTTCTCTCTGGGTAAGGTCTCCTCCTAACGTACTTACCCTTGACCGTACTCATCTACATCACTTCCATGGAGTCATACGCACTGCTGGTCCCATAGTCAACTTCACGTACGCGCACTCAACGTTTTGTGGTATCTTAAACTTTTGCTCAATAGCTTCAAACACAGCAACTATGTTCTCAGCTATCTTCCTACTGTCCATATCTTCAGTACCAACTCTACACATTACTAGAGGTTGATCTCTGACACGAATTCTAACAGCTCTACGTAATCTCTCTATGTAGGCTTTTAAGTCGACAGCCGGTGTTATCGGCTCTGGCATCTTACCTCGTGGACCGAGTATTGGACCCATTATCCTACCTATGAGTGGTAGTAGATCTCTCTGAGCTATGAAGAAGTCATAGGTCTGAGCTAGTTTCCTAACAGCTTTCTTATTACCAGCCATTTTCTCCACATCATCTCTCGTCAAGACAGCATCGGCACCGGCTTCGCGAGCCTTGACAGCGAGATCTCCATGAGCTATGACGCATACCTTCCTCTCTTTACCAGGTATTGAGTGTGGTAGTGGTACTACGATATTGAGTCTGTTCTCAGGTCTCTTTAGATCAACATCCCTCAACACGATTACTAAGTCAACAGATTGCTTGAATTTCCTTGGCTTAGCCAACTTCTTAGCTTCCTCAACAGCTCTAACAATTTCATCTAGGTTCAGGGTAACCATTACAGTAGACCCTCCTCCTTAAGCTTCTCCTCATACTTCTTCAAAACTTCGTCGTATAAACCTTGGTCAATCTCCTTAGACACAATCTTGGGATCCTTACCCTCAACTAAAACACCAGCACTCTTACACGAACCAAGAACTTGCTTCACAGCACCTCTAAAAGTTTTTGATCTGAGATCTCTGAACTTTATGTAAGCTATCTTCGCTACTTGCTCAATTGTTAGATTTGCTGCTTGTTCTCTACCAGGTTGGTGAGCACCTGTCTGTATACCTGCTTCCTTGAATATCAGCGCTGCAGTAGATGGTGTACCGACTTCGACTTCAAATTCCTTTGTATCCAGGTCAACAGTTACCTTAACAGGTACTGTTAGACCACTGAATTCCTTTGTCTTCTCATTGATGACCTTAACTACCTCAGCTATGTTCACTCCTAGTGGGCCTAGTGCTGGTCCTATTGGTGGTCCTGTCGTCGCGTTTCCACCCTGTACCATAAACGTGAAAGTCTTCTTGGTACCCATCTATGGTCCCTCCTAGGTCTTAGCTTTCTTCACTGGTTTAACGAAATCTGCTTTTAAGGTAAGCGGTAGTGGGTAGGAGGCATCCAGTAGCTCTATCCTAATGGTACCACTAGCCTTATCTATGTGTGTTACTCTACCTCTAACACCCCTAAAGGGTCCACTAATGACCTCTACCTCATCACCTATCGATAGCTCCTCAATAACTGGCTTAGGTATAAGTAGGTGCTCCAGCTCGGCTATATTGACCTTACCAGGTACTCTACCCCGTACATGCTTTATACCATAGATCAACCTATCTACGTAGTATGGGTATGTTGTCTCAACAAAGACCACACCTCTTATGTTCTCTATGACGACAATCGATCTAATTGGTAGCTTCTGTCCCTCAGCTCTAGCTCTCATGATGAGAGCTACATTCATTTCTTGTCCCGATACTGTTCTAACTGCGTAGATAAATGATACAGGTTTTTGAGACATTATCTTCGCCTCCTAAGGAAGATCATAAGTAGCACACCCACGAGTACGGCTAGTACCACTAGCATTATGATAACGGTAGTTGAAGTTAAACCTGCTCTCAGTGGTGAGTATGGTAGCAATATGAGGGATGCTATCAACCTTATTATGAAGGTGTAGAATCCGAGGATTAGTAAGCCGATTCCAGTAACTCGTAGCATGAGCCTGTACTCCTTGCTCGAGGGCTTCTTCGATACCTTGAGTATCCAAATTACCTTCGACATTACTTAGCACCTACCAACCATAGTAAAACTGCTTTCGTGGTGTGCAATCTATTCTCTGCCTGTTTAAAAACTAAGCTATGAACGTTGTCCTCAATGACCTCATCAGTTACCTCCTCACCCCTCATAGCAGGTAGACAGTGCATGAACACGTAGTTATTATGTCCTATAGCTCTCAGTAGTTCCCTATTCACCTGGTACTTGGGTAGGAACGCCCTTAACCTAGTACTCCTCTCATGCTCTTGACCCATGCTAACAAGTACGTCTGTGTAGATCACATCAGCATCCTTAACAGCAGTGAAGGGATCCGGTACGATCTCAATCCTAGCACCTGTCTCCTTAGCTTCTTCTCTAGCGAGTTCTAGGACGAATGAACATGGCCTATACTCCTCTGGACAAGCAACGACGTAGTCTATACCTACCTTTACGCAAGCGATCATAAGTGAGTGACAAACATTACTACCTCCATCACCTACAAACACAACCCTACCTACTCTGTTGAAGGACTTAAAGTGCTCTTCAATAGTCATGAGGTCTGCTAGTGCTTGAAGTGGATGAAAGAGATCACTCAATGCATTGACTATTGGTATCGATGAATATTTCGTGAACTCAATCAAGGTCTCATGTAGCTTAACTCTGGCAAAGAGACAGTGAATATACCTTGACAGTACTCTAGCTGTGTCTTTAATAGGTTCACCACGTACTAGCTGAAGCTCATCACCCCTCATGTACAGTGTCGATCCACCTAACTCCCTAACAGCAACCTCTATTGACACTCTTGTCCTAGTAGATGGCTTCTCGAAGAGTAGACCAACAACTTTCCCTCTCAAGTTACTCCTCAGATAACCTTCATACCTTTCCCACTTCAATACCTTAGAGAGCTTGATTAGGTGCATAATCTCAGATCTATCGAGGTCAAGTAATGTCAGGAGATGCCTCATGTGCTAACCCTTAATCAACTTCTCAACGAACTCCTCAGCATTAAACTCAACTAAGTCACTGTACTTCTGACCCGTACCCAGGTACACGATAGGTCTCCTAGAGCACCAGACAAGTGTTATCGCTGCTCCTCCCTTAGGATCTGCATCTACCTTCGTCAGTACAATTCCATCAACTCTAATGTACTTCATGTAGTTCTGTATCTGATCTAGAGCATCAGAACCCATTAGTGAATCAGCTACGAAGACCACTAGATCAGGTCTCACCACCCTGTATATCTTGCTTATCTCCTCCATCAAGTTTATATCAGTATGCTGTCTACCTGCTGTATCAATGAGGACGACATCATAGCCTCTACTCCTAGCATGCTGAACAGCGTCATAGGCTACAGCCGCTGGATCAGCACCGTACTTATGAGTTAGCATCCTCACCCCGACTCTCCTACAATGCTCCTCAAGCTGCTCAATAGCACCAGCCCTGAACGTGTCAGAACATGCTACAAGGACTCTGTAACCCTCATTCTTCAACCTATAGGCTATCTTCGCAATAGTGGTAGTCTTCCCATGTCCATTAGGACCCACGAACAGTACAACAAATGGCTGCTTCTCAGACCTCTTCTTCTCAATTAACTCTTCAAGACGTATCCTACCTACACCACTAAATAGCTCCAGCAATATCTCCTTCACAACCTTCTCAACAACTTCACTCTTACCACCAAGTAGTGGAACTCGTTCACTACGTAATCTCTCCTCAATCCTCTTAACTAATTCCTCAGCTACGTCTAAAGCCACATCAGCTTCAACGAGCTTTATAACTAAGTCATCACATATCCTCTTAAGCTCATGACCAGTTAGAGGTCTAGTCGTTACTGCTTTAACAAAGTTCCTTAGAGCTTCACGAAACTTCTCAAACATCTACACCACGCTCAAATCCTAGGTAGCTGTTGCTGTAGCTGTTTCCCTCCTACTAGCTAACTCACTACGGATTCTCTCAAGCAAGCTCTCAATCTGAGATAACCTCGTTGCTACCTGCGTCATATTAGTCTGGATACTCTCTAAATTCTTCTCAAGTTCTTTCTGTCTTCGCTCAAGTATCGATATTACGTCCTCTATCGGTACCTCAATCATGTAGTTTGCACCAATACCTATCAGTGCTCTCTCCCTATCCCTTATGGTAGCTCTAATGTAGGTCGTAGCTCCTAGAGGTACAAGTATCTCGTTGTCTGGATTCAATGTCTTGACCTGTCTAAGAACCTCTCTAGTAACCTCTATTTCCCTGATTAGAGATGAGACTATCGATGCTTGTCTCTGAAGGTTTTGAAGTATGTTTCTAAGTAGTTCAGCTTCCTGTACAATTCTAATTATGTCTTCTCGTGTCAACCTTACCTCTGTACTCTCTCCTCCACTACCTGCACTACTCAGATAAATCACCTCACAGCAATCTTAGTCATGTTGAGTAGCTGTACAATGTGTCTTCTCTGCCTCGATACCTCCTCTGGTGAAATCTCCTTAATCTCCTCAATCTTGACATGGCACCTCCTTAGACCATGCTTACTACCGAAGTGAGCATATGTCCTTTCAATGACTTCACTCTCCTTAGTAGCTAACATCTCTAGCGTGAACTTCTGCCATGTCCAGCCTGTGAATATCTTACCACTAACCCTATACAGCTTGACCTGCATGAGTTACCCCCACAACTCCTCATGAGGGTACTTACTTATGTAGTTAGCTCAAGTTAGGACACCTGAGAGTGCTTGTGTTATCCTCATGATTTCAGGACCTGTAGTCTCATCACCTACTAGAGCACCGTTACTATTAGCTATTAGACCAGCTCTAACAAATGGTCTACCTCTATTCACGGTACCAACACTTACAGGTAGCTTAAATATCTCTCTCAATTGAGCTATCTCGTCATCTGTCGCATCTGGTGTCACTAGTACCCCCCTATTCGTAGCTACGATTAAAGAACCTACTACATTTAAATTACAAATCTTCATCTGAATAACCTCAACGCCAAGAGCATCTTCCATAGCTTTAATGTCTTCAGGAGGTAGCAGTAGTGAAGCTACTGCAGCTCTATCATTTACGGCAACTAAGTTCCCTAGAGCAGTGAGTTTCGTCTTCAGTATAGCTATGTTGATGTCTCTTAGCTCTCTCTTAATGATCTCAATCTCTTCATCAGCTACAGTATGTGGGAGAACTATACCGTGTGAGTTACCTACTGTAAAGACTCCGACAAGAGTTGAGTGGCTTATGAAGGTCTTGACTATCCGCACCTTTAGTATCTCCATTAATGCTTGAACTACCTTATCAGGTACGTCAGGTGGGATGATGACGTAGGAATCCGTTGCTGTGGAGAAAGCACCTATGTTCGAGGTACCGTAGATTGAGAGTTTCTGAACAGGATAAGTAGTTAATTCACTCATGGAGACACCGAGCTAGACCATATTAAGGAACGAGGTATACCTTTACTGTACCGTCCTTCAACTTAACAGCTCTAACCCTGATCTTCCTAGGAGGTTTCTCAATACCTCGACTCCATATGTACTCATTAACTTCAGGCATTATCTTGACCTTCTCAACATCAGTCTTCATGTGTCTAGCCATGAAGTCCCTCAGAAATCTAATAGCTCTAGGTGCTCTCTTTGTCCTCGGTACAAACCTAGTGATTCTCAGTGGAACGGTGTAGACCCTCTCTAACTCAATCTCTTCACTCTCACTAGCCATGGCTACCCACCTACTACGCCTTTAGCTTAACTCTTCTCCAGTGTCTTCTATGGGGGTTATACGTGAACTTCCAGTGAGACTTAACGATAACCCAAAGTGGTACTGCTCTATTCTGCTTAAGTGCTGCTGCTAGCCTCAACTTCTTACCCAATGGCTTATTCCTAGCCATACGTACCTACCCTACGTGAACCTAATCCTGATCTCACGTCTATACCTCCTATCTATCTCAGCCAAAATTCTCTTCAAGTCTTCATCTGTTATAGGGGTCTTTATCCTCCCAGCTTGAGCTAGAGCTATTAGCTGATTCTCGAGTTGCTCAACTAGTTCAGGATTGACTAATCTCAAGTTAGCTAATCTCTGCCTAGCTTCAGGAGTTAGTATTACACGTAGTACAGCTCTCTTCCTAGCCTCTAACTCAGCTCTCTTCTGTTCCTCAATTAACCTCCTTTGATACTCCAACAACTTCCTCCTCTTAATCTCCTCAAGTTCCTCATCGTAGTAGTACTCCTCACCCATACTCAACTACCACCTAGGGAACTGCGTACTTCTTTAACTCAGGTCTCTCTCTCAATAACTCCCTAAAGACTTTTGTCGCTATTCTATCAAGTAGTGACCTACCCTCAGGAGTAAGGACCCTACCCTTACCAGGTATCTTAGTGACCAAACCAGCAGCTTCAAGCTGCTGCAGTGCCTTCCTAATGATTGAGCCACCAGCTTTTCTGAAGTGCTCTCTCCTGTACTCACTACCTATCTTACAAGCACCACCATAGGCAGTTCTCAACCTCTCAATACCAACTGGGCCATGTAAGTATAGCTTTCTGAGCAGTGAAGCACATCTGTAGTACCACCAATCTTCCTGCATTGGAACTCTCTCCTTATGCGCACCTGTCTTGACGAAGTAAGCCCAGGGTGGTGGCTTTACCTGTGGGACATTTTCCTTTAAGTACTTAGCTAGTGCTTCAATGAACTTCTGTGGGGGTACATCCTTCACAGAGACCATACTTAGTACCCCAAGCACTTGTAGTGCATGTCTATAAAAACCCTACCGACAACCCTCATCGAGACACTACACTTAAATTTTCTACCTTACGTTAGTGTTGTAAGGTGTAATAATGGCTTTTTGTCCGAGATGTGGTTCGTTGATGGTACCTCAGAAGGTAGGTGGGAAGACTATACTTAAGTGTAGGAAGTGTGGTTTCGAGAAGGAAGCTACATCAGGTATCTCAGTTCTCAGAGAGAAGAAGGTTATTGAGCATAAGCCAAGTGAGGGTATTATTGTTGAACAGAATTTACCACGTGTACTACCTACCGTTAGGGTTGAGTGTCCTAGGTGTGGTAATAAGGAAGCTTACTGGTGGACTATGCAGACGAGAGCTGCTGATGAACCACCAACTAGGTTCTATAGGTGCACTAAGTGTGGCTACACTTGGCGTGAGTACGAGTAGCTAGCTCTGGCGATATACTGTACGTGAAATAAACCATAAGCCAAATATTTCTAGGAGCTGATATTAGGTACTTGGGTGAGTAGTTGTGAGTTTTAGGTTTGTGTTTAGCGATGCACGTGAGTGGAGGTACATAATTGAGTCCATAGCTGCATTAATTGAGGAAGCTACGTTCGTTGTAACTCCTGAGGGTGTTAAGCTGAGAGCACTTGACCCATCTAGAGTAGCTATGGTCGATCTAGAGCTACCTAGCACAGCATTTGAGGAGTATAGCTGTGAAGCTGAGACTAGAGTTGGTGTGAACTTCGATGATATGAAGAAGATCTTGAAGAGATGTAAGAAGGATGATAAGGTTGAGTACGAGGTTGCTGGTGGTAAGCTCAAGATAAAGATCATCGGTAAAGCTACTAGGAGCTTCGTTCTGCCGCTCATAGATATCGGAGCTGAGACACTACCAACACCTAGAGTTGCCTTCACGGCTAGGGTCAAGCTTCTGAGCGATGCTGTTGAGGAGGCTATCAGAGATGCCGAAGTCATCGCTGATACCGTCAAGCTAGAGGCTAGTGAGGAGATGTTCGCAATAAAAGCTATGAGCGATAAGGGTGATCTAGAGGTTCAGTTCGGTAGGGAATCTGGATCACTCATTGAGTACGAGGTAACTGAGCCAGCAGTAGCTTCATATAGCTTAGAGTACATGGGTGATATAGTCAAGAAGTCGGCGAAGATAGCTGACCTAGTTACGATAGAGTTCGCGACAAATAAGCCAGTTGCATTAACATTCGAGATTCCACTAGGTGGTAGACTAGTGTACTACCTAGCTCCGAGAATGGAGTAAGTACATGATATCAACACACATAATTACAATTGAGGACCTGGTCAAGTACCCATTCCTACCTGAAGCTACTGAGCGAATTCGTAGACTAAACCTATCTCTAAGAGAAGTACTGAGTCTACGTGATGTAGTTGAGAGAGCCATTAAGAGAGCTACCTCCAGGAACTACACCATAGACCTCACAGATCCAGATACAGAACTACTCTCATTTTACCTATCACTTGTACTAGCTGCGTTAACTCGTGATAACGTAGCTATTAGGAGATTTGCCGATATAGAATCTAAGAGAGTTAGCAAATTTCTCCAGCAAGAACCTCTCGATAAGGTGGTGTACATAGCTAAGAAAGCCTTTAACATCGATGTCAAGGTAGTTAATGGTTTGATACAGGTTCACTTTGTACACTACCTCAAGTACATGCCTCAGGGTGATCTAGAGTGGAAGCTAGTGAATAGGGTACTGCATAGAGGTTTTGTGTACTTATCTCTTCGTGAACTTACTAGGTTGATTGAGGAAGCTTATGAGAAGTGGATACTTAGTAAATGTAGTGAGATTGCTAATTCCATGATTGTTTTTCCTGAAGAAATTACGTCGCTAGTAGATGAGCTTCGTAGTAAGCTGAGGACAGTTAGCTCTGAGGTTAGTGTGCGTAGACGTAGGTTGGAGGGTGTAGTTGATCCTTACCCACCATGCATTAGGAAGTTAATAGAGGAAGCTAAAGCAGGTGAGAACCTTAGTCACATAGCTAGGTTCACCTTAGCTAGCTTCCTAATTCACATAGGTTTCTCTGTTGATGAAGTTGTTAAGTACTTCGAGAATTTACCTGATTACGATGAGAAGAAGACTAGGTACCAGGTTGAGCATATTGCTGGTTTAAGAGGATCGAGGAAGAAGTACCTACCACCCTCCTGTGACTACTTGAGGAGTGTTGGTCTTTGTCCAGGTGAGTGTATTAAGGGGATTCACCACCCACTTCAGTACTATAGGTTAGCTACTAGGTCGAGAGCTAGTGAAGGAGGTGTAGGTAGTGAGCAGAGAGCTGAAGCTACTTAAGTCACTCTTCTCACGGTACTATAGGTACGCTGAGTTCACTACCGACTTTCCGAGAGATTTACCTAGACGTGAGATTGCTCTTCAACTACTTGAGAACGAGGCTATGGTTCGACACCTGAGCTTTAACAGTATTGAGGATCTTAGGAAGTACGTGGTTAAGAATGTCCCTTCTCATCTCTACTACTCAACAGCTTACTATGAGAATCCTGGTGTAGATGATATGGATCAGAAGGGGTGGTTAGGTGCTGAGTTGGTTTTTGACATAGATGTCGATCACATACCTACACCATGTAAGGAAGAGCACGATAGATGGATTTGTGAGAACTGTGGTGAAGCTGGTAGGGGTTCTAAACCTGAGAAGTGCCCTAAGTGTGGTGGTTCTAAGTTTAGGCAAATTTCCTGGATTTGTGATAAGTGTCTTGAAGTTGCTCGTGAGGAAGCTCTTAAGGTTATCGAAGTTCTCGATAGTGACTTCGGTGTATCGCCTCATGAGGTTTACATATGTTTCTCAGGTCATAGGGGTTTTCACATACATGTAGATACTGACGTAATTAGGGAACTCTCTCAAGATGCTAGGAGGGAGATAGCTGACTACATGAGGTTAATTGGTTTACGTATTGACAAGTTCTTCACTAAGAGGGGAAAGCGCACATACTCAAGGCTCATGATTACTAGCAGTGGCATTCCTGGTCGTTTAGCTAGGTCTCTATACGAGAAGGTTATTGAGGTAGGTACTCAAGTAGCTAGAGAAGTTGAGCTTGTCTTAGAGGGTAAGAAGGAGACTATATCTAGGAAGGGTATCAAGTTAATTGAGAAGCTACTTCCTGAAGTCCTCCCCAGTATTAGGTGCGAGATCGATGAGAAAGTCCTCATAGATACACATAGATTGATTAGATTTCCGAACTCTCTTCATGGGAAAACTGGTCTCAAGGTAACACCACTAACGGTAAGTGAACTAGAGAGATTCAGCATTGAGAAAGCTATAGTCTTTAGAAAGGGGTCCCTTCGTGTGAGACTACATGATGCTCCTCCTAAGCTCTTCGACATGAATTTAGGAAATTGTGTTGGTAGGGTTCTCGATTTACCTATGTATGTGGCGATATACCTAATTTGTAGGAAAGTAGCTACCTTAGAGGAGTGAACACCTCATGAGTAGTATCATAGATGAGCTCTACATGTATCTAAGGAAAGAGAGTGAGAGTGCTGAGTTACAGGAAGTGCCAAGGGATCTATTGAGGAAGGTTAGGGATGAGATTGAGAGATTGAGAAGTAGTCTAGGTGTGACTTACGTTAAAGATCAAGTTATTGAGAGGAAGATAGAGAGCATAACTCAGCTACTAACAGCACTAATCCTAACTAGATTGAGCAAATTACTGAGCGATCTCAAGTTCCTTAGTGTAGATACGTCACGACTTCTCGATGAAGAGAGAGACATAGTGAATTACCTACAGGAGAAGATACGTAGCATGTTAATTACTTACGTAGGTAAGGTACCAGAGAACTTGAGAGCAACGATCACAGCTACAGAACAACGGAGAGAATACGTCATAGTGCTCTTCACTAAAGACTACCCACCACTAATGTGTAGTGACCTACACATCTACGGACCCTTCTCAAGAGAAGATGTAGCGTACATACCTAAGGCTGATGCTGAGAAGTTGAGGGAAAAAGGTGTAGTTATTGTACTTGGTCAAGTACCTAACATGGGAGAGAGTTAATATAGTTGAGACATAGCTTAGGTGTAGAGAGCTGTAGGTGATAGCGATGAAGGTACCTAGGGTCATAAGAACATACTGTCCAAGATGTAATGCACATACTGAGCACGTAGTGACACTATATACACACGGTAAGAGAAGAACACTAGCTGAAGGACAGAGAAGGTACCTAGCAAAGTGCAAGGGATATGGTTCAAGTAGAAAGCCGAAGCAGAAGAGATTTGCTAAGGTGACTAAGAAGCAGGTACTAAAGCTGAGGTGTAAGGTCTGTGGCTACATTCAGCATAGAGAAGGTATTAGGTTGAAGAGGCTTGAAATTGTAGAGCTGAAGAGGTAGAGGTGAAGTAGGGTGGTCAAGAAGAGGAAGATACTGATACCACAACCAACGAGTAAGTTCCTAAGAGTTCGCTGTCCAGACTGTGGTAACGAGCAGATAATATTCAACAAACCTGCTATAGTGGTTAGATGCTTAGTCTGTGGACGTGTTCTAGCTAGACCAACAGGTGGTAAAGGAATTATCGAGGCTAAGATAATTAAGGAACTTGATTAGAGGGATTACTGTGTCAAGGAGGAGAAAGAATTTTCCTGAAGTTGGTGAGCTCGTCATAGGTACTGTGAAGAAGATCTTTGAGCATGGTGCGTACGTAGCGCTAGATGAGTATGGTGGATTAGAAGCTTATGCACCTATAAATGAGATAGTTACGAGCTGGTTTCACAGTATAAAGGATTACCTCAAGGAAGGTCAGAAAGCGGTCTTCAAGGTAGTTCGAGTAGATAGACGTAAAGGTCTGGTAGATGTTTCATTGAAGAGAGTTACTCCCAGTGAGAGGAAGAGTAAGTTATTCATGTGGAAGAGACTTCAGAAAGCTACGAGATTGCTAAACCTAGTAGCTCAGAGATTAGGTAGGAAGCCTGAGGAGATCTTAGATATTGTCGAGGATAAAGCTGTATCGAACTTTGGTGATTTGCTCGCAGTATTTGAGGTTGCCGCGAAGGAAGGTATAGAACCTCTAAAAGCTGCATCCCTACCTCAGGAAATCGCTGAGAAAATAGTTGAGGTAGCTAGGCAGTACATACCTGTACCGGAGGTTAAGGTAAGTGGAGTGCTTAAGGTACTGTGCATGAAGCCCGGTGGTCTCTACGAGGTCAGGGAAACACTGCTAAAGGCATATGAGGTGGCGAAGCAGTATGGTAATGTCAAGGTGAGAGTCTACACAGTAGGTGTTCCGCGGTATAGAGTTGACGTTATTGCTAGAGATTACAAGGTTGCTGAGAAGGTTCTGGAAGATATTGTGAATGTCGTGATGGAGGAAGGTAAGAGAAGACAGTGTGAAGTCTCATTTACTAGATTATAGGGGGAGTCGCGTGGGTAGACAAGGTCTCTTACGTAGATGTGAAGTCTGTGGAGCCTACACCCTCTCACAAGATAAATGCCCTAAGTGTGGTGGTCCTGTTAGGACACCTCACCCACCTAAGTTCTCACCTGATGATAGGTTCGCGAAGTATAGACTAGCTATGAAGCTTACTTCTGGAATCCTCAAGGTAAGTGATGAGGTTAGGGAAAAGATCTTGAAGTCGCTCCTCAAGACTTAGGGTACTCTATCCTAAATACCTTGACCCAACCATTTGGTGCTGATACGTACACTAGCTTGAAGTACTTAGGTTGTTCAACAACTACTCTTGGTCCCTGGTAATAAGCTCCAACAGGTGCCATTGGTTCGAAGATCCATATGAATGATGTACCTGGTGGTTTAGCACCGAAGATTAGCTTGTACAGTGTTGCGTTACGTGCTTCCGTGGTATTTGCTGGTACAAGTATCCTGAGTATTGTTTCACCGATTCTCAAGGTTGCTGTAGCTAGGTACTTCCTCCTAACTTCCTCATCTGAGAGCCCAGCTATTCTAGCCATCCAGTAGCTCTTAGCGAAATCGCCTGCATATGGATGTGGCATCTTTATGATACCAGCTGGAACAATATCGATAGCAGGTTCAAACACCACTACATACTGCGCTCCCAATTCCTTAAATATCTTCACTGCAGTTTCCTCATCACTTATGAATGCTAGTGCTATCCTCCTTATCTGAGTACCATTTATTGTTGAGTTATCCGCTAGTGAAGTTCTATTGGCAACCACCGAGATCCAGTACCCATAATCCCACCAACTAGCTATAACTGCGTTTTGAGGTAAGTTATTCCTCATCCACTCTAGAGCTGATAACCAGTCAGCATACTCCATCTTATACCTTGGACTACCTGCTAGCGATGACGATAGTATGAGTGCTGGCGCATCAGCTAACCTCATGGCATTATTTACCGAGTAGCATACAGCAGCTGTGAACACAATCACCATCAGCAATAGAACACCTATAGCGTACTCTCTCGGAAATCCATACATCTTCTTCAACTTCCTCGAGTACCTCACCTGCTCCCTAGTCTTCTGCACAAAGAGTATGAAAAATTCACGTAGTGTGTATACAGCTAGTAGAGGCCATATAGGTGTCATGAGTACTGTTAACCTAACCATGCTAGCTGCTGAGTAGAGAGATGTTATTGCGTAGAGTATCACGAGGAGAGTTACCTCATCTACTCCTCGATATATCATAAGGGGTATAGCAACTATGGCAAATGGTATTAAGTACCCTAGATCGCTGAATATGTTGTACCATGTAGATACCTTGTGCTCACCTACAGACTCAACGAGCGGACTCCTCTCCTTAGGTATCACGACAGCTAGTATTCTACCAGCTGGGAGCACGAGTATACCAACTATGAGGAGTGCAGTCAGTACTACAATCAGTAGTGGAAGAACGTACACTATCCTTTTGTACAGTTTCTCGAAGCTAACCTCTACCCTGAACTTAGTTAAGACGATGTATAGTAGGGACAGTACTGTAGCTATATTCGGTAAAGCAGCTGTTAGAGATCTGAGTGCTGTAATTCCGTATCTAGGCATGGAAACTATCATCGCTGTGAACACTGTATTGCATAGCAGGTACGTTAGAACGACCTTATCGACCTTACCTACACGTAGCAGTATAGCGACAATTACGTAGAGTGCAAGTAGGTTCCAGAGGTAGAGGTATGCACCCCAAGTCCAGGCTACAAAGCCAAAGCAGAGACCACTCAGTAGTGAAAGGAGTAGAGTCCATGACCTCCTCTCTTCTTTAAGTGCCTGTACGAAGAGGTACAGCCCCCAGACTATAAATGGCATTGCAATTGCTTCATCATCGAACCAACCAGCTACTGATCTGCTCACGTATGCTGGACAGAAGGTAACGAGTAGTGCAGTGAGTAATCCACCGAATCTACCGCAGATAGCTTGACCTAGTAGGTATGCACCTATAACTGTGAAAATCGACATTACTGCAGGGGTTATAACAGCTACTTCCTTGAGCGTAAGGCCAAGTAGTGGACCAAGTAGCCTATGTAGTACCACACCCATTAGGGAGACTCCAGGAACAAATGACTTCCTGATGTCAATACCGTAAGGGTACCAGAACTTCGTATCTAAGATCTTATCGTGCTCGAACCACCATGAGAACCACCATGAAAATCCTCTTCTCTCAATCTGTTCAGCTACGTAGTACCTCATGAAGGGGTCGAACTCATTCAAGTAGTATCCCCACTTCACTACTGGTATTAACCTTAGGTACAGAGATATAGCACATATTGCAGTGAGCGTAAGTACGGTGATTACGTGCTTAAGGTCAATGAACTCACTTAACTTGCTTAGCTTGTACAAGACACTTGGTCTCTTGACTCGACTACTCACAATAATCACCAAGAGTACTTTGGTCTGAAGTACTCACTTATTTCACTTATCTATTACTTGGAGTTGAGTAGATCTAGCTCTTTTTACTAATGACGACTACGCGATTAGGCTTAATTACTAACTTTGCTAAGCAACGTGGACACCTGGTACCGAATTTCTTAACGATCTCTTCAGGTGCTATCAACTCGGATTTCGAATATAGTACGAATCCGCAATTACTACAGACTATCTTAATGGGCATTCCTTTACTCTCACTTGTGTAAAGTACTTAAGTTTTTGTGGTAGCTACCATTTTGTGATACTAGTTGGTGATCGCTGTGAGTAGAGGTATTGAGATACGTGATCCAGTGCATGGTTACATTGAGTTGAGTGAGCTAGAGAAGAGGTTGATAGATACTGAGGTTTTTCAACGTCTCAGGTACATAAAGCAGCTCGCGCTCGCCTACCTCGTATACCCTGGTGCTGAGCATACGAGATTCGGGCACAGCATCGGCGTTATGTACCTTGCCTCCATCTACGGTAGGCACTTCATGGAAGAGGGTGTCCTCGATGGAGATGATGTAGCTCTACTGAGGGTATCTGCTCTCTTACACGATATTGGTCACGGACCTTTTTCGCATCTGTATGAGGAACTCCTCATCAAGTACCGTGGTAAGACGCATGAGGATATTGGTTCGTGGATCATTGAGGAGAGCGAGATTAGTGACGTCTTGAGCGAGCACGGTTTTGACCCAAAGGTAGTATCGAAGCTTGCTGTGGGGAAGTATCATGTATCTGACAAGGGTAAGCTCATGTCACAGATAATATCTGGTCCTGTAGATGCTGATAAGATGGACTTCTTACTTCGTGACTCGTACTTCACAGGTGTTGAGTATGGTAGGATAGATCCCCATAGGTTGATAAGTAAGTCAAAGTACATAGATGGTGTCATTGCATTTAGGCTACCGGCATCGTTGTATGCTTTGGAAGCCTTCATGATTGCTAGGTACGAGATGTTTAGGGCTGTGTACTTCCACAAGACTGTTCGTGCTGCTGAGTTGATGTTGTTGAGAGTTCTCGATGGTCTTAAGGATGAGCTTGGAATTCTCGACTTTAGATCAGTTGAGGAGTACTGTAGGTTAACTGACTACACAATACTAGCTGAATTGAGGAGATTAGTTAAGACATCGCAGCCACGGGGTGAGCAACGTAAGATTCTTGAACTCACTTCAATGCTCTATAGGAGAGATCTCTTCAAGTGTGTCTTCGATAAAATACTTCACGTATCAACCCCACAGAGCATAGACCTCAGAGTAAAGGTCAAAGATCTTGAGAGAGAGATTGCGAGTATGGTAGGTATAGATGACATCTACGTAATCGTTGATATAGTGGGCATCCCATCTCTCCCCTACACATCCTACCTACCTGAACCAATGGACATACCAGTGTACGAGTACTGCGATGATGGTATTAAGCTTGGGTACTTAACGCAGTACTCAACCATTGCTGGCGTATTGAGGAAGTTCATGAATTTCATTAGGGTCTATACACATAGGAAATTTAGAAATGAAGTGAGGAAGGCTGCTGAGAAGGTATTGAGTGAGGTTATTAGCAGTCTAGCTTTTGAGTAGGTACTACAGAATTAGCGTGTTTGGTGGGTACTTATCCTTCTCATTGAAGTACTCATCCAACCTTATTCTCCCGACATGGATTGTCGATACTCTCTTCTTTGCTGGTGTCAGGACCTTGACCTCACCTTTCCTAAAGTTTATTTCCTGTAGTATCCCTAGACCAAGGAATGAACCATCGCTTGAGTAGAGACCACAGAGGAGCCCTCTCTCGTCCCCTTCACGCACTACTACAACCTCTTCAACGTCGGGAAATACTTGCTTTGCACATTCCTTCACATAGTTCTTATCCACTGCCTTTCCTCGAGGTAGAACTACGAGCATTGTATCCTCAGCTCTCTCCACATACACCGGTTCAATACCTAGAGCATTAGCCAGCTTCCCATACTCACTACTTGACCTAGCTATTGTGAAGCCTGAACCAAGTACAGTGTTTTGGAAATTAACTTCACCTAAATCAAGTGAGAGAACTCTAGCATTTCTGAAGTGTCTCTTGTACATGTTTTCCCTAAACATCTTCCTCTCAACGGCATCTCTCTGAGGTACCCCTCTTAATGCAGGTACCCTAATTATGTCAATGAACTCATACTTCTCTATTGGCTTCAGAATGGGTTCAAGCTCTGTACCTAGCTCTAGAGCAATAACTACATCAGGTCTAACTACGTCGATTAGAGATAGCTTCTGCTCCCTAGCCTCCCAGCCTCTAATCCACCCATCGGTAACAACAACAGTGAAATCAACTCCACTACTCAGTGCTCTGTTTAGCAACTTCTGAACACCGAGAACAACTTTGTGTGTTAAGCCTGCGGGACTGACGCAACCAACGAAATAACCATCGACAAATGGTAGGAGTGAAAGCGATGGATATGGCCTACTCACAATACTCATGCTGATGACAGAGGGTAGCCCGAAGTCTGATTGACCGAGATCAGTATCAATTATGGCGCACTTCTTATCCATAGCAGTCAACGTATTTAGCAGTAGTAGTGAGAACGTAGATTTCCCAGATGCTACATTACCCAGAACAAGAATTCTACCACTACTTAACCTAGTTGTTATCCTCTCAATAGCGTACTTCCACTCAACAGGTGCTCTAACTTCAGGCTCCCTCTCTAGCGAACCACCTTCACCAACCTTAACCTCGAGAACGGACTTCTCAAGAGCTAGAATTATAGTTGCTCTGCTACGAGGTATCGAAATTGATTCACGTTCACCAAGCTGCTTACCCCAAACCTCAATCAACCCCTCAACAACCTTGATATTTGCTGGCCCAATAACCTTAATCCACTTACCCTTCTCAACCTCAATCCTCATGTACAGTACCTCACAGACACTAGGTAACTTTGGTTATTTGTTATTTCTCGAATGTAAGTAGTTCCCTCGTCACATACCTTCTACACAGCGCTATCTCGAGAGCATCGTAGATGTCTGATGGTAATTTCAAACCGAAATACTCAATAGGGAGAACCCTCCACACTTCACGTTCTGAAACCAAGATCAAGTACACGAGACAGCTACAGCACCTAAATACCTCGCTAACACATCTCCTAAACCTCTCCAATAACTCAGAAACAGGACTCGAAGGTACAGAACCAACCTTAATCTCCACAACACTACACGAACTACACAAGACCTCAGCAACATCACGGAGAATAGAGAGAACACCGTCAAGAGACCTAACAACCCACCACATAGCAGGAACACCATCAATAAGGAGAACAACACCAATTCTCTTCAACCCAAGGTCAATACCGAGAACAACACGATCAAAGAAAACCCTACCCAAAACCCTACGCACAACCTCACGAACAATGTAGAGAGCTAAGTACCTATCAGAGACACAGCACAAATCCTCACGACACACAACAACAGGAACAGAGACATCACGAAGCTCAACATCAGAGACCAAGACATCAACACCAGGTATAGGAGGTACAGAGTCAAGTACATGAACCTCAAAACAACACCTAGAGAAAACAGTGAGCAACCTCCTCAACAACCTCGGATCACGAACATACACACCAACACGAACACGGAAAACACAATCCAACACAGAACCAAAACAGCGAAAACACAAAGAAAAACTTATAGACACAACGACCAAACGAGAATACAGTAGAGAGCGGGGGTGCCCGAGCC
>Ga0180301_10000090_pt1 | contig 60886 bp, 53 predicted proteins | sample GuaBasSediGuay16_FD_121797 | JGI IMG/M metagenome (GOLD analysis project Ga0180301, IMG submission 121797) | Subseafloor sediment microbial communities from Guaymas Basin, Gulf of California, Mexico - Guay16, Core 4569-2, 12-15 cm | ecosystem: Environmental > Aquatic > Marine > Hydrothermal...
CTTTTTCAGGGTTCTCTATAACGGCCTTTATCCATTCCTCATTGATCTGAGCACGATCCGGACGTTTCCTCGTATAATCAAAATATTGTGTGGTCTTCATTTGTCAAAATCCAATCTCATTATTGGTGCCGAACGTGGGCGTCACCGGTTGAGTAGCGCGCAGCGATACTCAATCCGGTGCACGCGATGGTTGGGCGAAGTGTCAGTCTTCTAAAAATCGTCTGACGTTTCTGAAAACCTGCTCATATAGCTCTGATTTCCCAGGGTAGGGAGCAGTCGGATGAGGAAGGACGAATCTCCGCACAGTAAGGTTCCCAAAAGTCATTTCTTCCCCTTGGTCCTGTAACAACTCCTTAAATTTGGCTTCAATACCGCAAACCGAAGCAAAGGCTTCTGAGGCAGGCTTCCCAAGGACCACCAGGACCCGCGGCTGCACAATCTGCAATTCTTTCTCCCACCAATGTCTGCACCTACGTAGCTCGTCCTTGGAGGGCCTACGATCGCGCTTTCCAAAACGGCCAGTCCAGCAGTGGAGAACGTTCGTGGTGTATGGTCGCCGGTTATGATTGTTCGAAGGATCCACCGAATAACCAACAGTTTTAAGATACTTGTCCAAAAATGTGCCGCCCGGTCTTCGGACCTGGCCGTCTGTGCCTACCCAGTGGACTCCAGACAAGCGGACTCCTTTCTCCGACGGAGCTTGGGCCATCAGCGTTAAATCTGCATCACAGGCTCCGGGTATCACTTCGCGAGGATGGAGGCTCTCAACCACGTCTCGGCATTTTCTACATCCGAATATCCCATCGTAAATATCGCGGAGTTCAGAAGCTTTGGTCATGAATCTACGTTCGAAAGGCTGACCTGTTATATTATTAGGCCCAACGATTAGTTAAGCTGCGACGGGGATAAGGGCAAATAAATCCCGATCTTCGATGCGGTTCATCAAAGGCAACCGTGATCGACTTATCTATCAAGCCCCGTTGTCAGCTTCAACGCTTTGTTGAACAGAGCCGCGGGCCGCTGCAACCGAGCAAATTTTACGCACGGGCCTGTGCTATGGAGATTCAACCAAAGCTTGTACTGCAAAATGAGGTTTTTGTCAAAGTAGTACGCCTGATTGCAAGTGTCAAAGGGGAATTGAACTCTCTTTGACTGAGGGTTTTGTACATGTGAAAGCCAAAAACAGTAATTTGACCGAATTTTTGCAATAACCTTCCATCAACGTTGCTCTGAAACGTTGCATATGGGTTTTATGCCGCCTTAACGCACGACGCCTCTATTGGTGGTGGGTCTGCTGAACATCGTCCCACTCTGTCTGGCGGCAATACACCAGTGCAGATGAGACGTTTACCGCAAACAGGACACAGGTCAGGATGATCTTCGCTGTGTTCAAAACAACTCTGCCAATCAAGGAACTCAGTCTCCCCCAGCGGGCCTTGTCCCAGAATTTCACGGCATCGTTGAAGTTCATCTTTTTTGGTATGTGCGTAAATGCCATATGAGCGAACGAGTATAGAATTAGGTAAAGGAATGTGTTGCAAAAACCGTTCTATGAATTCGCCAATCGAAAGTGTCATGAGTTCCACTTTTTCGCGGCCATAATTAAACGTCACTTTCCCATCTTCAATCTTGATTATTCTGCTGTTGCTGATGGGGCCACCGCGAAGATAACGCGCAAGATACGTGAGTACTCCATTTCCATGTGAATACTTTTCACATATCTTCACGTTCCATTTCTTACGACCCAGTTTGTTCAACAGGTTTTTCAATTGCTGGGACCGCATACCTTGAGGCAGAACCAGGTCTCCTTTTTCTAAAGCTTTCTCTAGAGCATGTTTGACCTTACCTCGAAAAAGATCTCTTGCCACAGCAAACGGAAGTAAATAACCATTTGTAACTGATATCCATTCTCCTAATTTCGTTAACCCCCCACCTGTTACCAAACAGTGTATATGAAGATGTAATAGCAGGGTCTTACTCCAGGTGTGAAGTGTTGCAATGATTCCGGGTTTAGCACCAAGATATTCCTTATCACCAAGCAATTCAAACAGAGTATCTCGAGCACTCTCAAACATAATTTGAGTCATTAGTGTTGTGTTTGATTTCCACAAAAAGCGAAGTTTTTCGGGCATAGTGAATATCACATGGTAGTGATCACACCTCACAATACGCGCCTTTTGTTTCACAAGCCAGCGCTGAACTTGAAGAAAAGCACATAGCGGACACATGCGGTGTTTACACGAATTGTACCATATGCGGTGAAAATGACCGTCAGGACAAGATTGAATATGGCCTCCCAATGCTGAGGTACGGCATACCATAATGCAGTGGGCCGCTTCACGAACAAATTCCGGCAAGGAATGAGCCTGCTCAAATGCAGCATATCCGAGGAGGAATATTGCTTGCATTGTCGCTTCCACCATAGCTAGTCAAAGCCCGAAAAAACATCTAAATTGGTTCCCCCGCGTAGCGGGTCTGTTCAATACAACAAAGCTTGATCAGTCATCAAGAAATCCGAAGGCATTATGGATCAAAAACCAAATAATGTCAATAAATTTTGGCTGTCATACCGCGATGCGGTTATGGCCTCGGGAATACCCGAAAAGACCGCGGAATGGTATGTGCGGTGGGCACAAAAATTTGCGCTTTCAATAAAAGGTAAGACACTTCGATCGCGTTCATCAAAGGATGTTCACAGCTTTCTTAACCAGCTCGAGCGCCAAGATGGGATAGAGCAGTGGCAGGTGGAACAGGCTCGCGACGCACTTATTTTCCTATACCGTGACTTTCTCAAACTCAACCTCAGATCTCAAAAATCAACTGTCAAGAAAAAAGGGCAAAAAGTTGAGGAAAACAAGGGAGAGTTCCATTTTCTGGACAATATTGTTTCAAAAACTGATCTGTACGCAAGACATGCACAGCTTTTCAAACGACTGCAAACCGAGCTGAGGACACGGCATTATTCACTTCGCACCGAGCAAGCATACAAAAGCTGGGTGGGACGATTTTTGTCCTTCCACGGGCTGAAGCAACCGGATCAGATTGGTCCTGAAGACATAAAGGATTTTCTGGATTATCTGGCACAGGTCCGGAATGTTTCAGCTGCTACGCAGAACCAGGCCCTGAATGCCATTGTCTTTCTCTACAGTCAGGTATTGAAAGCTGATCCCGGTCGTTTTGAAGATTTTGTCCGGGCCAAACACTCAAAGAGGCTACCGGAAGTCTTGACGCAAAGTGAGGTCCAGCGGCTCTTGGGGTGCATGGACGGTACTTCCCATTTAATGGCCGGGCTTTTGTACGGCAGTGGATTGAGGTTGATGGAATGTGTCAGGCTGAGGGTAAAAGACATTGACTTTGAGCGGCAGCAGATCTTGGTACGTGATGGAAAAGGGCAGAAAGACCGTGTGACCATTCTACCGGAAAAATTTACTCCCCTCTTAAAAGATCAACTGAAATATGTGAAAGGACTTTACAAGCAGGATATTGAAGCAGGTTCTGCAGGGGTTTATATATGGCCTGCATTAGAGCGAAAATACCCCAATGCGGCCCGGGAATGGATCTGGCAGTATGTGTTTCCTGCTTCCAAGCTGTCCATGGATCCGCAAAGCCGAAAAGTGCGGCGGCATCACATTCACGAAAGTTCCCTTCAAAAGGCGGTAAAAGCTGCCGCAAAAAAGGCGGGGCTGACGAAGCGAGCGACCTGCCATACCCTGCGGCATTCCTTTGCAACGCATCTGCTGGAAGCAGGCTATGATATCCGCACGGTACAGGAGCTTTTGGGACATTCGGATGTTTCAACCACAATGATTTATACTCACGTCTTAAATAAGCCCGGGTTGGCAGTCAAAAGCCCAGCAGATTTTTAGTTCGCTGAATACGATTGGCAGCGGAAATTGGGGCTGAACACCTAAATTCCCCCCGTTGTTGCAAAACGAGTGGACTCGGGTAATCCCCAGGTACTGACAGACCGTGTGGGGAGGCCATTTTGCTCCATAATTCCTGGATTCCCCTAAGGGTGTATTCCAGAACGCCAGAGGAGAAAAGGAGGCATTCCGCTTCTGAAAAGGCAAAATGGCGGATCCCCTCCGTGGTTTACCCCGATGTTGCAAAAAACCTTGACGCATTTCAGAAAACACCCTGTTAATGGCAACATCGGGGTTTATGCAACTACGGGGTTCATACCGGTAAACGGTGACTCTGCATATCCCGCCACAGGTTCCGTCGTCGTTTATGTTTTTTATGCCATCGCGCCAGTACAGTGTCATACGCGTCTTGACTCAGCTCATAGAGCGCTTTCATCCATTGTGCGTGACGGGTATAATCAGACTTATAGGCGTTTGCGGGATCAGGAATGATATGGCGTAATCGGTTTTTCCAGACATCCAAAGCAGTTGAAAGAGAGCGACCCGCATCCATTTTCCGTAATCCGCTGCAACGCGCCTTGTCCAGCAAAGACACCCCGGAATCTTCCGGAAGGACGATCTTGAAAAAGGTCGGATGCTTCCTGTTGATCTTGCTGCTTCCGGGCAAATCTTTTGTCAATCGCGCAAGCCACGGCCATTGTTTTGCAAAAACATTCCTGTCCTTTCTTAAATGAGCCAGCCATGCGTTGAGTTTTTCCATGAACCATGCCTTTTTCCCTCTTATATCGAGTTCAGCTTCAATCAACCAATGTATCCATGTGTCAGACAAAACAGGGACGTCCATAACATACGACACGCTCCTCCCCGCCATTTCAGTCTGCCATTGAGCAAAAAGCGGATCAATCGCCTTTTTCACTTGGGAATTTCGCTGTTTCTTGTATTTACCAATAACCGCAGCCCAATCCTCGGGGGCACGAAATATCACACTTTGTAATTCTGATGCAGCCCTTCGTTTTATATTACCCAGCTTCCTCGATACGTTCGCCCACGATTCCAGTAACCCAGAGACATCTTCTTCATTACCTTCATGGTAGTAATGTCTCTCGTCAAGGAGCAGGGATTTTTCCGGATGCCAAATTGCCTTGTCTTGCCGGGCGAGGTAACTGGAAAAGGTCTTTTCAAGCAATGATTCAGCCTTTTGATAATCGCCCTGATCAAGAGCATCATCAATCAGCGGCCGGCCGTACCGCCAGTTCCGGGCAAGGTGCTTGCGGCATGTCTCAAGGTAGGCGCCGGAATCGAATCGCTCCTCATAAAAAAGATTAATCCTGTGCCACCTTGAATAGACGTTGTCCAGATCATCCCTGTGGTCATCATGTTTGAAGCACTCGTAGATTTCACGGCAAACTTCACCGGGAAGTTTTGCAAAGAAATCAACACAGGCATTTTCATCCAGATCGACCATGTTGCAGCGGTCTTGAATTTCATAAACCTTATCCAGGAAAGCTTTGCCGGGACATGCATCCTTTTGCGACGAAAGCCACAGCCATTTCAATACACAAAGCGTGGCATTTTTCTCCAGTGTGCATCCCTCGCCATATTCTGCACCCATCCATTCAGGGTACGAAGAAATGTTTGAATTTATCTCGTCCAGGGCGTTAGAAAACAGGTCAGGATTTTCGACCAGATCATAGACGTCCTCAATCAGGCCGAGCATGTCAACCGCTATCCGATCAAGGTCATCCGCAAGGGCAGATCCGTCAAAATAAGGCGGTTCCCAGTGCGCTTCCTGAAAGACATATTTGCCCTCTTCATCTCCTACATCCAAAACCAGGGTGTCCCACTGGCTCCATAATGCATTCCAGTGCTCGATGGTTCGTTGATCAGAAGCAATCCGGACAGCCGGAGGTTTGCGGCTTTTGTCATGGTCCATTCTCAGAATTTTGCTTACGGTTTCGGCCATATCCGGGTCGGCCTTTTTTAACCTGTCCGCATACCGATTCAGATCTCCGGTGGTATACACGACATCCAGAAGCGAGGCAATCTGGTCTGTGGTTAACGATTCCACCAGGAGCTTACCGGTGTGGTGTTTTACTTTTTTCATTATTCTGGCTCCTATTATCATATGCCGCTATGATCATTTTTGCGGCAGTATCGATTTGTGCCTCCGTGTTTCCCCGGCCAAGTGTCAGCCGAATAGCACAGTGGCCGATTTCTTCGGGAACCTGCATGGCGGCAAGTACATGGGAAAGTCGCACCGAATGGTCATGGCATGCTGCGCCCGTGGAGGCACAGATCTCGGGTATGGCATCAAGCAGGGTTGCGCCGTCAACGCCAGGCAGAGAAACATTCAGGGTATTGGGAAGCCGGGCGTCCGGGTGTCCGTTTAGCACAAGGTCTGGGATGTCTTGACCAAGGAGGGTATGAAGTCGGTCTCGCAAGCGGCGTATGCGTTCGGCGTCTGCTTCCATGCGCTTACCCGCCAGAGCCGAGGCTGTTCCCAGGGCCACGGCAAACATCACGTTTTCTGTGCCGGCCCTTCGGCCTGATTCTTGGCCTGCGCCGTGTACAAAAGGCTCTATTTTTAAACCGTTTCTTATAAAGAGAGCGCCGATCCCTTTTGGTGCATACATCTTGTGCCCGGCCACAGACAGGAAGTCCACCTGGAGGTCTGACACGCGCGCGGGGATCTTACCCACGGATTGAGCTGCATCAGTGTGGAACAGGACACCGGCCTCTCGTGCCAGGGCGCCGATTTCAGAAATGGGCTGGATCGTTCCGGTTTCGTTATTGGCATGCATGACCGAAATCAACACGGTGGTTGGTCGGATAGCCTCCTTGATGGCTGCAGGATCCACCAGCCCGAATGCGTCAACAGGGAGGAAGGTCACGTCATATCCCTGGTAGAGCAGAAAGAGACACGGATTGGTGATCGCTGGATGCTCGATCGCTGTTGTGATGATGTGGCGACCCTTTTGCGCCAGGCTGTGGGCCACCCCTTTGATGACCATATTGTTCGATTCAGTGCCGCCGCTTGTGAACACGATTTCGCTCGGCTGGCAACCCAATAGTTCGGCCACCTGTTCGCGGGCCTCTTCCAGGGCCTTTTTGGCAAAGCGTCCTAAGGCGTAAGCACTGCTGGGATTTCCAAATTGGTCACCCCAGTAAGGTTTCATCGCCTCCACCACCTCAGGGGCTACAGGCGTGGTTGCATTGTGGTCGAGATAGATCATGAGTGGAAATGCCTAAAGTGACCTAAAGTGCCTAAAATGATCTAAAGCTTTCGGCTCACACCTTGAAAACTCTTAAGTCTAACTTTATATGAGATGCAAGGCGACTAAAGGCATTGGAGGCCGAAGTGAAGCGAAAGGCCTTACCTTCCAATTAGTTCGTACTTTGACCCAAAAGCCCCGGCACACAGGTCATAGGCTTCGTTTAGGGGTGCTAACTCAGGTCACTTTTTTTTCTGCTCCTTTTCGGCCAGGACCGCATGGGCCGCTGCCAGCCTCGCAATGGGCACGCGGAAAGGAGAACAACTCACATAATCCAGCCCAATCTGATGACAGAAGATTACCGAGCTCGGTTCCCCGCCATGCTCCCCACAGATGCCTATCTTGAGATCCTTGCGCACGGAACGACCCCGCTGGACACCAAGTTCCATCAGCTGCCCGACACCGCCCTGATCAATGGCCTGGAACGGGTCGTCCTTCAGGATCTTTTTCTGCACATAGTCCGGGAGAAAGGTACCGGCATCGTCGCGGGAATATCCAAAGGTCATCTGGGTCAGATCGTTGGTACCAAATGAGAAGAATTCGGCCTCCTGGGCAATCTGATCGGCCACCAGGGCCGCGCGGGGCACCTCGATCATCGTCCCCACCATGTATTTAAACTTGACACCGGTCTTTTTCATAACCTCTTTGGCCACGCTGTCGATAATTTCCCTTTGATCTTTAAATTCCTCCAGGGTTCCCACCAGGGGGACCATGATCTCCGGGGAGACCCTGATCTTGTTTTTGCGGCACTTGACTACAGCCTCAAAGATGGCTCTGGCTTGCATGGCTGTAATTTCAGGATGAGTAATTCCCAATCGGCAACCCCTGTGGCCGAGCATGGGGTTAAACTCTGATAGAAAGTCGGCCTTGGCAGCCACAGCCTTGACTGGAATGCCAAGGTGGTTGGCCATCTCTTTTTGTGTGGATTTTTCGTGAGGGACAAACTCGTGCAAAGGCGGATCCAGCAGCCTGATGGTGACAGGGCGGCCTTTCATGGCCTTGAAGATGCCGTAGAAGTCCTTGCGCTGCATGGGCAATAGTTTGGCAAGGGCTTTTTCGCGGCCCGCTGTGTCTTCGGCCATAATCATTTCACGCATGGCCCAGATTCGATCGCCAAAAAACATGTGTTCGGTTCTGGTCAAACCAATTCCCTCGGCGCCCAATGCAATGGCCGTCTGGGCGTCTTCAGGGGTGTCTGCGTTGGTGCGAACCTTGAGGCGTCGTATTTGATCAGCCCAGGTCATGAGCTTTTTGTAGCTGGTGTTCTTCTCTGGACCTGTGGCCACCAGTGGCAGTTTACCTTCGTATACAACCCCCTTGGTCCCGTTCATGCTGATCCAGTCGCCTTCTTTCAAGATCTTGCCACGGAAGTTTACGGTTCTCTTCTTAAGATCAATACTGGTGATGTTACTGCAGCCGACAATGCAACACTTGCCCCAACCCCTTGCCACTAAAGCGGCATGGCTCGTCATACCACCCTTAGAAGTTAAAATGGCCTGCGCAGGCTTCATACCGTGGACATCCTCTGGCGAGGTTTCTTCACGAACCAGGATCACCTGTTCACCCTTGGTTCCAAGCTCTTCGGCCTTGTCTGCTGTGAGGACAATCTGGCCCACGGCTCCGCCCGGTCCGGCCGGAAGCCCGGCGCCAATCTTGGTTGCTGTTTTTTCTGCCTTGAAATCTAACATGGGGTGGAGAAGCTCTTCCAGTTGGTCTGGCCTTACGCGGGCAACAGCCGTCTCCTTTGAGATGAGACCTTCTTTCACCATATCAACGGCCATCTTAATCGCAGCAGGACCGTTCCGTTTCCCGACCCGGGTCTGCAGCATGTAAAGCACGCCGTGTTGAATCGTAAACTCGATATCCTGCATGTCCTTATAATGGGTATCCAGCTTGCGCCTGATTTTGTCGAGCTGCTTGTAAATCTTGGGCATCTTTTGTTGAAGCGTTGGCAGGTGGCGGTTTGTGTCCACCTTGGATACCTCATTGAGCGCAAACGGGGTACGGATACCGGCCACCACATCTTCACCCTGGGCGTTGATCAGCCATTCTCCGTAGAAATTGTTATCACCTGTGGCTGGATTGCGGGTGAAGGCGACACCTGTTGCGCAATCATCTCCCATATTTCCAAAGACCATGGTTTGCACATTCACGGCCGTTCCCCAATCATCAGGGAGTTTTTCAATCCGGCGGTAGGCCACGGCACGCTTGCCAAACCAGGAGAGAAATACAGCCATAATGGCCCCCCAAAACTGTTCCATGGGGTCGTCCGGAAAGGGCTTGCCAAGCACCTTTTTCACGGTCTTTTTAAATTCAACCGTAAGTGATTTCCAATCCTCTGCCGTGAGGTCCAGGTCTGTTTCATATCCCTTCTTTTCCTTAACCTTATCTATCAGGGCTTCCAGTTGGGATCTGATCCCCTGGCCTTCTTCAGGTTCAAGGCCAACGGCCTTTTCCATAACCACATCCGAGTACATGGCAATGAGACGACGGTAGGCGTCGTAGACAAAACGGGGATTGCCCGTTTTTTTGATCAGGCCGGGGATTGTTTTAGAGGTCAGTCCGATGTTAAGCACTGTTTCCATCATGCCAGGCATGGAAGCACGGGCGCCAGAACGGACACTAAAAAGGAGCGGGTTTTGTGGATCTCCAAATTTCTGTTTCATTAATTTTTCGACTCTGGCAAGGTTGGTCTCAACTTCCTTTTTAAGGCCCGCAGGAAGTTTTCTTTTCTGTCTGTAAAACTCGTTACACGCTTCTGTGGTAATCGTGAATCCGGGCGGCACGGGCATACCGAGCTTAACCATTTCAGCCATGTTGGCCCCTTTGCCACCGAGAAGATTTTTCATGGTTGCATTGCCATCTGCCTTGCCACCACCGAAAAAATAGACATACTTAGGGCTGGTTTTCATCAATGACGCTCCTTTCTACGAAAATTTAAGCTAGTAAAAAGCTGTGCAAGTCAATTGAATCTGGCTTGATATGGTGCCTCTAGAGAAATAATAATAACATATAAGTTGGTGGAAATCAAGCTTTTAAAAGAAATCAATCTCCAGGCCGGGTAGCAATAAACCCACATGGTTTGAACTGCTCGAAAAGATTTATTCCAAAAATGTTGCGAAGTCGTTGTCATTATGGTAGAATGAATTTTATCATTCTCTCCTTATCGTTTATTTAAACTGGTTGCTTCGTCGTTTTTTCGCGTTCTGTTGGTAAATGGTCACACTCGCAAGGATTGCTGAAGTCCTTTTCGGCCTGCAAGGTTCGCGATTCTATGAGCCCGCCTAAAAGAAAGGTACATGTCTTCATTGTCTCTGATGCCACAGGCATTACGGCAGAGAGGGTGATCAGCGCGGTCTTGGTACAATTCAAACAGATAAAGCCGACCTTTAAAAGATTTCCTTATATCAAGACAAGAGAACAGATAGAGAATATCCTGGCCAAGGCTGAGAAGCTTGAAGCGATCGTTATTTACTCCCTGGTTTCACAAGAACTCCGCACATGGGTTCGCACAGAAAAAAGAAAAAAAAATGTCCACACCATCGATCTTCTTGGCCGGCTTCTGGAACGGATGGGAAGACTCTGGAATATGATACCTGCCTTTCGACCCGGGCTGTTGAAGGGAATAGGAGAAGAGTCAATCCGTCTTGCCGAGTCCATTGACTTCACGCTGAAACATGACGACGGGCAGGGGATACAGACCCTAGGGAAGGCAGACCTTATCATACTTGGCGTTTCTCGAACTTCAAAGACACCGACGAGTCTTTATATCTCGTGCAACAATAATCTAAAAGTTGCTAACGTGCCTATTATTCTAAACGTACAGCCGCCAAAGAAGATCTTTACCCTGAAGAGACGAAAAGTAGGTTTTACGATCACTCCGGAAAAACTTGCCTTTATAAGACAACAGAGGCTCAAATACGTAGAAACAACCGATTACACAGATATCGTGTCTATTAAAAAGGAACTGGAATATAGTCAAGCGATATTCAGACAGATAAAGGACCTGAAGGTCATAGACGTAACAAATAAGTCTATAGAGGAAATTGCCAATGAGGTTGTATAGGATGCCCGATCGTGGTCAGAATATTCATGCTACAAGATATCAGGCATCGGTTATCAGATATCAGGTATCAACCAGAAACGATTCGCAAATAGCGGAAAGGGGATGATGGAGCCATGAAAAAAAGCGATTTGGTGCTCTGGTTCAAGGACCTGGGACGGGAAGACATTCCACTTGTGGGTGGTAAATGTGCGAATCTGGGGGAACTGTTGGGTCAGATTGGCGTCCCTGTACCCAATGGTTTTGCTGTCTCGGCTTATGCATACCAAGTTTTCTTGAAAAAGACGCGGGTAGGAAAGAAAATTGATGCTTTCCTTTCTGGTATGGATATGGCTGACATGGAATCCCTGCAGGATGTGTCGCGAAAAATCAGGAAGCAGGTGGAAGACCTGCCAATGCCAAAGGAGATCGAAAAGGCGATTTTGGGGGCATACCAGACGCTTTGTAAGCAGGTCGGCAAGAAGCATGTGGCCGTGGCCGTTCGGTCTTCGGCAACGGCTGAGGATCTACCAGGCGCCAGTTTTGCGGGCCAGCAGGATACCTTCCTGAATGTAACCCAGAAAACGCTTTTAAAGAGTGTCCAACGGTGTTGGAGCTCTCTCTTTACACCGAGGGCCATTGTCTACCGAAAAGAAAAGGGGTTTTCACACGACGAGGTACTCATCAGCGTAGCGGTCCAGGAGATGGTCTCTTCTGAAGCATCTGGTGTCATGTTCACGCTGGAGCCGGTCAGTGGCGAGAAAGACAAAGTGATTATCAATGCTTCTTGGGGCCTGGGTGAAGCGATTGTAAGCGGTCAGGTGACACCAGACGAATACGTCGTGGAAAAGGCGACTTTTCGCATCATAGACAAACAGATCTTCAAGAAAGAAAAGCAAATCGTGTCCGATAAGAAAGGGAGCACAAAATGGGTCCCGGTTCCCAAGAGCATGAAGGACAAACCAGCACTGAGTGATGAAGCCATTTTACGCTTGGCACAATACGGCGTGCAGATAGAGAATCACTATGGCGTCCCGCAGGACATTGAATGGGCCGTGGACAAGGAGGGCCGGATCTTCATTCTTCAGGCAAGGCCTGAGACCGTTCACGGGGAAGAGGGAGAAGTGAAAAGAGAAAAGAAGGGGGATTTTATGGAAGAGGATATACTTGTGAGGGGCATGGGTGTGAGCCCTGGTCAGGGATCAGGCAAGGTAAAGGTCCTGTTAGACATCAAGGATATATCCAAGTTCGAGAAGGGGGACGTGCTAGTCACAGAGATGACTACACCTGATTGGGTCCCGGCCATGAAGATCGCCTCTGCAGTGGTGACGAACTTAGGCGGCAAGACATGCCATGCCGCCATCGTGAGCCGGGAACTGGGGATTCCATGCATGGTTGGCTGCGAAAATGCGACAGAGATCCTGAAAGACGGTGAAGTGGTAACAGTAGACGGCCAAAGAGGTCTTGTTTTTAAGGGAGCTGCTGTTGAGGAAGAGGGAGGCAAAGCCCCGTCGGCCCTTGTAGATCTGTCCAGTCAGGCAATAACAGCGACCAAGGTGTATGTCAATCTGTCAATTCCCGAGATCGCCAAAAAAGTGGCACGGGAAACCAATGCGGATGGCGTTGGCCTCCTTAGAGCGGAACACCTGATGCTTAGTATTGGGAAACATCCGAGGCTCCTTTTGGAAGAGGGCGGAGATCAGGTGATGGTGGATACGTTTTCCCGTGGTGTCAGCCAGGTCGCCGAAGCGTTCTTTCCACGTCCGGTGGTGTATCGATTCCTTGATTTTAAGCCTGACGAATTTCTCGAATTGCCCGGTGGAGAAAAGTATGAACGGGACCATGTAGGCCCAAATCCCATGATCGGCTATCGGGGACAATACAGATACATAAAAGAGGATGACATCTTCAGGCTTGAGCTACAAGCCATTAGACAGGCCAGGGAAACCATGGGTTTCACCAATATCTGGGTCATGATTCCCTTTGTCAGGACCCTTGAAGTCTTTAGGGAGACGGTCAAGGTGATGCGTGAGGAAGGCTTAGATCCTCGGGCCAATCGTGATTTTCAACTCTGGATCATGGTGGAGGTTCCCAGTGCCTGCTTTATGATCGAGGAATTCTGCAGGGAAGGGATAGACGGCGTCAGCTTTGGCACCAACGATCTAACCATGCTCGTCCTTGGCGTGGACCGAAACGATGCGTCCGTGCAGGAGCTCTATGATGAAAGGAACCTGGGGGTGTTGCGAGCCATTGCGTACACCATTTCGGTCTGTAAGAAATATGGCGTGACGACCTCTATCTGCGGACAGGCCCCAAGCGTTTATCCGGACTATCTTGAGTTCATGATCCGATGTGGTTGCACTTCCATTTCGGTCAATCCTGATACTGTTGTGGCATCCAGACGAGGTGTGGCCGCAGTAGAGCAAAAGATTCAATTGGAAAAGGCACTGGGGATGGTATCCAAACCAAAAATCGCCAAAACCCCCATGGAAGATGTATTCTTCTGGAAATCTTTAGAGGATTGAGCCGTGCGCAATAGCTGCAAGGGCCTGGTAGAGTATATTGCAGGTGCATATGGTCGTGCTGCGGAGATTGGCATTGGCCATTTTCCTGACGTGGCCCTGGCCCTTGCGGATAGAGGCGTTCGGATCTTTGCTACCGATATTAAGCCGTTTTTGCACGACGGACTCAAGGTCGTGGTTGACGATATCACCCAGCCGAATCCGTCTTTATACGCCGGGGTCCATCTTATCTATGCTCTTAGGCCACCATTGGAGTTGGTACCTTATATGGTCCGGCTGTCAAAGGCGGTTTCAGCTGATTTAATCGTTAAATCCCTTGCCTCTGAATACCCAGGAGGGCAATTGACCGGCAGGGGAAATACCACCTTTTTTCTGTGGAACAACCCATGAAAAGGAAAGAGGGCACACCCAAAAGACCTTCTTCTAGGTCCAAGACCATTTACCTGGTTGGAGAGATGACCGGAGAGACCATCAGCAAGATTGCCAGGGCATCATTGGCGCAGTTTAGCCGCGAGAAGGTTAAGGTCAAGACGTTTTTCCAGATAAGGGACAAACAACAGATCCGGGATATTGCAAAGAAGGCGGCACAGGATAAGGCCCTGGTGGCCTTCAGCGTGATCCGGCCGCCTTTAAGGGATTTCTTGATACAGGAGGCCGAGCGCCGGGGAATCAAGGCGATTGATGTCATTGGTGATTTCATTGTCCAGCTGTCCATCTTTTTGAAGGAAAAACCAATGGCGATTCCCGGACGACAGTACATTCTGGACGAAGACTACTACCGACGAATCGAGGGGATTAACTTTGCGGTCAAACATGACGATGGAAAGATGCCCCAGGGTCTGAAGCTTGCCGACCTGGTCCTGGTGGGTCTTTCTCGAACAGGCAAGACCCCCCTGTCGACCTATCTTGCCAACAAGGGATGGAAGGTTGCCAATGTCCCCCTTCATCCAGACATGGCCGCCCCAGAAGAGCTATTTCAGGTAGATCAGCGAAAGGTCTTTGGCCTGATCATTAGTGTTGAGAATCTCGTAAAGCTTAGAGAGGGGAGATTGAAGCAATTGGGTCTTGCGCCCTATGCGAAGTATGCGGACCCTGTCATGATAGCCGATGAGATCGAGTGGTGTAAGGCGTTTTTTCAACAGAATCCCCGCTGGCGGATCTTGGATATCTCTGATAAGGCCATTGAGGAAGCGGCTGCAAGTATCCTCAGGGCTTACCAGACCGGGAAAAAACCTGTCTGACGGCCCGAAATGCATCTAATCCCTGCACGGGCTTTCATATAGCCTTCCCTGGCGCCACCTTTGGACAAAGGCCTCTGTGACTGAAATGTCAACACCTGTCTTTTGCGCGGCCTCTGTAAGATGCTTCATGGTCTCATGCACCTCCCTGGCCAGATCAATCAGGGCATAGATCTTGACGCTTCGTTTCCACACTTTTACAGCCTCTTTGTCGTGGCCTTGCCTGATATATGCCAGACCCATAAAGAAGAGATCATCTGCGATACCCTTATAAAAACCAAGCTTACGGTCAATAGACAGGGCCTTTTCAAAAGAGGCCACAGCCTTCTCTGGCCGGCCGGCCTTAAGCATCAGGTTGCCAAAGGCAAAATGCAACGAAGCCATACCCAATGGGTCAAGGCTGTGGGACTGGTTCAGGCAACTGTTGAAGACCTTTTCTGCGGCCTGGTATAATCCCTTTTTGGTCAACAAAACGCCCTTGTTTTGGAGCAGTGGAACCAGCAGACGCTTATTTTTTTTGGGCAGCAGGTCCAGGGCCTCATCGATGACCTGCTCAGCCCTGTCCAGCTTATCCATATGAATAAAGGTGGCTGCTTTATTTGAAAGGGCCCTTACAATTCCTTCCTGGTCATTCAAGTCTGAATATATGGCGTAGGATTCATCAAAGAATGAAACTGCCTCCTCATAGTTGCCCGTTATCCTGTAAATGGTTCCAATATTGTTCAGGCTCATGGCCGCCCCGTCCAACACATCTGATGCAGAGAAAAGCTCATAAGCCCTGAAGAAATACTCGAGTGATTTTCTGTAACAGCCCTTCTGGTACCATTCAAGGCCCTTTGTCATCTGCTTGTCGCCTGCGCTCAGATGCCGCGGAATGCGTTTTACAGGCTTACCTGCCGTGCAGGCGAAAACAAGCATCAAAAGAACGATGATCACCACCAAACTGGACCTTTTCATCTTCTCAATCCTGTATCGATGTTTTCACCTTTGGGCTCAGGAGGAAGGTTGGGCTTTATAAGAAAATTCTTCTGAATAGATTGTACGACCTTATCGACCTCCTCCACACCATCTCTTATTTCTCTTATGCCGTGTTTCGTTGATTTTGTGACGATGGGGACATCTTGACTTCCTTTTTCTATATTGTTCAGCACCTGGTTGATTATATACATACTCTTTCTCAGGCTATCCATAATGTCCGGGGCTTTTGCGCTCGCATCTCCAATATTTTTTGCAATATCATGGGCTGTGCTTGTGGCCTGTTCCACGTTTGTAAGGATTCTGTTTACATGGTTGAGTTGTGTATATATCTTTTGAAGTAATTCCTCCGAGCGTATGAGTCTGCCTACCGAGCCTTTTCCTTCTTTGATTTCGCGGGTGATCACTTCTATGTGCGCCAGAGTTTTGGCAATGCTGTCCAGCGAAGTGTAAAGCGGCCCTTGTGGGTCCCGCATATGCTCTACGATTTCTGAGATCGCTTGAATGCTCTTTATAATCATCTTGGCGGTCTTTTCCACCTCAAACTCTGCCATAAAATCGGCCAATGACTTTTTTGCTATTGATGGGATGGTGCCGTCTTCGGGGATGGGGGATGCCTCGGGTGTTCCGGGCTTGATAGATACGTATTCCGATCCTATGAAAGTCGGGCTTTCAACGGTTGCTACAGAGTCCATTCTTATTCGGGGTGCATAGTCTTTTAAGATGGCCAGCTCTACCTTGACCTTATCACCCTCGAGCCTGACACTTTTCACCTTGCCTATGTCAGCTTTATAAAGCTTTACTCGCGCATTTTTACTGAGGTTGTATGCTTCATCAAAGACAGTATAATAAGTGACATACGTTTCAAACCAGTCTTTTCCTCGACCGATCATGACAATAATACTCAAAAGAAGTGCAACCATGATCACCATAAAGGCGCCAACGGTTCTTTCTCTTGCGTTAAAACTTGTTCTCATTGCCTTCTTGCCTCGGCTTTTCTCTGCAGGTATAACAGATTCAACGATGAACCGCAAAAGCGAGTGCATTCCCTGCCGCTTGTTGCAGGGAATCTTCAATCTGTATGGCTAAAAACAAAGCTGGTCAACCTTCCTTTGTCAATGAATATTTGCCTGTTAGAAAATTCGGTTGTGAAAGCCTTATCAATCGAAAAAAATATCAGCGCAAGATCCTTCCTGATCAAATCCCTGAGAACCTTTTCCAGGGTCTCAAAGCTCTTTATCCTCAGAAAATCTTTAGGCCTTTCAATTAAAAGGATTTCAGGATTCTTTGAGAGCTCTCGGATAATCACAAAAAGCCTGTTCTCCTCAGGATCGAGTTGGTTTGGTTTGGGATCAAGCTTTTTTTCCAGTCCAAAACGTCTGCACAGGTCCATGACTTCTTCAGATATCTTAATGGAAGTCGAATTTTCAAAATAGTATCTCATCAGCATCAGGTTATCATAGATGGAGCGATTGGTGATCAGGGTTGCATCTGATGCGACGTAACCGACCTTTTTCTTGTAAGATAGCAGACTTCTGTAATCTGAAAAGTCGAGTTCCTTTCCTTTGTAAAAGAATTGGCCCCTTTTTGGAGGCTCAAGCGTCGCTATACCCCTTAAAAGAAGGTGGGCATCGTCAGGTGAATCGGTGACAATGGAAAACGACTTTCCTCTTGACAAAACAAGATTAAAGTTTTCCAATCCGTTTCCACCATCAAATCCTTCAAGCGTATAATTTGAGAGCCTGATTAACTCTTGGGCCATGCTCATAACGGGCTAGAGGTAAAAGATAACCGAAATGATAATGTTTATGAACAGACAATATAAAAAACATTCAATCGCTGATTTGGAAGTTTCCGGGGGGATTTTAGTGATGGCCTTCTTTACTCGGAATCCCCGATAAAGGGATGTGACAGTGATGGCGAGCCCAAAAAACAAGGCCTTTACAAGGCCAACGGTAATGTCGATCCCAGATATGGCCCTGCCCACCTCCTCCAGAAAATTTTCGACTGGAATATCGGTCACGGTCCACGCAACACCATATCCGCCGAGTATGGCTACCATGTCAAAGATGAAGAATAAACATAATATGGCTACTGTAATGCCGATGAGTCTCGGGAGACATATAATGTAAACAGGATCGATGCCCTGCATCTCGAGTGCATCCATCTCTCCATGGACCGTCATATAGCTTGTTTCCACGGTAAGTGCAACAGCCGAACGCAGGATAACAACCAGAGCGGTAAATAGTGGTCCCAATTCCCGAACCACTAGAATGACGATCAGCTCACCCAGGATGTATTTGCCCTCTACTGTTGCAAATTGCTTGGTGAGCTGGATGATGATCATGCTCCCTGTAATCAGGGCAATAAAAAGTACAATAGGCAGGGCCTCTATTGCTGTAAAATAGATTTGCTCAAAGGTGATTTTTACGAACAGCTTTCTGCCGATCTTATGTCGTTTGAAGAGGATACCGGCGATACGGTTGGTAAATGCAAAGAGATCGAGCAAGTGGTTAAGGCTATTGATCGTTTGCTTACCAATCCCTTGAACCAAACTGCTCATGTCATTCTATTCCACTTAAGTTCCCATGTCCCACGAAGCCAGATATTTTTTCTGTTCGCTCGTGAGAGTGTCAATGGTAATGTTCATGGCTGCCAGTTTCTCCTTGGCAATCATTTTATCAATCGCCGCCGGTACTGGGTATACCTCAACAGGAAGCGGTTTTTTCCTTTTTACCATATACTCGAGGCAAAGGGCCTGGTTGGCAAAGCTCATATCCATGACGCTGGAAGGATGTCCCTCTGCAGCCGCAAGGTTTATCAGACGGCCATCCCCCAGCACATTGATTCGCTTGCCGTTTTTTAAGACATATTCCATGGTGAAGGGGCGGATTTGTCGTTTGCTCGTGGCCATGCTTTCAAGCCCCGGGAGGTCGAGTTCTACATTGAAGTGCCCTGAATTACAAACGATTGCGCCATCCTTCATCATCTTGAAATGAGGCTTGCTAATCACATTAATGTCGCCGGTCAGGGTACAAAATATGTCACCGATCTTAGCGGCCTCCTTGATAGGCATCACCGAAAAACCGTCCATGACGGCCTCAAGTGCCCTTAATGGATCTACCTCTGTCACAATCACATTGGCGCCCATACCTCGAGCCCGCATGGCCACACCCCGGCCGCACCAGCCATAGCCACAAACGACAAAGCGGGAGCCAGCAAGGAGGCGATTCGTCGCCCGAATAATACCATCTATGGTACTTTGTCCAGTGCCGTATCGGTTGTCAAAGAGGTGTTTGGTGTTGGCGTCATTGACTGCGATGATGGGGTATTTGAGCACCCCTGCAGCCGCCATACTTCTAAGACGGATGATTCCCGTGGTGGTTTCTTCAGTACCACCCCGCACAATGTCCAAAAATTCCTTGCGTTTTGAGTGAAGCGTCGAAACCAGGTCGGCCCCATCATCCATCGTGTACATGGGCTTGAGGTCAATCACTGCATTGATATGGTCGTAATAGCTCTTTTTGCCTTCCCCTTTAATGGCGAAGACCGGAATTTTGTCATGTTTTACGAGAGAGGCGGCCACATCGTCCTGTGTGCTCAGGGGATTAGAAGCACACAGCCTCAGCTTGGCACCACCCGCCTTGAGCGTCTGCATGAGAGCGGCCGTCTCTGTGGTTACGTGAAGACAGGCCCCAAGACGGACGCCCTTTAGAGGTTTTTCTTTTAAAAACCGGGCCTTAATCCGCTCTAAGACCGACATGCTCTGCTTGGCCCACTCAATACGAAGTTTTCCCTGTTTTGCCAGTTTTACATCCTTAACGTCAAATTCCATTCAAACCTTCCTTTCCTCCTGATTCGGCTATCCGGTCCTTCTGATTAACTGCAGCTGAGACTTCCGTTTTTGGCCCGGACCGCTTTTTTCTTGGGCTTCTTTATACCTGCTTTTTCTATTAGCACGTCCACCATATTGGTCTTTTCCCATGTAAAGTCTGGATCGTTTCGGCCAAAGTGTCCATAGCAGGCAGTCTTTTTATAGATAGGCCGCAAGAGATCCAAATATTCAATGATCGCTGCGGGTCTGAGGTCAAATACCTCATTGACAATTTCGCAGATCCGCTTTCGGGGAATCACCTCGGTGCGGTAGGTATCAACCAGCACGGAAACAGGCCGCGCCACACCAATGGAGTAGGCCAGCTGGACTTCGCATTTTGAGGCTAATCCGGCTGCTACGATATTCTTTGCAATATGTCTGGCCATGTAAGAGGCGCTCCGGTCCACCTTGGACGGATCTTTACCCGAGAAACAGCCCCCACCGTGACTCCCCTGGCCACCATAGGTATCCACAATGATCTTCCTGCCAGTAAGGCCCGTATCCCCCATTGGACCTCCGACCACGAAACGTCCCGTTGTATTGATAAAATATTTGGTGTCGCCGTCGATCATTTTCTTAGGAACAATCTTCTTGATGACCTCCTCGACGATCGCCTCTTTTAACTCTGAATGGGAGATATCCGGTCTGTGCTGTGCTGCAATGACAACAGTTTCCACTCGTTTGGGCCTGCCGTTCTCATATTCAATGGTAATCTGGGACTTGCCGTCCGGGCGAAGAAAATCAAGAGATCCGTTCTTTCGCACCTCTGCCAGGCGCATCGCCAGCTTGTGGGCATAACATATTGGCATGGGCATCAGTTCAGGGGTCTCATCGCACGCATACCCAAACATCAGGCCCTGATCACCGGCTCCCTGCTCCTTGAAAAGCCCTTTTCCGTTTACACCTTGCGCAATGTCAGCAGACTGCTGATCAATGCTGGTGATCACGGCGCAGGTTTTCCAGTCAAAACCCATGCTTGAAGAATTGTAGCCGATGTCGCGAATCGTGTCCCGAATAATCTGGGGCATGTCCACATAGCAGGTCGTGGTGATCTCTCCAGAGATAAAGGCAAGGCCTGTGGTTACAAGGGTTTCACAAGCGACTCGAGCCTTTGGGTCACACGCCAAGATGGTGTCTAAGATGGCATCCGATATCTGATCGGCCACTTTATCGGGGTGTCCTTCTGTCACTGATTCTGAGGTAAATAAGTAGTCCTTTTTGCTCATGCGTCCTCCTTAATTTTGTTGCTTTTATCTAAAAGGATGATCGAAGGTTTAAAGTCTCCCAGGTTTCTGTCGTCGATGGTGGTATAACAGGTCACAATAATCAAATCTCCCTGGGCGCCTTTTCGGGCGGCTGCCCCCTTGAGGGCGATGATCCCAGAACCAGCAGCTTCCTGTATGGCATAGGTCTCGAATCGCTCACCGTTGTTAATGTTGTATACTTGAACCAACTCATAAGGTAGTATGTTTGCTGCTTTCATCAGGTCAGCATCGATGCCCAAGCTCCCCTCATAGTTTAGGTTTACATCGGTCACCGTGGCCCGGTGAATCTTTGATTTCAGAAAGGTACGAATCATATGAAACTCCAGTCGTATCGTGTCATCGTGAGCCGAAAAACGAGCTTTACGGCTTTAAAATCGCATTATCTATTAAACGCGTTTTACCCACCCATACGGCCAGGGCCATCAGGGTTGGTCCTTCAACCCGGTCCACGTCTTCAAGGGTTTCCGGGTCGCACAGAGCCACATAATCGATTTTGGTATAAGGATAGGACCGGATCATCTCTGACGCCTCAGAGATGAGTTGCCTGGCATCTCTCATCCCCTGTGCCAGACTTTTCTGGGCCTGTTGAAGGGCCTGAAAGAGGGATAGGGCAGAACGCCTTTCATCTTCAGACAAATAGGTGTTTCGGGAACTCATGGCCAGACCGTCGGGTTCCCGCACAATCGGGACCCCGATGATCCTTATATCAAAATTCAGATCGCGCACCATGCGTCGGATAATAACCAGCTGCTGATAGTCCTTTTCCCCAAAAATGGCTGCCTGAGGCTTAACTATGTTAAAGAGCTTGGTCACCACTGTGGCCACACCGCGAAAATGGCGTGGCCTCAACGGGCCGCAAAGGTGCAGAGGCAGTATCTCCAGATCAACATAGGTCTGGTATGCTTTGTCATAGATGGCGTCGGCCTCAGGGGCAAAGATGATATCAACCCCCACAGACTCGGCCAGACGGACATCCCGGTCCAAATCTCTGGGGTAGGCCTGAAAGTCTTCTGCAGGGCCAAACTGCGTTGGGTTGACAAAGATGCTTATGATCAGGGTGTCTCCATGTTTTCGTCCCTCACGCATGAGGGCCAGATGACCCTCATGCAAGTAACCCATGGTGGGAACAAAAGCAATGGCCTTGCCGGTTTGCAGCAAGCGCTTTGCCTCTTGCTGCATCTGATCTATGGCCTTAATAATTTGAATTTGGATGTGTGCCTCCAAAATAAATTTTTGACAATAATCTATCAATTTACTGATGTCAACATAATTAGTCCACATATTTTTTCTGATGTATCGGGTCGTGGGTGTGGTTATTCTAATCTATTTTTGTAAGATAGCTATATGCAAAATTAATAGGATTTCTATTGTTCTTGACCCTCCCAGAATCATTTTTTATATTTTAATTTTGGGAAAAGGCTGGTCTACTCAAAACCAATATCCAAGCTATTGCTATCTGTGACGCTTACACAAGGACAATCCTGTTATCGAGCAAGGAATCATTTGCTCTTCTGCTGGAAAAACCTCTTTGACCGGTTTGCTCCCCGGACGCGAGAAGATAAACATTAACCTTTGACGAAGAAAAAGAGCTGGAGTAAGATATTTGCTCACGGAGGACTTATGATTGATTGTAGACCTTGGTTAAAAAGTCTGGATGTTGTCTTTTTGTTAACAGTACTCTGCCTCGTTTCCCTTTCCCACGGTTATGTAAATGCGGAAACAGATCCAGGTGATCCAGCTCAAGGCAGCATTGATGTCTTTAACAGCCCCTGGATCGATCACATCATCCCCTCCAAACCCAATGACCTGTTTGTGATATTAAAAAATGGGCTCACCGTTTTGATTCGTGAGTCTCATGGATCAAAAGTGGTTTCGTCTCAGGTATTGGTCAAGACTGGATCGATCTATGAAGGGGAAAGGATGGGAGGCGGGCTTTCTCACTACCTGGAGCATGTGGTATCGGGCGGCACAACTTCAAAGCTCACTGAGACACAGATCAAGGCGCGTCTTCAGGCCATAGGTGGGGTCACCAACGCCTATACGAGTTATGACCATACCGGATATTTTATCAATACCACGCGCGAATATTACAAAGAGGCCCTGTCTCTGCTTTTGGCCTATGTGACCGACTGTCAATTTGATGAAACCGAATATCAGAGAGAAAAGGGGGTGATTCTCCAGGAATTTCAGATGGGCGAAAACGACCCTTCCCGCCAACTTTGGTACTTATTTATGAAGACAGCATATCGCAAGCATCCTATCCGATATCCCGTTATTGGCGAAAAAGACATCTTTCTTAAAATGAACAAAGAAGACCTTATCGCGCATTATCGTCGATGGTATACGCCAGAGGATATGGTCGTTTCAGTGGCTGGTGATGTGGATAAAGAGGAAGCACTTGGAACGGTGTTGGGTCTTGCCGGAACCCTGCAAAGGGCTGTAAATCCCCCGTGTGTTCTTCCGGCAGAACCGCCCCAGCTCACCCAGCGCAGTGTGGAAAAAAGCTTGCCAATGGCAAAGATCGCACAGGCTCAACTTGGCTTTCGAACGGTTGCCTTAACCGATCCAGACCTGTATCCCCTTGATGTACTGGCCGTTATCATGGGTGATGGCCGTACCTCAAGACTGTATCAAACAGTTCGGGATCAAAAGGGCCTGGTCCTTTCGATCAGTGCTGGGAGCTGGACCCCTGCTTTTGCAAAAGGTCAGTTTTTGATCTCAATGGATCTCGCCTACGAAAATCTATCAAAAGCAATTGATGCCGTCTGGGAAGAACTCTCAGACGTTCAGAGAAATCCGGTAAGTCAAGAGGCTCTGAAACGGGCAAAGAACAAGATTGTGGCGGACCATATATTTGGCCAGGAGTCTGTACAAAGCCAGGCTAGCCAGCTTGCCTCGGATTGGGTGGCCACGGGTGATCCTTATTTCAGCGAAAACTACGTATCAAAGATCCAGGGGGTTACCCCTGAAGACATGATGCGGGCAGCCAAGAAATACTTTAAAAAGGATCAGATGACCCTTGCGGTCATCAAACCGCCTGAGGTAGCTTCGAAAACCCAGGAGATACCGCTGGCAGTTGATGACTCACAAGAAAAGGTTCATAAAATCATACTGCCAAATCAGATGACCCTCCTGCTGAAAAGGAATACAGCCGCACCCATTGTTGCCTTAAAGTTCATGGTAAAAGGGGGGCTTCGGTTCGAGCCAGTCGATAAACCCGGGCTTTCTCATTTTATGGCATCCCTTCTCACCAAGGGGACGAAAAACCGATCCAAGAGCCAGATCGCAAAGGCCATCGAAGATCTGGGGGGATCGATCCGATCGAGCTCTGGACACAACGTGGTCAGCGTCTCTGTTTCAGTTCTAAAAGAACACCTTGATACGGCCCTGGACCTGCTTTCCGATGTGGTTCTCCACCCCACTTTTCCAGAAAGTGAAATCGAAAAGCAGCGCAGGGAGACGCTCATGGCCATCCAAAGACTCGATGAGCACTGGATGACAGAGATTACCCGACTCTTCAAGCGGCATTATTACCGCAAGCATCCTTATCGGAATGATATCATTGGCTCGGCCAAAGCCGTAGAGAGCCTTTCTGTCAAAGACATAAGAGATTTTTATGAAGCAATCATGATGCCGAACAATGCTGTTTTGGCCATATTTGGAGATATTGACCCCGAGTCAGTGGCTTCCATGGTTGAAAAGGCCTTTGAAGATTTTCAGCCCGGTATTTTGGAACAGCCGATCATTGAGATGGAAACTCAAAATATTGTGCAAGACGAAACTTTTGAGATATTCAACGAAAAGACCTCGGCGGCCATTTTGGTTGGGTATAATGGCCTGACGCTTGCCGACCATGACCGCCCCGCGGTGAATGTGCTGGACGCCATTGTTTCAGGAATCCAATATCCCAGCGGGTGGCTGCATGACGCCTTAAGAGGCGGGGACAAGAATTTGGTCTATTATGTGCATGCCTATCCCGCCTTTGGGATCGATGGCGGGTATTTTGGGATCATCGCCCAGACCACCCTTGACAATTGTGAAGAGGTCCTCAAAATTGTTCTTGATAAGATGGCTCAGATTCAAAATGTGGAGGTGGATCCCGCAACCTTGGAACGGGCCAAGAACATGTGCATTACCACACATGAAATCGGTCTGGAAAGAATTGCATCTCAAGCGTCAAGTGCCGCTGTTAACGAGATCTTAGGGTTGGGCTATGATTATGACGAGAAGTATGCTGGCCTCATTCAGGCTGTGAGTGCGGGAGACGTATTGCGGGTCGCGAAAAAGCTTTTATCTCACCATCTGATCGTTGTGACAAAACCTCGGGATCAATAAGAATACACTCGTTCCTTGTTATCCGACTACGATTTCTCTCATCCGGTGTCCAGCATCTTGCATCATTTATTTTTGCACCATGAAACAATTCAAGTATTTTTGGATGACCTGGGTATAAAACTCAATCCCTTCTTTATTTTCTGCTCCCCTGATCCCTTTGAAATTGAAAAATGTCAGGGCATTCTCGTAATTGACTTGAGAAAGGGCTTCTCTCCTTTCGATTTCTCGTTGCTTGTATAACTGATTGCCCAATGCCCGGATCTTTTTTATACGCTCTTTTTTGACCAGATCTCGCCGATTATATGCCTTCAGTACCTTGAGCACCACCCAGTATGCTTCAAAATAGGTCTTGAGAAAACTTGCAAAATACAATAGCTTTCGGAAACCTGCAGCGGTAATATTGTAAGTATCAGGCAAAGTAGGATGAGGCATGAGTACGGCGTCATCAATAAAGGCCTTAAGGGTTTTTCTGACCATATATTCGGGAGTCTTATCTACATCATAGGCGAACTCATATTTAAAGAAATCTTGTAAGAAGTTGTAATCCGAATGCAAGGCCGATGCCGAGAATTGAAACGCGTCATAGGAGAGGATAGCTAATGCCGTATATGCAGCCGGGATAAAAAAATGAATGCAGTTATTCTTGTAATATTCAAGATTTAGGCGTTTGTTATCCCAGACCAGATACCATTTTTCATCTGTGGCTGCATCATTTTCCCCTTTGGCTCTTTGTCTGGCGATAAACTTTTGATCATTATACTTGGCCAACACATTCTCGACGCCATGGTAAGGGTCGTCAAGGTTTTCTGACAAGCGAACCTTTTGAGAAAGCAAATAGCTTAAGTAAGTCTCCACATAAACCATAAGCTCTTTTTGGCTGAAACGCCGCTTGGGGTAATTCAAGATAGCAGAGGCTGTGAGTGCCTGGGCCGTGACCACCGAGATATGATTGATGGCATTGATGATCCGATAAGACAGGTTGCGGCCCAGGGCCTGATATTCAGCCGGTTCCATATCTTTCAATGATTGGTTGGATCTTGACACCAAAGCTTTGAGTGAAATTGGCTGATCAAATTGCACATATATGCGGCCGTATTGCTTTTTCAAAACTTTTCGAGCCCGAATCAGTTGCCAGAAGCTTTCCTGTTTCTTTCGGGCGCCTTCCAATTCTTTTAAAATCGCACTTTCTTCTAGAAGGCGGTCATATCCAATATAGACAGGCACAAACATCAAATCCTGACAGGCCCCATTTTTGTATGCATCCAGTAGGATAGAAATCAAGCCTGTTTTCGGAAGAACCATTTTCCCGGTTCGACTCCGCCCCCCCTCAATAAAGAACTCGATATTGAAACCTTGCTCAATTAACATGTGCACGTATCCTGAAAAGATGGCTGTATACAGTTTTGCCCCATGAAAAGTCCGTTTAATGAAAAAGGCCCCGCTCTTCCTAAAAAGGGTTCCCATGGGCCAGAAGGCAAGGTTGCGCCCCGCGGCCATATGCGGGCAGGGCATGTTATTGGTAAACAAAAGATAGTTAAGGATAAGGTAATCAAAATGGCTCCTGTGACAAGGAACAAAGACAAGGGGGGCCTTTGTGGCTGCACTTTTCACCCGGTTTAAGCCCTCCATGTCGAGTGTGATGCCGTCAAACATGGTCTTCCATATCCATCCAAAGATGATAGAAAGCGTCTGAATGAAGGTAATACTATAATCTGCTGCGATTTCATTTAGGTAGGCATCGGCTTTTTTATAGATTTCGCTGACATCCTTATTCTTATCGCGGGATCGATCATACCGCTTCATAAAATCTTGGAATCGCTCACTTCTCAGTACGAGTTCTTTTAGCTCGTCTCGCGTCTTGAGGACCGGCCCTGTGATGCTCTGACGGTGACGATTCATTTGATCCAGAAGCCTGTTGCGAAGCGTAAATGAGAGCTGTTCAAGGTCTCGATCCTGGTTTTCAGGCTCCTGAAGAAAATCCTTCAGGTTGACCGGATCGGAAATCTCTACAAAGGCCTTTTGTGGTGTGCGAAAAACAATGGCCCATCGTCGCAGGCGCCCCGGATTCTCCTCACTGCCAAAGATAATATCAACAAGACTCGGAGGAATACGGTGGGGCCTTTTGCTGAAAAGGAGCCACTGAGGAATAATGTAAATCGGACGATCGATCGTGCGCTGGAGTTCAATAAGGTATTCTAAAGGGTCCTGTTTGGCCTTTACAAGTCGATGATAAAACCCCTTTCGGTCGACCAGAGAAAGAAAGGCCGCAGATCCGGCTGCCAATTGGCGCTTGAAAAAGCCTGATCCGTATGGATTTGGAAAAGTCTTATACCTGAGAAAATGATCTACGTGAGCGAGGGCGATGCGAACAAGCCGGGAGACCTTCTGCCAGATAAAGATCCTGTATCCAAAGCCAATTTCTGGGAAAGGTATCCCTTCTTCTTTATATCGGGTGTGATAAAAGAGATATTCAAAGGAGCTTTTGTACTTAGACGCGTAAACGATGATACCATTTTTGGAAAGGATTTTCAGGCGTTTCGTCTGGATAGGGTTAATATAAACATCGGAAAACAATGACTTCAGGATCAGGGACGACAAAAAACCCGACTCTTTCGGCAAATTGCAGGAATAATGATCATGCTGACCCTGAAGGACAGCTTCTATCCAACTTCTGATTTTCCTTTTTATTTTTTGAGCCAGTTGCACAGTTTGTTGCCTTTATAATGAGATTGGCCATGGTTTTGAGGCCATGGCCGGAAAAAGAGTTTTTTGAATTACAGATAGTTATGCAGGACAAATTTGTTGTTAATTGTACGGGAATGATAGCACAAATTTTTTCTGTGTCAATTTGAAACTAGTGTGGTATAGAAGGACGGTTATGGCGACCATCGGAGATGTTGTTCTAATTTACTGTGAAGAACAGCCGGCTTTTTTTGCCCGGATCGAAGACATCTCGGCTGACCGAAAACCGCATTGGTATCAGGTGAAGCTACTTGTCCTCCAAATCCCTTTGACGGAAGTGGTCTGGATACTTAGAGAAGAATACATCAATGGTGAAACCTTCACGATGAACGAGCGCAGGATGAGGATGGAGGAGGTGGGGCAGCTCCGGGCGTCGGAAGGAAAGCGTTTACCACCTGAAAACGATCTTAGGAAAAAGGATGACCCTGTCAATCATAAGGTGATATCCATTTTTGACCGAAAAAGGAATTAACGGATATTTTTGTACTTGATTTGCCCTTCGGCTTATGTTACGGAAACTTATTTGTTAGATAGAAGATGAACTTATTTAAATCTTTATAAAAGAGGAGGATGGTGTAATATGAAGACATTAATCGGTGGGGCGGCCGCAGCGGTCCTTGGAATTATCGGGTTGGCAGTATGGTGGAAACCCTTTTTGCAGCTACTGGCGGGTGCCATTCCTTTTGCACTTCTCTCGGGCGGCGCACTGGCAATCTACCTGGGATTTGATGAAATGAAGGACACGTGGAGGTCCAAAGAAGAGGAATTTGGTAGCCCTGTCAATAAGGATGAGGTTAATGAGTATAAACAAGAGGTGGAAAAATTGAAGAAAGAGGTTGAAGAACTGAAAGCGGAAAAGGAAGAGAAGAAATCAAAGAAATAAGGACCTTCCCTGCCCGCAGGACTCAAAAGGTAAAAAAAAATATAAAAAAACCAAAAGGCCTCATACCTGTAAGAGCGGGGCCTTTTGGTTTTTAAACGACGTCAACAGGCATATGTTCAGGCGCTTTGGCCTTTGCTGCCAACCCGGCCAGTGATCGCGTCTCGGGCCAGACGGTCGGCGCGCTCGTTCAGTTCAATCCCGGCATGGCCTTCAACCTTGAGAATTTTTAAATCCCTAAATCGTCCCGTCAATTTCTTGATGGCTGCCACCAGCTGCTCATTTCGTTTGGGTTTCCATCCGAGAGACAACAAGCCGTAACAGTATTGGCTATCTGTGTAAAGCCGGACAGGTATTTGAGTTGGACGGATGGCCTTGAGTGCAGTTTTGATGGCCGTTAGCTCAGCGATATTATTGGTTGCGATTCCAATATGTTTTGATATCTCCTTCTCGTGGGAACCAAAACGCAGCACAATGCCTATGCCTGCAGGGCCGGGGTTTCCAGAAGAGGCCCCGTCAGTGTAAGCCACGATGGTCTTTGCAGGGAATGAATCATGCTCCGGCTCTCTGGCCAAGGAAGAATCGTGGTCAGGCTTTTTCCTGAGGCCCTTCTTTTTTAACCGTGCGGGATCAATCGGCTCGACCGCTCCCTCATGGACCCAGTATTCATAATCCTGATCAAGTTGATATTTGATCAGAACCTTATTATGGCGAACAACAGGGCGTTGATCATCATCCACATGAAGCCATACCTTTTGGCCCTTGAACATCATTCGTTTCCAACCGGCCTGATTCTTCATATCCTGTAGCCTTTCAGAAAAAGAGTTTGGGACGGACCACTCACATGACCTATCGTCATTCATAGAGCAGGTAAGGTCTCCGGATCTCCTCAAAGCATTTCAGTTCTTCGGCCCAGGTTTGTTCCAGATCCTCCAGAGGCTCCAAGCCTTCCACAGCCTTTCGTACTGCAGGGTCTCCTGTAATAACGTCAAAGGGAAGCTTCTCGAACTCGTATTCATAAGGTGGTAATTTCCACTGAAAGGCCTCTGGATGTACTGAAACCACTGCCTGAAGTAGTGTAAGTGTTGTCCTGTATGGCCGGTAGGACATGGGCTCGAGAACGTGAATCTGAAAACCATGACATAATCTTTTTTCCCACTTGTTTGATGTCGGTTCAAAGGCAAGTGGGCGAAGATGAACGCCCGAAAGCTTGTGGTTTTGAAGCCATGTTTCAAGGCGATTTAGATCAAAGAAAGGGGCGCCGAAGATCTCAAAGGGTTGCGTGGTCCCCCGTCCTTCAGACACATTGGTTCCTTCCCAAAGGACCTGTCCGGGATAGACGAAAGCCGAGGTGGGAGTGGGCAGATTAGGGGAAGGGGCGATCCATGGCAGCCCTGTATCCTGAAAAAACATCTCACGTTTCCACCCAGACATGGAAATCACAGTGAGTTCGCAGTCGATACCAAAGTGGTCATTGAACAGAAGAGCCAGTTCTCCAATGGTGAGGCCATGACGCATGGGAATAGGATACATTCCCACAAAAGAGGCATATTCGGGTTTCAAACAGTTTCCTTCGATACGGTTTCCTCCGATCGGATTTGGACGGTCCAGGACAAGGACCTGTTTCCCGTGTATGCGGGCAGCCTGCAGACATAAGGCCATCGTGTAGACATAGGTATACACACGCGTGCCTACATCCTGAAGATCAACGATCAAAATATCGATGGGTTCAAGCATGGCCTTGGTGGGCATTCTGGTTTGGCCATAAAGGCTGAAGATTGGAATGCCAAGAACCGGGTCGATCAAGTCTTCGGAAGGAATCATATTGTCTTGTTTTTCAGCAAAAAAACCATGTTGTGGGCTAAAGATCACCTTGAGTTGACCTGGATAGTGATCTGCAATGAGCACGCGGGTGTGCTCAAATCTTTGATCCCTCTTTGGACATGCGACCGAAGCCGGGTTTGCCAGGAGCCCAAGGCGTTTTCCCTGGAGTATTTGGGGGGAGGTGGCAAGAAGTCTTTCAATGCCGGTTTGAATCGGTTTCATCCTGTCATCATTAGGATTTTGAAAGGTGTTTAGATGTTTGCCGATCGGTAAACGATTATAATTTAAGCAACATATATAGTATTATCGGCGTGTTTGCAAGGATCATCGTTCAAGGGGCCGCTGGCAAAAATAGGTCGATTTGAGCAATAGCCTGTCTAGATGTAAACGATTTGATGCTCCCCTTAGTAACAAGTCATCCAAGGGCAGGAACAAGAAATGCATTAGAGAGCTACGTGGGTAAAGCACCATGTAATGCCTACTGTTAACACATTATTTAAAATAAATTGGGTTGATTAACACGAACTGTTCAGATATAGAGCGGGCTATGTGTAAAGGTCGACGCCCACCCCCATATAGCTACCGCAAACAGGGCAGGGGGGTATGGTCAAAATTGGCTCGAAAAGAGGTTTTGAAACCAGTTGCAGGCACTTTAGTTCACTTTTATTCTGTAAACTGTAAAGAAAAAAACGATCAAGCAGGACAAGGGGATCTCTATGAAAGCACCAGACTATATTGCTAAGCTTAAACCGTACCCGCCCGGAAAACCGATTGAGGAGTTGGAGCGCGAATATGGCATTAGCGGTTCCATCAAGCTGGCATCCAATGAAAACCCAATTGGCCCATCCCCAAAGGCATTGGAGGCGATCACGGGGGCGCTGAATCATCTGCATCGCTATCCAGATGGAAGCAACTACTACCTCACGAAGCGCTTGTCCGACAAGCTGAAAGTCCCTGTTGGCCAAATTGTCGTTGGAAATGGTTCCAATGAGATCATTGAGCTTTTGGTGCGCACCTTCCTTCGTGAGGGGGATGAGGTTATCATGCCGAACCCCTCGTTTTTGATGTATGAAATCATGGTAAAGACAGTGGGGGGGCAATCTGTCAAGGTCCCCCTTAAGGAACGGATACTTGATCTGAAGGGTATGGCAGAGGGTATCTCGCCAAAAACGCGTATGATCTTTGTTAATAATCCTAACAACCCGACCGGAACCATCGTGTCGAGGGATGACTTTGAATCGTTTTTGCAGCAGGTTCCGCCAGACGTAATCGTTGTGGTGGACGAAGCTTACATTGAGTTCGTGCGAGACAGAACCTGCCCAATCAGCCTTGATTATCTGGACGGTAACAACACCGTGGTGACCCTTCGGACTTTTTCAAAGGCTTACGGACTGGCCGGCCTTCGGATAGGGTATGGGGTGATGAAGGAAAGCCTGGCAGATCTTGTGCACCGGGTCAGGCAACCCTTTAATACCAATCTCCTGGCACAGGTCGGGGCATTGGCTGCCTTGGATGATGATGCTTTTCTCAAGAAGACCATAAGCACTGTTCATCAGGGTCTTGATTTTTTATATGGGGAAGTAGAGAAGATGGGGCTTCGATACTTTCCAACCCAGACCAATTTTTTTCTCATAGACCTGGAACAGGACGCAAAGATCGTCTTTGAAAAGATGCTTCACTGCGGTGTGATTATCCGTCCCATGACTGCTTATGGCTATCCAAACTATATTCGGGTGAATGTGGGGCTTCCTGAAGAAAACAGGCGTTTTGTTGAAGCCCTGAGAAAGATCATCTAGTATCTTAGAAATTTTACAAGTTACTGAATTCAGGTTTGTTTCGGATTTCGATATTTAAATTTAATGAAGTTAAGCCTCAGCCTTAAGGAAAAGTGATAACCTGAATGAAGCCCCTCTTGATCACAATAGACGGCCCGTCCGGAGCGGGCAAAAGCACGGTGAGTCGTCGGCTGTCCGAGCGGATAGGTTATACATATGTTGACACGGGTGCTTTATACCGAGCCGTGGCGCTGGCCGCCCTTACCGAAGGATGTGCAGCCGATGATGATACGAGGCTGGCTGAAATTTGCAGGCACCTTATACTCAAATTCCAAAACACCTCCAAGGGTCCGAGATTGTATGCAAATGGGCATGACATCACAGCGCGTATACGAACGCCAGAGATTTCCATGCTTGCATCTGCAGTATCGGCAAGGCCCGTCGTGAGGACATACCTTTTGGATGTTCAGCGGAAGATGGGAAAAGGGGGAGGTGTGGTGTTTGAAGGACGTGACATGGGGACAGTGGTATTTCCCGAGGCTGATATCAAGTTTTACCTGGATGCCGACCCTGAAACACGTGCCTTGAGACGATACAAGGAACTAGCTGAAAAGCATGCAGCAACCAGCTTGGCCGAGGTTCGGGAAGCCATGAAGAAAAGGGATGAGGATGACTCCAGCCGTGCCTTGGCTCCGCTAAAACCCGCCCCCGATGCGATCAGAATCGATTCTACGGACTTAGAAATTGAACAGGTCGTTGAGGTGTTGCTCCGCCACATTGAGAAGCGAACGAAATAAAGGTTGTTTTTTGCACAGATGCTTGTTATATAGACATTTTTATACTAATACTGGCAAACGGCCCAGGTGGTGGTTAACAAAGAACAGAAGGGAGTAAATTTTTAATGGAACAGGACAAGAACAATGTAACCGAACAACCAGAAGAACAGCTACAGCATGATGATGAAAAGTCCGACCAGGATCACAAGGTCGAAACATCGCAAGTCCCCCCAAAGGACAAATTGGCAGATATCGAAGAAAACTCAAGCGATAGTGGGCAACCAGAGTTCGAACCAACCGAGAGAGGTGTTGAGGCAACAGAAGGTGGCAAAGAAGTCCTCATGGAGATGTATGAAGAGAGCTTCAAGCGCGTTGAGGAAGGTGAGGTCGTACAGGGCAGAATCGTTCAGATCGATAAGGAATTTGTGTTGGTGGATATTGGCTACAAGTCTGAAGGACAGGTGCCTATTGCCGAAGTCACCGGGCCAGATGGGACGATCAGTGTCAAGGTGGGCGATACGATTGATGTGATGGTTGAACGCTGGGAAGAAGACGATGGAGTCGTTTTGCTTTCCAAAGAAAAGGCCTCAAAACTTAAGGTTTGGGAAGATATTAAGAGGGCCTATGAGGAAGATGATGTAGTCAGGGGCGTTATAACCAACCGTGTTAAAGGTGGGCTCTCGGTTGATATTGGAGTCCCTGCTTTTTTGCCTGGTTCTCAGGTGGCTCTTCGACCTGTCCGCGACTTAGATCAGATGGTAGGCAAAAGCTTTGAATTCAAGGTCCTAAAATATAATCAAAAGCGAAGAAACATTGTTTTGTCCAGACGCGCAATTCTTGAAAAGGAACGTGAGTTAAAGCGCGCCGAGACCCTTGCAACGATCCACGAAGGCAAAGTCATAAAGGGTGTGGTAAAGAATATCACTGAATATGGCGTTTTTATTGATCTGGGCGGCATTGATGGCTTACTTCATATTACAGATATGTGCTGGGGGCGGATCAGTCACCCATCTGAGATGTTTTCGTTGGGAGACGAGGTGACTGTAAAGGTCCTGCATCTCGACCTCGACCGGGAACGGGTTTCGCTAGGCTTAAAGCAGCTTGTGCCAGACCCCTGGATGACCGCTGAAGAAAAATATCCCATAGGTTCCCATGTTACAGGCAAAATCGTGAGTTTCACTGATTATGGTGCCTTTATTGAGCTGGAAAAAGGCGTAGAGGGACTTATTCACGTTTCGGAGATGTCATGGACGAAAAAAATTCGTCATCCCTCTAAAGTGTTGTCGATCGGGGAAACCGTGGAGTCTGTTGTCTTAAACATTTCGGCCGAGAACAGGAGAATATCCTTAGGGATGAAGCAGGTCGTGCCGAATCCGTGGGATGTTGTTAGTGAGAAATATCCACCAGGGACGACGATTGAAGGCAAGATCAAAAACATTACGGATTTTGGTTTATTTATTGGGATTGACGAGGGGATTGATGGCTTGGTGCACATCTCTGACATATCATGGACGAAACGTATAAAGCACCCATCTGAACTGTATAAAAAGGGCGACATCGTTCGGGCGATTGTTCTTAATATTGAAAAAGAAAACGAACGATTTTCTCTCGGGATCAAACAACTCCAGAAAGATCCGTGGGAAACGGTCCGGGAACGATATGAAGTAGGGAGCAAGATTACGGGCACCATCACGAATGTCACAGATTTTGGCCTTTTTGTTGAACTGGAAGAAGGAATTGAAGGGCTGGTCCATGTTTCAGAAGCGAGCACAGAGAAGCTGAAGACACCTGTGGGCAAATTTCAAGTTGGAGATATTGTTTCGGCCAAGGTGATCAATCTAAACGCCAAAGAGCGACGCATTGGCCTTTCGATCAAACAGCTTGAATTAGATGAGGAACATGACATCGTCGTCAATTATTTGAACTCTTACAAAGGATCTCCATCGAGTTTAGGGGAGCTTCTAAAAGAAAACCTGAAAGAGAAGGAAAGTAATCAGGAGCCGACTGAACAGCCTTCAGAAACGTCTGCTGACAAAACCGAGGGGCCCGAGGTAGAAGGCGCCCCGGAAGTCAGCAGGGAAGACGAAACCAAAATTGACGATTGATGATTGATGAATGACGATTGATGAATGACCAATGACTAGTGACCAATGACCATGTTTATTAGAAGACACCCCATTTTGTTTTCCGTATTAGTCATCTGGGCGATTGGAGCGGTCGTGATTATCAGCGTGGCAGCCCTTTTTTTTCTCGGCAACAGGGAGCCTGCCTTTGAATTTGGTGAAAAGGTTGGGGTCATAGAAATTAAGGGCGTTATTGCTGATCCCAAGGCTATTGTTTTGCAGCTCAAGAAATTCCGCAAGAATAAAGACGTTAAGGCCATTGTCCTGAGAATCGATTCACCCGGAGGCGGGGTTGGGCCCTCCCAAGAGATTTATGCCGAGGTCAAGAAAACAACCCCCCTCAAAAAGGTCGTTGCCTCGATGGGTGCCATAGCCACCTCAGGTGGGTACTATGTGGCTGCAGCGGCCGATCATATCATGGCAAATCCTGGCACCATTACGGGTAGTATTGGCGTGATTATGGAATTTGCCAATGTGGAAGAGCTGTTTAAGAAAATTGGAATTTCGGCCTTTGTTGTAAAGAGTGGGGAATACAAGGATGTGGGCTCTCCATTGCGCAAGATGACGCCCAAAGAGAGAAAGCTATTGGTAGACTTTATCGACAATGTCCACCAGCAGTTTGTGGCGGCCGTGGCTGAGGGGAGAAAAATGTCTGAGGAACAGGTGCAGGCTATTGCCGACGGTCGGATCTTATCTGGACAACAGGCCAAGAAACTTGGCTTACTGGACAGCCTTGGGAACATGGAGGATGCCATCGCACTTGCGGCCAAACTGGGTGGTATTAAGGGAGAGCCGTCGGTTATTTATGCCGAGAAAAAGAAATTTTCTTTCCTTGAATTTCTTTTGAGTTCCAAGCTGGCGGGGGCACTGGATAGGATCACAGGTGCAGCGCTTTATTCTGGATATCTATATGTACCGGATTGGGGTGCAGACAATGGTTAAACATGACTTGACAAATGCCTTAGCAAAGGCATTCCCGGGTATTACCAAACAGGACATGTTGACTGTCGTGGATACCCTTTTTGAAAGCATGGCAAAAGCCCTTATGCGAGGGGAGGCCATTGACCTGCGAGGCCTGGGTCGCTTCAAGATAAAGCAGCGCGGAGCGACAACAGGAAGAAACCCTAGAACCAAGAAGCCCGTATATATCCCAAAGCGTTGGGCGGTTCACTTTAAGCCTGCTGAGAGCCTGACCAAACGGATCAATTGACCCCATTACACATCCCGGCCCCGTGATCACACCCTTATTGAAAAATAGTCACGTTCCCCAATCCCACCCGGATAACCTCCGGTCTATCCTCAATAAGTGAAACCACACTTGAAGGCTGTCCCGGCACTGGCCCGCCGTCTATGACAATGTCGACTTGAGCCCCAAGGGCCTCGTGAATCATACATGGGTCTGACAAGACTTCACCATCTGGGAGGGTAGCGCTTGTAGATATAATGGGATGGCCGAGTTGTTTGACCAAGGCGAGACAGATGGGGTGGCCCGGCACTCGAATGCCTACCGTTTTTCGCCGGGTCAGCATAATCTTTGGAACAAGCTTTGACCCCTCTAAGACAAACGTGTAAGGGCCGGGCAGCAAGCGCTTCATGGTCTTGTAGGCATAATTGGAGACCTTTGCATATTGACTGATGTTCTTGAGGTCTGAGCAAATAAAACTGAAAGGCTTTTTCTGGCTTCTTTGTTTCAGCCGATAGATCTTTTCGATCGATTTTTTATTCATGATATCACAACCAATGCCGTAATAGGTGTCTGTGGGATAGGCAATGGTTCCGCCATCTTGAAGGATCTGTGCAACCCTTTGGATCAATCGGGGTTGTGGGTTCTTGGGATTGACGGAGATGAGCATCATTTCCCTATAGTTTTTAGTCCGATTCCTGTCAAGGACATAAATGCCCGTGCAAATAAATCATTGCCAAAAGAAAGGCCTTCTGGTATTCATTCAATCCCCAAAAAAAAATATATAGGAGAAGCGCCATGGCTCAAACCATGATCGAGGAAGGTTTAACCTTTGATGATATTTTGCTTATCCCTGCGTACTCGAAGGTGTTACCTCGCGATGTCGATGTACGGACCCGCTTAACTAGAAAAATCTCCCTTAATATTCCCATTACCAGTGCAGCCATGGATACCGTGACAGAGGCTCAGACCTCCATCAGTCTTGCGCGAGAAGGGGGCATAGGGATTATCCACCGAAATATGAGTGCTAAGAGCCAAGCCCAGGAGGTGGATAAGGTCAAAAAGTCTGAAAGCGGGATGATCGTTGATCCCACCACGATTGAGCCGGAAAAACCCGTTTATGAAGTCCTGGCTCTCATGGAGCGGTATCGCATCTCGGGTGTTCCGGTGGTGAAGGGGGAGCATTTGGTGGGGATCGTGACCAACAGGGATCTTCGGTTTGAAACAGATCTGAACAAGAAAGTCTCTGAGGTGATGACCAAGGAAAACTTGGTGACGGTACCTGAGGGGATTACCTTAGAAGAATCCAAGATGTTGCTCCATGAACACCGGATCGAAAAACTCCTGGTCGTAGATGATAAAGGACGATTAAAAGGACTTATTACCATTAAAGACATCGAAAAGATCAAGAAATACCCCAATGCCTGTAAGGATAGTCTTGGCAGGCTCAGGGTGGGTGCCGCGGTCGGCATTGGACCCGACATGGAAGAGCGCACCGAGACCCTCCTTCAGGCAGGGGCCGATGTAATCGTGATTGATACCTCTCACGGTCACACCGCCGGCGTGTTAAAGGCGGTTGAGAAGCTGAAACAGACGTTCAAAGACTTTGATCTGATCGCGGGCAATGTGGCCACAGGGGAAGGGGCAGAGGCCCTGATCAAGGCGGGTGCTGACGGTGTCAAGGTAGGTGTTGGACCAGGCTCGATTTGCACCACACGCATTATTGCAGGGGTTGGAGTTCCCCAAGTGACCGCCATTATGAAGTGCAAACCCGTTTCTGAGAAAACAGGAGTACCCTTAATAGCTGATGGGGGAATAAAATTTTCAGGGGATATAACCAAGGCGATCGCTTTTGGTGCCCACAGTGTCATGATCGGAGGTCTGTTTGCAGGTACTGATGAAAGTCCAGGCGAAACGGTTTTCTTTCAAGGCCGAAGTTACAAGGTTTATCGCGGGATGGGTTCTTTGGAGGCCATGAAAAAGGGGAGCAAGGACCGATACTATCAAGAAGATCTTACCGAGGATGCAAAACTCGTCCCTGAGGGTATTGTGGGCCGGGTCCCTTACAAGGGGTCGCTCTCTGCATATGTTTACCAACTCGTAGGTGGTCTGAAGGCGGGCATGGGCTATGTCGGGTGCACGACGATTGAGGAATTGCGGCAAAATGCCCGGTTTATGCGTATTACCCCCTCAGGTTTGCGAGAGAGCCATGTGCATGACGTGATCATTACTAAAGAAGCTCCCAACTATCGGTTAGAGTAATGCCTTCTGCTGGTTTTGTCCATCTCCATGTCCACACACAGTACAGCCTTCTTGATGGGGCAATCCGAATCGATCCTCTTTTGAAGCGGGTGGCCTCTTACCAGATGATGTCTGTGGCTATCACTGACCACGGCACCATGTACGGTGTTATCGAGTTTTATGAAAAGGCATACAAGGCTGGTATCAAGCCCATCATTGGATGTGAGCTCTATGTAGCTCCCAGAAGTCGTTTTGATAAAACACCTCGTGACAAAGGGGCGCTGTACCACCTTATCCTATTGGCGAGAAACAGAGAAGGATATCAGAATCTTTGCCGACTGGTCACTGCGGCCCATTTGGAGGGGTTCTACTACAAGCCGCGTGCGGACAAGGCCATTCTGGCCGATTGCAGCAAGGGATTAATCGCCTTGAGTGGCTGCCTCCACGGTGAGATCCCACGTTTGATCAAGGCAGGCCGGTTAGACAAGGCTACTGAGGTTGCTCGTAGCTATGAGGCCATGTTTGGTGAGGGCAATTTCTATTTGGAGGTCCAAAACAATGGTATTGAGGACCAGGAGGGCGTCAACCATGCCCTCCGGGAAATGAGTCAAGCGCTTTCTATTCCGATTGTTGCCACCAATGATTGCCACTATTTGGATTCAGAAGATGCCCGTGCCCACGATGTCCTCTTGTGCATCCAGACTGGCAAGCCCGTCCAAGAGACAAAGCGTCTGAAGTTTCAAACCGATCAGCTTTATTTCAAGTCACCAGAACAAATGAAGCGCGATTTTCGCGACTATCCAGGTGCCATAGAACATTCAGTTGAAATCAGCAATCGCTGCAACTTAGAACTTGACCTCAAGTCCCATCATTTTCCCAAATTTCGGCCAGAGTCTTTCATGCGACCTGGGGACTCCAGCCCCGGAAACAACGGCATCTCCAGTGCGGATGAATACTTGGAACGCGAGGCCCGGAAGGGGCTCGAAGCCCGGTTGCATGAAATCCGCTCAAGAACCCCCAGCTTTTCTCTTGAAGACAGCCAGCAATACCACGAGCGCCTTGAGCAGGAGTTAGAGGTCATCAAAGGAATGGGCTTTTCCAGTTATTTTTTGGTGGTTGCAGACTTTGTTCGGTTTGCCAGAAACAAAAACATCCCGGTGGGGCCGGGGCGAGGTTCTGCAGCAGGAAGTGTGGTCGCTTATGCCCTTAGGATCACGGACCTGGATCCTATCGCGTATGGTCTGATATTTGAGCGATTCTTGAATCCAGCCCGCAAAAGCCTCCCCGACATTGATGTGGATTTCTGCATGGAAGGCCGTGATGCCGTGTTCAGGTATGTGGTGGAAACATACGGAGGCCCGGATCACGTGGCCCAGATCATCACCTTTGGTAAGATGCAGGCCAGAGCGGTCATAAGGGATGTGGGAAGGGCCCTTGACATCCCGCTAAGAGAAGTTGACAAGATCGCCAAGATGATACCCGAAGTGCTGAACATCAGCCTTGAACAGGCCATTTCCAAAGAACCTAAGTTACAAAAGTTGGTAGAGGAAAAACCCTTTGTCAAAGAGCTGTTTACCATTGCTGAGGCCTTGGAGGGATTGCCAAGACATGCTTCAACCCATGCTGCAGGGGTGGTCATCTCAGATCGACCATTAGTGGAGTATTTACCGCTGACCCGAGGCAAGAAAGGGGAGGTTGTCACCCAGTATGACATGAAGTGCGTGGAAAAGATTGGATTGATCAAGTTCGATCTGCTCGGGCTCCGAAATCTTACTGTTATGAAGGAAGCATGCGATATCATAAGAAAACGAGGCGGCGTGCCGCCAGACTTGGCACATCTGGACCTGACGGACAAAAAGACGTTTCAACTCCTTGCTTCAGCTCAGACCACGGGTGTATTCCAGCTGGAAAGCGCAGGCATGAAAGACCTTTTGTTACGTCTGAAACCAGCCTGTTTTGAGGACATCATTGCCTTGGTTGCCCTTTATCGTCCTGGGCCTTTAGACAGTGGCATGCATGATGAGTTTGTGGAAAGAAAAAATGGTCGAGTTCCTGTGACCTACCTTCTCCCGGAGCTTGAACCTATTCTTAAGGATACTTACGGGGTCATCCTGTATCAAGAACAGGTGATGAATATCGCCAGTACGCTTGCAGACTATTCTATGGCCGAGGCAGACAACCTGAGAAAGGCTATGGGCAAGAAGATCGGCGAAATCATGGCTCAAGAGCGTGAACGGTTCCTCTCAAGGGCTAAAAACAAGGGAAAAGATCATGAAAAGGTCGAAAAGATCTTTGACCTGATGGAGAAATTCGGACGCTATGGTTTTAATAAGGCCCATAGTGCTGCCTATGCCATGATTGCCTTTCAGACAGCCTATCTAAAGGCCCACTTTCCAGTCGAGTTTATGGCAGCCATCTTAACGAGTGAGATGAACTCGACTGAAGCGGTGGTCAAGTACATTGCCGAATGCCGAACTCAGGGGATTGAGATTCTTCCGCCTGACATTAATCAAAGCGACATGAATTTCACGGTGATAGATGGCAAGATTCGTTTTGGTTTGGCGGCCGTTAAGAATGTCGGACATGGGGCAATAGAGTCGATCCTCGAAGTTCGAGAACAGGGTGGGCCATTTAAATCTTTGTTTGATTTCTGCGAACGAATAGACCACAGGAAGGTTAACCGGCGGGTTATTGAGAGTCTGATCAAGGCCGGGGCTTTTGATTCAACAGGGGCAAGGCGTTCCCAGATGATGTCTGTGCTGGAGGAGGTATTGGACATCGGGCAAAAGGTCCAGAAGGATCGCATAAATGGCCAATTTAGCCTTTTTGAGACCATGTCAGAGGACAACCATGAGACGATCTATCCCCCATTTCCTAAAATAGAAGAATGGAGTGAGGGTGAGCTTTTAAACTATGAGAAGGAATGCCTTGGATTTTTCATAACAGGGCACCCTTTGGCCCAGTATGAGCCGATACTCGGAAAATTTGCCAACACAGACACCCTGAAGCTTCAGGATCTTTCAGATGGTCAAGTGGTTCGCATAGGGGGCATTGTTCGGAAATATAAACTCTATAATGATAGGAAAGGGGAGGTTATGGCCTTTGTGACCATTGAGGACTTGAGTGGTTTTGCCGAGGTCGTCCTCTTCTCTACAGTGTATGCCACTGCATCCGTTCACATAGAAAAGGACGCTGTCATCATGGTTGAAGGTTCTGTTACCAAAGACGAAAAGTCGAGCAAGATCTTGGCAGATACCGTCGTTCCAATAGACAAAGCCGAGGAAACCTGGACGACGAGTGTCCATGTTAATCTCGATATAACCAGTCTCAATAAAGAGGGTCTCCAACGTCTTTGCGACATTTTACAGCATTACAAGGGGTCTTGCAATGCCTTCCTCCACCTTCGAATGCCCCAAAGGACGGATACTGTCATTGCACTGCCCGACAGTATCAAGGTAAAAGCTGGTCCGGACTTGACCGAAGCGGTCAACGAGCTTTTGGGCTATCCTGCGATTGAAACCGTGTGCCGGAAGTAGCAAACAAATTGTCAGTGGTTCGGAGTCCGTAGTCGGTTGCAAGCTGTTGCCCGAACCCCTTTTCGCTTGGTCTAAGACGTTTTAAAGACTGCTCAAAGGGATTTTTGTACGGATTCATCCATTTTTCATACATTTTATGAAACCATATAAAAATCGCACCTATCGCAGCCTTGTCTCGGAGAACAAACTTGCGAATTTTCGGGTGGTGGTTAAGGAAACCGATCTTTTTGTGAGGGCTGACAGACCCCTTGAAACCGAAACCAGAGACCTTGTCTTGAAACACAGACTCCCACTTGAGCGTTATCTTGAACAGCATCCAGGGTTTGTCCATGCGCTGAGGCCATTGCCCCAGGACCAACTGGCGCCACCCATTGTCAAAACCATGATTGCGGCCGGCCACAAGGCCGGTGTTGGCCCAATGGCAGGGGTTGCAGGGGCCATTGCTGAATATGTGGGAAGAGACCTCTTAGCATACAGCCAAAATGTTATCGTTGAAAACGGGGGAGATATTTTTATCAGGACCGACTTTCCTTTAATTGCGGCGATCTTTGCAGGCAAATCTCCCCTGAGCAACAAGGTTGGGGTGCGCATCGACTCGCCAGGGTGTCCTATTTCAGTTTGCACTTCTTCGGGAACTTTAGGACATTCCCTTAGCCTGGGAAGGGCTGATGCGGCTGTTGTGATCTCAGGGTCTACGGCACTTGCAGATGCGGTCGCCACAGCTATTGGAAACGAGGTGTCAAGCAAACAAGATATTCAACCAGCCATAGAGCTTGGGAAAAACATAGAAGGCGTTCTGGGCCTTGTCATTATCTTGGATAACGAGATAGGCCTTTGGGGCAATGTGGAACTGGTTAGGATCTCCGGGGGCCGTTGAGTCGGTTTAAACCAATACCTACCTCAAGGGGTCAAACCAGACACTACAGGAAGATATAAAATGACTTGTATTTTCAGCTAAACCTGCTATAGTATTAAAAAGTTTTTAAGCGTTCAGAGGTGAAAAGCAATGAAAACCCTATGGGCTCCTTGGCGCATGGAGTATATTCTGAGTGAAAAAGAAAAGGCGTGCATCTTCTGCCTTGCCTTGTCGGATCAGGACAACCTCACCCTGTACACGGGTGCACTCTCCATGGTCATGATGAACAAGTATCCGTATATTAATGGACACCTTTTGGTTGCCCCCAAAAGACATATAGCGTCCTTAGATGAAATGACAATGGAAGAGATGGCAAACATTTTAAAGACGGTCAAAGACTCAATCGGAATCCTGAAAAAGGTGATGAAGCCAGATGGATTCAATGTGGGTCTGAATCTTGGCGTGGTGGCAGGTGCAGGTGTCGAACAGCACCTTCATTTTCACATTGTACCACGGTGGCACGGAGATACCAATGCTATGACCGTGTTTGCTGAAGTGCGCGTGATACCCGAGCATCTCGAAGCAACGTATCGCAACCTTAAACCATATTTTGAAAAACTCGACTGAATCTGTTGAAATATAAGGAGGATTCGAGATGAAATCTCTGAAACCCATGTTGTGGTCCGTGGTGGTCATTTTCTTGGTCGTTGTCGTGGTTCAGAATCTTGATGTGTTTACTCACAAGGAAGCTTTAAGGCTAAATCTTGTGATAAAGAAGTATAAAACTGAGCCCTTTCAGCTCTCTTTTTACTTTTTGGGGTTCTTTTTGATAGGCTTGCTCCTTTCCTATTTTCATGGACTGAAAGAGCGCTTTAAGGCAAAAAGTGAGATAAAGAACCATCTTGAAACAATCCGTAAGTTAGAAGAAGAGATAAAGGTCCTCAAAAGCTTGCCTGTTCAAAAAGAAAATACGCCTTACAAAGAAACCGAGACTGCCTAATGTGTCAGAAGTTATATAACTTATTGAGGTCAAAGGCTTTTCTCGCGATTCTTGTTTTGTTCCTCGTTCATGGAATAATGGAAGGTATGCCATTATTCCAAATCTGGGCAACCCCCCTAAGTTCATTTAGGCCTTACAGGTTCTGCTGCTATGGTTAAAGCCACTCCGATGGTTCGGCAATATTTGTCGATCAAGCAGCAGTACCCTGATGCTATCCTGTTTTACCGCATGGGCGATTTTTATGAGATGTTCTTTGAAGATGCAAAGATAGCATCTCGAATCCTCGAAATTGCCCTGACTTCCCGAAACAAAAAGGACGAAGAGCCCATTCCTATGTGTGGTGTTCCCCACCATGCTGCCCAGAGCTATATTGCGCGACTGATCGAGCGGGGGTTCAAGGTAGCCATCTGCGAACAGGTGGAGGATCCAGCAAAGGCCAAGGGACTTGTGAACCGCGATGTGGTCAGGGTGATAACACCCGGGGTCGTCGTTGACACAGAGATTCTGGATGCAAAGTTCAACAACTTCCTCATGGCCCTATCTTTCTGGAAAGGTCGTTACGGAATCGCCCATTTGGATATCTCTACAGGGACCTTCAGGGTGACCGAATCGAGCCATTTCGACAAGGTCATAGACGAGTGCCGACGTATAGATCCACGCGAAAGCCTGCTTGCCGAGTCCCATCGCGAAGCACCTGAAATCAAGGCACTGGTAGAAATCCTTGGAGAGACCTCAGTAAACTTCCTGAAGGATGAATGCTTTGAACTGGAATCAGCCCAGGCACGGCTTCTGAGGCAGTTTAGGACCCATTCTCTTGAAGGATTTGGTTGTCATGAGTGGCGGGCTGGCATTGCAGCTGCCGGTGCTCTGTTGCGCTATGTAGATGAGACCCACAAGGGAGAGCTTGGCCACATCACGGGGATTTCATCCTACAGCCTTTCTGACTTCATGGTCGTAGATGAGACCAGCAAAAGAAACTTAGAACTCTTTGAGACCATTCGGACCGGCACCAAACGCGGTTCCCTTCTTGGCATCATGGATCAAACCGTAACAGCCATGGGTGCCCGCATGCTGCGGGCATGGCTTCAGTATCCACTTTTGGATCTTGAGCAAATCAAAGGCCGATTGGACGCCATAGAAGAGGCCAAGGAAAAGCTTCCTGTAAGGCGTTCGGTGAGGAAGGCCCTCCAAGAAGTACATGACCTTCAGCGCTTAAATGCCAGGATTGCCCTCGATCGGTGCAATGCTCGAGATCTGGTCGCTTTGAAGCACTCAATTCAAAGACTCCCTAAGATACGCTCTTTGCTCGACGGGTTCGAAAGCCGGCTTTTTGTTGAGATCATCTCAAAATGGGATGACCTTGGCGATGTAGCAGGTTTGATCGAAGACGCCATCTCTGATGATCCGCCCCTGACCATACGGGAGGGTGGTATTATTAAGCCAGGCTTTGATGGAGGTCTCGACGAACTGATTCGAAGCAGCCGGGAAGGAAAGGATTGGATATCACGTCTCCAGGCTAGGGAGCGGCAAGCCACAGGGATTAATTCTTTGAAGGTGGGCTTCAACAAGGTTTTTGGTTACTATATTGAGGTTTCGAAGACCCATATCGAATCAGTGCCGGCGCACTATGTGCGCAAACAGACCTTGGTTAATGCGGAGCGGTACATTACCGAAGACCTCAAGGCATATGAGGCCAAAGTGCTGGGGGCTGAAGAAAAACGAGCCCAATTGGAGTATGAGCTGTTTTGCGTTGTTAGGGAAAAAGTGGCTCAAAGTAATAGCCGCATCTCCAGGATGGCTGACGTTGTGTCCCACCTGGATGTGTTGCTGGCAATGGCTGAACTTGCCGATCAAAATGGTTATGTAAAGCCAGTCGTCCATGACGGTGATAGCCTCTTTTTGAAGGAAAGTCGTCATCCAGTCATTGAAAAATTGGTATCATCAGAACGGTTTGTGCCTAACACGATTGAGATGGATCACACCTCGCGACAGGTGCTTATTATTACCGGACCCAACATGGCCGGAAAATCAACACTACTGCGTCAGGTTGCCCTGTTGGTATTAATGGCCCAGATGGGTTCCTTTGTTCCGGCGGAAGCAGCCTCCATTGGGATAGTCGATCGAATCTTTACACGGGTTGGGGCGCTGGATAGCCTTGCCGAAGGCAAGAGTACCTTCATGGTGGAAATGCAGGAGACCGCTAATATCTTAAATAATGCCACCGAGAAAAGTTTGGTCATTCTGGATGAGATCGGCAGAGGCACCAGTACCTTTGACGGCCTGAGTATTGCCTGGGCTGTGGCAGAATATCTCCATGAGTGGAAAGGGCATGGTATCAAGGCCCTTTTTGCCACTCATTATCATGAGCTAACAGACCTGGCCCTTACCAAGCCTCGAGTCAAGAATTACAACGTGGCTGTCAAGGAATGGAATGAGGAAGTTATTTTCTTGAGGAAACTGGTTGAGGGGAGTACCAATCGAAGCTATGGTATCCAGGTGGCCCGCTTGGCTGGCATTCCGGCGCAGGTCTTGGAGCGGGCCAAGGAGATATTAAAGAACATAGAAAGTGGTGAATTAAACAGTGCAGGAGAACCAGTCCTGGCACGTTCCAAGAGGCCGGTTGACAAGGACGGGAGTGTTCAGCTTTCGCTTTTTAAAACCTCAGGTGAGATTGTGATCAATACCTTGAAAAAGCTGGATATTTCGAATATGACACCCCTTGAAGCATTAAACCAATTAAACGCCCTAAAAGAGCTCATGGAGGACCTGTAACCCTTAATAGGCTATGGGCGAGAGGCGATTGGAATCAGGAAACAAGGCTAAATCGTTACGTGAAACCGTATCTCTTTTTGCCGATCTGGCGTAAATTTATATTTTTTCTCATTTTGCTTTTGGTGTTTGCTTTATACCCACCAATAGCCACCGGAGACCAAATCGAAAATGACTATCAACAGGCCCGGTTGAGTTTTGAAACACTCCTGAAAGATCCTCAAAAACAAAAGCTTCGATATCATTGGGTAACCTGTATCAAAAAGTTTCGGTCTGTTTATGCAGCCCAACCGAACGGACCAAGGGCAGATGACGCCCTTTTCATGACAGCACATTTGTATGCCAAGTTATATGCGTTTTCTTGCAGCATACAAGACAAGCAACAGGCCCTCGATTATTACAACCGCTTGCTAAAACATTTTCCAAAGAGCCCATACCAGTCGAAGGCCAAAAGGGCGATTGCTGAGCTGCGTAAGGACGACAAAAGGGGCATTGATGAACAAGAGATTGGACCCGTTAGGAAAGAGGCCTCAAAATTCATCGCATCGCCACAGATCAAAAAGCCTTTCGGTCAAAAGGAACATTCTAGGCTTCAAGCAGAATCGCTCGCCAAGGTAAAGGCCATCCGTTTTTGGTCCAGCCCAAGTTATACGCGTGTTGTTATTGATGTGGAAGAGGAGGTGCCCTATACCCACCACCTGTTGAAAAAAGATCCTACCCTTGCAAAGCCTATGCGGCTTTATATTGATCTAAACCATGCACGCATAGGGCCCGGGTTAAAGCCGGTTGTGCCAATCGCAGATGATCTGCTCAGTGGTGCCCGTGCAGCTCAATATCGTCCGGATAGGGTCCGGGTTGTTTTGGATATCAAATCGATTGATAATTTTAAGATATTCTCCCTACGCAACCCGTTTCGCATTGTAGTCGATGTCAGTAGTGTCCCCAGGAAGACCGCATCAAAGAAACGATTTAAACACGAACAGGAAAAACCGGGTGGTAAAATACCTAAGGGCGCCCTGGCCAAACAACTGGCACTTGGGGTGAAGCGGATTGTTATTGACCCTGGACATGGGGGCAAAGACCCTGGTGCCCTTGGATATTTGAAGGGCGTGAAAGAGAAGAACGTGACACTGGAAATTTCCCGGAGACTGGCCAGGAAAATTCGTCAGAGGCTTGGATGCGAGGCCATACTCACCAGAAATACAGATATCTTTCTTTCGCTTGAAGAGCGCACCGCTATCGCCAATACCAAGAATGCCGACCTTTTTATTTCAATTCACACCAATGCCAACAAGACAAAGGTTTGTCATGGCCTTGAGACCTATTTTTTGAATCTGGCCACAGATGAAGATGCCATCTTGGTGGCTGCACGGGAGAATGCCACCTCAGCCAAAAATATTAGCGATCTTGAAACCATCTTGAGTGACCTGATGAAAAATGCCAAGATAGATGAATCGAGTCGCCTTGCGGGTTACGTTCAAGAGGCCCTGATTAGGAAATTGAAACCAAGATATAGCCGAATCAAAGACAAAGGCGTCAAACAGGCCCCCTTCTATGTACTACTTGGCGCTGAGATGCCGTCCATATTGGTAGAGGTCGCCTTTATAACGAATCCGAGAGAATGTCGCAGGTTAAACAGTGTCGGATACCAGGAGGACATAGCCGATGCCATTGTAACGGGTATCCAAAACTATATAGGGGAGGTCAATCCAAGTGCGCTTACTCAAGCTAAAAAGTGAGCGTTCAGCGATCAACCGTCACCCCACAGGCCAGCCTGGGGTAAACCGAGTTGGTTATTGAACAGGCTTTCTCATGTTGCACCCAGATTTGTTGACTTACGTCTGAATAATTGTTATATGAACATGTTAAATCAATTTGCCAACCGACCATTGCCCGAAGAAATCCCTTTGGGGCGTTCAACAACCATTTTGATTCGCGCTGAGGGCGTGAGGGGAAATCCTTTTTGTGAATTCCGGGCTAAATAGTCAAGCATCCGGAGGTGAGCAAATGGACAAAATTCGTATTGCTTTTGTTGGTGTTGGTAATTGTGCCAGTTCTTTGATGCAGGGCATTCACTACTACACGAAAGACAAGAAGGATACGGCAACCGGTCTAATGTACTGGGCAGTGGGCGGTTATGCGCCGCACGATATTGAGGTCGTGGCGGCCTTTGATGTTGACGCTCGCAAAGTGGGCAAAGATGTCGCTGATGCGATTTTTGCCGAGCCGAACTGCACGACAGTCTTCTGCAAAGATGTGCCCCCAACAGGGGTCAAGGTGCACATGGGGCGGATCTTGGATGGGGTATCCGCCCACATGAAGGACTATGATCCGCGCTATACTTATGTTTTGGCGGATCAACCAGTGCCGACCAAGGAGGAGGTGGTGCACGTCCTCAAGGCAAGCGGTACGGAGATCGTGCTCAATTACCTGCCAGTCGGATCTGAGGAGGCCACTCGCTTCTATGCTGAGTGTGCACTTGAGGCAGGGGTTGGTTTCATCAACTGCATGCCCGTGTTCATCGCCAGCGATCCTAAGTGGGCTGCGCGATTTAAGGAAGCAGGCATCCCGATCATTGGTGATGACATCAAGTCCCAGCTTGGGGCTACCATCACACACCGGATTCTTGCGGATCTATTTGAAAAGCGAGGTGTGAAGTTGAAACGCACCTATCAACTCAATACCGGCGGCAACACTGATTTCCTAAACATGCTAAACCGTACGCGTCTAGCTTCCAAAAAGACATCTAAAACCGAGGCCGTGCAGGCAGTCCTTGCTAAGCGTCTGGATGCAGAAAACATCCATATTGGCCCCAGTGATTATGTTCCCTGGCAAAAGGATAACAAGATTGCCTTTATTCGCATGGAGGGAAGCCTCTTCGGTGATGTGCCCATACACTTGGAGATGCGTCTATCGGTGGAGGATTCTCCCAACTCGGCTGGCGTAGCCATCGATGCCGTGCGTTGCATGAAGCTGGCCCTGGAACGCGGTATTGGCGGCGTGATCAAGGGCCCGAGCGCCTATTTCATGAAGCACCCGCCAGCGCAGTATTCGGATGATGTGGCCTGGCGGATGATGGAGATCTTCATTGGAGCCCATAGTAAAGCCAGCACTAACAGCGATCAGGAAGCCATAGAAGCAGTTGCTGTCCAGGCCTGATACGACAGTCAGCTGAATACATCCCTTTCAGTATGAAGCGAACCCCTGCCTTTTATGGCGGGGGTTCGCTTTGTGGGCTTGCGAGGCACACAACGGTCAAGTCTCTGCAAAGGCTCGATCAGCCTCTTCTTGGAGAAGTTGTACACTATGGGCGTATCGGGGCGAGAAATGGAAGAGCGTAAATTGCTTAACTCCTGCTTTTTTGGCAAGGATGCCTGCCTGTTTTGCAGTCAGATGATATTTGTTGCGTGCAATTTCCATTTCTGCATCTAGAAAGGCGGCTTCGATGTAAAGATGGTCGGCATGCCGGGCAAAATCAATTATCTTTTCGATGTTTTCAGGACTAAAAACAACGTCAACAATATAGGTAATCTTCTGTCCTGGTGATATACGGGCGATTTGGTCTATAAGGTCACCCAGGCGGAATGTAAGTTTTCGTTCTTTTCTATCCTCTTTCCACACGACCTGAAAATCTTCTTCAAGATCCTGCTCTTTATATAGTGCCTCCTTGAATCTCCTCAGCCACGGCCCCACCGGTATCTTGAGTCTTTTCAGGCTGTCCTTCATAATATTGACATGAAACCGTTCCTTGAGGGTAAACCCCAGACAGGGGATCTTATGATCCAGGTGGATGGCATGGACTGAAAAGGCGGGTTCTGCGAGCAGGGTCCCGTCAAAAGGGGCCTGCTCTGGTGCCCGGCGTGCTCTAAACCCGTCTTTACACTGATAGACCTGGGTGATGGTATACGTTGGATGTACCTCAGTAGCCTTCAGCAAAAAACCATGGCTGTAGTTTTCAACCAGGTTCCAGGTATAAGCTGCTAATTTTCCCTCAATATTTTTAAGAAAGTTTGGTGGGCCAAACACGTGGAAGGCCTTTTGCCGTCCCAGGAAAGTACGCAGCAAGGTATCAAAACCTGCAAAATGGTCCATATGGGTATGGGTTGCGAATCCATGGGTTAGTTTCAACATTTCTTTCCGGGGTAGGTGGTGCAGGTCGCCCATGTCAAATAGCAGGGCACGCTTTTCAAAAAAGAATGGTATGAAGAGGGCCGGGTCCTCAAAAGGGCCGTTGACCAACCTGGGATGAAAAGAGGGCCTCATTGAAGGATGAATTTAGCGACCTGACGGTTAATGCAGTGATAGATCTCTTCGTCAGAGCCATAAATATCCTCAACGCTTCGATGGTTGATCAGCTGTTCTACAACGAACGCTGTTAGATAGAGACTCACGATTTGTGGCCGCGGCACAAGGGCCCTGAATGGGGCAGTTTGGTAATCAATCTCAAATTCATCTGCACGTGTCAATTTTTCAAGTGAGCGTGCGATCTGATCCTGAATATCCTCCTTGCTGGTCGTTTGGATCAATTTTTCCTCTATGAGCTTCATGGCCACGGCATTGCTGAGCGGTTCCAAGACATTTTTCGTTTGTTCGATGGCGAGCTGGCGGGCCCGTTCCTTGGAAGATTCAATCTTGGACAGAATTTTTGATTCCCGATTGCTAGGGCGAAATATCCTTGCCATTACACAAAACCTCAACCGCCTAACTCAAGTACTAAGGAAAGTATCATTTTGAGTCTAATTTTATTTGCGTCTAATTTTTCATAACCCAAAAACCTGGAAATTGCAAGGCTGTCAGCAGGATTCATGATGAACAGATTTTCTTACCCGGGTTCCAAATCTCTAATGACCAACTGAATCCTTTTTCGATCTTTCCATCGATTCCAGCGAATATGACAGGCGATCTGATTGAGGTGTTTAGGATGCGGTTCAGCAGCACCCATCTGCCTGCCACTACGAGGCATGAGCGGGGAGGGGGTGTTGAAAAAGATTGCATCAAGTGGCTTGGTCTGGTGTTTTTTCGAGGAACGTAGCCGCATTTGCAAATGGTGGGCCCCGACCATGCGGGCAGAAAGGACATCAATATCTGAAAGCATAAAAAGAGGTTCTGGATTCCCTGTTCCAAAAGGGGCAAGTGCCTCCAGTTCATCTACCAGTTCAGTACAGATATCAGATACAGAAATTTCGCTGTCAATCACCAGTTTGGGCACAAAATCTTCTGGTATGGTTTTCTCGCAGACGATTCTTTCAAATTTTTTACTGAAGGCCGGGATATTTTCAGCTCTCAAGGTAAGGCCCGCTGCCGCCTTATGGCCTCCGAATTTTTCCAGGTACTGAGAACAGCTCTTCAGACCTTCATACACATCAAATCCATCTGGACTTCGAGCCGACCCTTTGCCTATACCATCGGCAACTGCAATAACAACGACAGGGCGACAATACCGGTTAACCAACCTGGACGCCACGATCCCAACGACGCCCTCGTGCCATCCCGGACGATCTAAGACCAGCGCTCTTTGTTTCAATAACCTGGGATTGTCTTCAAGGTGCTGGGTGATGTCTGACAGGATAAGGTTTTCAATCTCCTGCCTTCTGGTATTTTCCTGATTGAGTTCCTCGGCAATAGCATGTGCTATCTTCGTATCCGATGTCATCAGGAGCTTCAAGGCAATTGAGCCGTTGCGCAGCCTTCCGGCAGCATTCAGCCGAGGGGCGATCCTAAAAGCGATTTCCCGAGTATCAAGAGGGCGATCCGGCATGTTGGACACGTCCAGGAGGGCCTTAACGCCTGGACGGACGTCAGAAGACAGCACTTCAAGACCGGCCTTCACATAGATACGGTTTTCTTCCACAAGCGGAACCATATCTGCCACTGTGCCAAGGGCTACAAGATCGCAGGCAGCCTTTAAATTTGGTTCTAAACGACTGTTCCAAAAACCTTCATCCCGAAGCCTTTTTCGGAGGGCAAGAACCAGGTTAAAAGCCACACCTACACCGGCCAGCCATGAAAAGCCTGAGGGACAATCAGGCCGTTTAGGGTTCAAAACGGCCAAGGCATCTGGCATCTGGGAAGGGATTTCATGATGATCCGTTATAATGACATCGATCCCAGCACGACGAGCCGCACTGACCGCTTCATGGCTGCTAATACCGCAGTCCACGGTAATGATTAGACCAATATTATCGGGGATAGCGCATTTTTCAACACAGTCCAGGCTCAACCCATAACCTTCGGTTAGACGATTCGGAATATAGAAACGCACATCAGCATCCAGATAGGATAGAAACTCAAAGAGAAGCGCAGTGGCCGTGATGCCATCCACATCATAGTCCCCACAGACGAGCACCTTTTCGCGGCGAAGAATCGCCAGCAGGATGCGCTCAACTGCACGGTCTGTATCTTTCATCAAAAAAGGGGATCGAACACGGGCAAGCGAAGGTTTCAGAAAGGCTGTTGCACGATCCGGGCTGCAGATACCGCGGTTTGTCAGTACAGTGGCGACCGCTGGCCGACAGCCCAGGCTTTCAGCCAGCATCGAAACCTGTTTAGGGTCAGGTGAAAGGATATGCCATCTTTTTTGCATGTCAAACTAATATAGCCCAAAGAGAACCATTGTACAACTCCGATTTTTTTCGTTGAAAACATGGGGAAAATGATGTTAGTTTTAAAAAGACCCATGCAGAGCATTCAATTGCCGAAGACCACCATAAAAAAATACTATCGCATAGATCGAAGACAGATCTACCTTTTAAAGTTTATCCTGGAAGGTTATGACGGCGTTGCTGTTCTCAGGACCCTAAATCAACAAGAAGGATTAATCGTGCTACACATTGGACCCGGTTGTCAAAGTATTGTAGATATGATCATACAGGATCTTCAAAGGCAAATCAGAATTGAATATCTGGAGGATTACATTCATTATTAAACTTCTGAATGCCTGGTTTGTGAATTCTGAGCAAGAAGGAAATGGACACAAGGTGGACGTATCTGAGGAAGGAGGCAGTATGAAAAGGGGATGTTTCGTCGGCCTGGTGGTATTGTTCTACGTATTTTTGGTCGGAATGGGTGGCCTTGGCGGCTCTGCCTCGGTAAGGGTCCCGGAACCGACAAAGAATTATGATGCCACTGTGACAGATCAATCGAATATTTCTACACGTCTTGAAAAGTTTAGCCTTGATGGTCAGACGTTTCTTTCTGGTAAGCTAGGTGATGCTTATATCTCTATCAGCTTTGATAAGATTGAATCAATCGAATTTGTGCTGCAAGATAAAACTTTAACCGCCGAGGTCCAGTTGAAGGATGGTAAAACCGTCCCTGTTGTTGTGGACAAGGGGACACCATGCTATGGAAAGTTGGCGTATGGCAACTTTAAGATTGCCGTGGAGGACGTCAGGTCGATAACCCTACACGGCAAGGTTCCCCGGGAAAAGAAACCGTAATCAACAACCCCCCATAGAAGACGGTAATGCCAATTCGGCAACAGGCCGTATGGACTTAAGCTCTCAAAGAGAACGGACGAGAGACCCATCAATATGAAACAAAAACGTGTCCATATAATCACCATGGGTTGCCAAATGAACGTCTATGACTCCGAACAGATGCTGAGACTTCTGGCCCCATTGAACTTCAGGCCGACTTCACAGCTGCATAAAGCTGATCTTATCATCATAAATACATGTTCGATCCGAGAAAAGGCCGAGCACAAAGTTTATAGCTTGTTAGGACGTCTAGCCAGGATGAAACGTCTGAGGCCGGACCTTATGATTGGCGTGGGTGGATGTGTCGCCCAGCAGGAGGGGCATCGTCTTTTTGAACGGGCACCGCATGTGGATATCGTTTTTGGAACCTTTGGCCTTGAGCGACTCCCCTCCCTTGTTCAACAGGTCAATAATCAAAAAAAGCATATTGTGGATATAAACCCAAGAGGGACATCAGGGCTTTTGTGTGTTACGGAACCGGTCTTCCAGACCGAGCGTGCCACAGCCTTTGTAACCATCATGCAGGGCTGTGATAACTTCTGTACTTATTGCGTGGTACCCTATTTAAGAGGACGTGAAGTCAGCCGCAAACCTGAAGCAATACTTGAAGAAATTCGGCTATTGGTAAAAAATGGCATCCGTGAAGTCACGCTCATAGGACAAAATGTAAATTCGTATGGGCGAAAGAACGGCCATGGGTGTAATTTTCCGGTACTCCTTGAACAAGTTAACGATATTGAAGGCCTGCGGCGCATACGTTTCACGACCTCGCATCCCAAGGACCTGTCGGATCAGTTGATTAACGCCTTTTCCAGGCTGGACAAACTTGCTGCTCATATCCACCTGCCGGTTCAGTCCGGCTCAAATCGTGTCCTAAAGCGCATGAATAGAGGATACACGAGGGAGGATTACCTCAAGAAAATTGCAAAATTGCGCAGTGTCCGGCCCGATATTGCAATAACCTCTGATATCATTGTTGGTTTCCCCGGTGAGGAAACAACTGACTTTGAAGCCACTGTCGATCTTATCCAGCAAGTAGGATTTGACAGCTTCTTTTTATTCAAGTATTCTGATCGTCCAAACGTTCCAGCTGCTAAGTTTTCCAACAAGGTTCCAGAGGCCATAAAGCGTAAGCGCTTCAACAGGTTGTCTGAAATTCAAGGCAGGTTTACCTTGGAGAAGAATAAGGCCCTGGTTGGAACGATTCAGGAGGTCTTGGTGGAAGGTCGTAGCAAAAAATCACACCATCAGTTGACAGGGCGCACCCCCTGCAACAGGAGCGTCAACTTTTCGGACTGCACCGCACGTGTTGGCCAGGTCTTGCCAGTCAGGATTGTGGAGGCCTTTTCACATTCCTTGCTCGGATCCTCTGTCAAGGGCCATGAAGAATATGTTGGCGAAAATGGAGGAATATCACATGCTGCATGAAATGAAGGTGTCAGGGATAACCATTGACCCGGTTTCAAACGCCCCCATCGTGATCTTAAAATCCGTTGAAGGAGACCAGGCCCTTCCTATTTGGATCGGTATATTGGAAGCGACGGCTATTGCCACAGAGCTGGAAAATGTTCGCTTCTCTCGTCCCATGACCCATGATCTGTTTAAGAATTTCTTGGATATTCTAAAGATAAAAATCTCTAAGGTGGAGGTGTGCGATCTGAAGGACAACACATTCTTTGCCCAGATTTATTTCTCGCTTAATGATGAATCATACAATATAGATGCCCGTCCCAGCGATGCCATTGCCTTAGCTCTCAGGGCTGGTTGTCCCATATTTGTCAATGACACGGTGCTTCAGAAATCAAAGAAACTGGATGGAGAGCCTGAAGCATGGGACAAGAGCGAAGAGGGTTTGAAATGGAAAGAATATTTAGAAAAACTTTCGCCCGAAGATTTTGGCAAATACAAGATGTAGTCGATCGTGATTGATCTGCATACCCATTCCATTTTCAGCGATGGCGTGCTGGTGCCATCTGAACTGGTCCGGCGGGCAGAAGTCCTTGGCCTCAAGGCCATAGGTATCACGGATCATGCTGATGCCTCCAACCTGGATTTTATTATCCCTCGCATTGTGGCTGTATCTGAAAGTTTGAATCGCGCCAACCAGATCAAAACCGTCCCCGGCATCGAGTTGACACATGTTCCACCCTCTCAGATCGGCCCCCTAGCCGAAGAGGCCCGTTCTTTAGGCGCCAAAATTATCGTGGTACATGGAGAAACCATTGCAGAGCCCGTTGCTCCTGGTACCAATCGCGCGGCTCTGACTGCGGACATTGATATCCTGGCCCACCCGGGTCTCATCTCTGAGGAAGAGGTGCTGATGGCAGCCGAGAAAGGAATCTTTCTGGAAATCACGGCGCGCAAGGGGCACAGCTTAACGAATGGCCACGTTGCGCAATTGGCCAAGAAGCACGGCGCGGAATTGGTGTTGAATACCGATACCCATGAACCTTCAGATCTCATCACCGAACAACAGGCCAGACAAATTGTCCTGGGCGCAGGCTTGAGCCAGGGGGATTTTGAACGCATGCAGAAAAACGCCAAGTCACTTCTTTAATCAAGAACAACACGCCTCATTCTATTTGCTCCATGCCCTTTGCCACATGCTCTCTGCCCTTATAGAACCGCTCCTTTTCGCTGTAAATGCATCCGCAGTATTGCTGGCGGTACATATTAAGACGCTTTGAGGCCTCAACCCCCTCCTTCCAACCCTCTCGGAAGTCCCGGTACAGGAACGGCACGCCATAAGATTTACCAAGGCTCTCGCCGATCGAGCGGATCATGTCGTGCTTCTGGAATTTGCTCTGCAAGAGGGTGGAGGTGAAATAATCAAACTTACCGCGCCTGGCAATAACAGCTGTGGTCTTTAACCGGTCATGGTAGCAGTAAGCGCAACGTTCTTCCTCGCGAAATACCACATTCTGCAAAAATGTTTCCATGTCGTAGCCATCCTGATAGATGACCTTTAAGTTTACCTGTTCGGCATAGGCTTTGAGGGCGTTTTCACGTCGCTGGCACTCCTGGTAGGGGTGGATATTGCGGTTATAAAAAAAACCCATGGCCTCAAAGCCTTCTGATCGAAGGACCTTCAAGGGGTATATGGTACAGGGCGCGCAGCAGATATGAAGCAATACCTTCATCGACTATCTTCTTTCTCCAAAGATGGCAGTGCCGATCCGCACCAGGGTTGCCCCTTCCTCAATGGCAACCTCGAAATCCCCGGTCATCCCCATGGAGAGTTCAGTCATGTCCACATGGGGAATGGCTTTGTCGCGGATAAGGACCTGGAGGGATCTAAGGGCCCGGAAATACGGCCGCACCTTGTCCGGGGCATTGAAGTACGGGGGCATGGTCATAAGCCCGCAGATGGCAAGGTTTTCAAGGGGAGCGATCTGGCGCACCAGGTCAACGACCCCCTCCGTGTCAATGCCGGACTTGGTTGCCTCAGCGGAAATGTTCACCTGGATTAAGATTTTTTGGACCTTGTCGAGGGCATTGGCCCGTTTATTTAATTCTCTAGCAAGCTTGAGGCTATCCACGGAATGAATCAGGTCAAAGAGCTTGACCGCATATTTTGCCTTGTTGGATTGAAGGTGGCCAATGAAATGCCAGGAAATCTTTTCTCCCTTGAGGGCCTCGATCTTTTCCCTGGCCTCCTGCACATAGTTTTCTCCAAGAACCGTTACACCCGCTTTGATCGCAGCCCGAATAGGATCCAGGGGCACGGTCTTGCTCACGGCAACCAGTTTGACCGTTTTCGGGTCCCGGCCAGACGAGAGGGCCACCGTTTTGATTCGATCTTGAACGCGTTTTAGTCTGCTTTGAATACTTTCAGGCATAACTGTGTTAACTCACTACAGTGATGTCTCGCCCGCTCTCTTTGATCGCTCGAGCTCGCAGAGTTCACGGAGATCATTTTCTTGACCTGATTTTTTGAGCAGGAAAAATCAGGTCAACAACTCGGTCCGCCGACAGCGGACGTCATTGATCCTAGCATTGACATTTTTTGATAAACGATTATTGATCAGCGTTTTTTTGCAATAATAATTTCCCGCGCAAGCGGGATAGCCGGTTGAGCAGATTTCCCCTCTCAGGAAATCTGCTCAAAACCCCCGTACCTCTGGGGGCTCTGTGAGAGACAAAAAAACATTACCGCTTAACCACGCCTTCCCTCAGCAGGAATTCCATGACCTCACATATTGGAAGACCGACAACATTGGTATAAGACCCCTCAATCCGTTTAACCAAAAAGCTACCCAAACCTTGTACTGCATAGGCTCCTGCCTTGTCAAAAGGTTCATCCGTGCTAAGGTACCAATCAATTTCGGTTTCGGTCAGGGCCTTGAACAAGACCTTTGTTTCCACGGTTTCGGAAAAGGCGCGTTCTTCTGCCTTGCAACAAATGCAATAGCCGGTCAATACGCGGTGTGTTTTACCGCTCAACGCTTTTAGCATCTGGCGGGCCTGTGCCTCGGTATCGGGTTTGCCCAGTACCGCATCCCCGATAAGCACGATGGTATCGGCCCCGATAACCCAGCTTTCTGGATAGCGCCGGGCAATCTCCATGGCCTTGGCCTCGGCGAGCATACGAACATAATCTTCCGGCGGGTCCACGGGGACCGAACTTTCATCTATGGTACTTGGAATCACACGGAACGTCAGGCCAGCCTGCTCAAGGAGATATCGACGTCTTGGGGATGCCGAGGCCAGGATCAAAGGGTGGTTCGACAAAGACTCGCTCATAATTCTGTATGGTTACCAGAAGATACAAGATTTGACAATGTTCGTTTGACCCATTATAAGGGAAAATCTGTCAAATTAACTAGATATGGCCATGATAACGGATCGATTGACGTTTTGGATTATTGGGGCTGGCAAATTTGGCACAAAAGCTGTTGAAAGGCTTCACAAGAAAAGACCTGGAGCCAGCTTCACCGTTGTGGATCAGGATGCAGAAGCCCTGAAGCGCCTGGATCATCTTCCAGCAGAAAAGGTGTGCAAGGAAGGCGCCTCCTATCTTGAAGCACACCTTGATACTCAAATCGAACCAGACTGGATCATCCCTGCCGTGCCGGTCCATCTGGCCTTTGAGTGGGTACGGCTCAAATTGTCCAATCATGGCCGCATCCAAGTTCTTGCTGTGCCCGAAGAGATTGAAAAAATGCTACCCAATCCCATTAGGGGCCCACAAGGACAGCTCTTTGTCAGCTATGCTGATTTTCGTTGCCCGGACAACTGCACAGAGCCCATCGACAGGTGTACGTTCACAGGAAAGCCGCGAAAGGGGCTCCTCTATAAGCGGATTGAGGAAATCAGTTACAAAGATTTCAGGTCGATTGTGATTCAAAGCCATCAATTGGCACCTGGGGTAGGGGGGTACCAACCAGAGGCCCTCAAAAAGAGCTTTGCCGAGGTGACAAAAACCAAAACCCCAGTCATTTACAGCACCGCCTGCCTTTGCCATGGGGTCATGCATGCCTTCAGGCTCATGTAAAATAAAGTCGTTCCTCTAACGGACATGGCAACCCGATACCGAATATCCGATGCCATCTCAAGATAACAGATATCAGCCACAAACGAATAACGAAAGCTTTATACTCCTTGACAATAAATTCTTGCTCATTATAAATTGCCCTTACAGCCTGGGTGGCGGAATAGGTAGACGCAAGGGACTTAAAATCCCTCGGAGCTTAGTCTCTGTACGAGTTCGATTCTCGTCCCAGGCACCAAGAAAAACAAGTAGTTAGGCGCTCTCGGCTTGTCGCTTTTTTAGCTCATTTTTGCCCACAATTGACAGTTTGTCCCAACTCTGTCCCAAGTTTTGAAAGGATAAGGAAATGAAAAACGACATGGAGTCTCGATTAGACAAGGCTTACAAAATGGCAGGACTTGACCGTGACAAATACCCTAAAGCCAGAGGATTATTTGAAACACTTCTTAAACTGTTCGATCAGCTTGGAAAAGACGAACAAAATTATAAGTGGGCATTTAAAGAAATTGGAGAGCTGGTTAGAGAAGCTCACGCTGGTGAGTGGAGTGGTGAAAGAGCCACATAAATCTAGCCCACCTCCCTGTGTTCAACCCAGGAAGCCGGGCAGGGTTTTCGGTGTTCGGCTCCGGTTGCCTATCCTGAATGTGTTAATGGTTTAGTATGCCTTAACTTGAGATCGTCGATCCTGGGGCTTCTCAGGGCCTCTCAGGGGCCATCCGTTGCCTGTTAGAAAAGGCCCTTTGCTAATGCCTCCTCAATCTCGACATTAAGCACCCCTAAATTCCAAAGTGTAGGATGTTTACGAAATTTAAGATATGCCTCATAA
>Ga0180301_10000091_pt1 | contig 60661 bp, 60 predicted proteins | sample GuaBasSediGuay16_FD_121797 | JGI IMG/M metagenome (GOLD analysis project Ga0180301, IMG submission 121797) | Subseafloor sediment microbial communities from Guaymas Basin, Gulf of California, Mexico - Guay16, Core 4569-2, 12-15 cm | ecosystem: Environmental > Aquatic > Marine > Hydrothermal...
GAACAATACAAAAGTATACATTACTTTAAGTGTTTTTTTAATCCTGTGTATTTTAGTTCTCAATACTTTACTTCCCTCTTCTTCCTATAAAGAAAATCTAGCAAAAATACACAAAGAATATTCTTTCAATATATTTGCTTTAGAGAACAATCCTTTTGTTGCTATTTTTTTCTTTCTTTTATTTATGCTTTTTTTGTATGGTCTTATAAATATATTTATTTTTTTATATTGTATTTTTAATAAAAAACCTTTTGTTGTATCAAATAAACCGTCTTTAAAATTTGCATTGGGTAACCATCATGCATCTTTACTTTTATTTTACAGTATATATACATATTCGCTACTCTATTTTATTTCTATTGCATTAATGATATATAAAAAGGAATACAATTATTCTCCACATCTTAGTATAATAATGAATTTTATTTTCCAAATTCTTATTATACTTATTGTAATAAAGAACATCCCTTTTTCTTCTTTAGGTGTAAGCTTGCCAAAAAAAGAAATAATTGCTGTATTACGGGTATATGCTTTAACAATACTCCTTATTGTCTTGATTAATTATATTATGATAGAAATTCAAGAAAGATTTCATCTTTTTTTCACTCCTCAGGTTGCTGTATATATAATGCTTATCTTAAAAGACCCCTTTATGCTATTTATACTTTCTATAGAAATAATTTTCTTAGGTCCTATTAGTGAAGAACTCTTCTTTAGAGGATTTATATATAATTTTTTAAAGAAAAAACTAGACTGGAAGTCTGCAGTAATAATTACATCAATAGTATTTGCTTTTCTTCATTCTAGTATATGGGGGTTTTTTATCGTTTTTATCCTCAGTATAGGAATATGCTATATTTACGAGAAAACCCGCAATATAGTGTCTGCTATTGTTTTTCATAGCCTCTATAATACCTTATCGCTTGTGAATATACTTATTTTAAAATTTTTTATGAAGTAAAAATTAATTGATATAATCATTGATATCCAAAGGAATCCCCAGATACTCTTTAATATGCCGAATTCTTTGGGCGATATAAGGGTGAGTTTTAAAGTAGGAATACTGACGTAAAGGTTCTTTCTTATGGAGATTATACAATTTGTTAAGCACACTGATACCTGCTTGAGGACTAAAACCTGCTAATTTAAGATATTTAGTGGCTAATTCATCAGCGGTATATTCATCTTTACGAGAATAAGCTACCATAATTTGGGCAAGAGCAAAAGAAAGACCTCTGTGAAAACCTGGGGTTGCTTCTGCATGCACAGAAGCTAACATAAGAAGATTTGCTCCCATTACTGCCTGTAATTTTTTAATAGCATGGCGAGCAACAATATGTCCAATTTCATGGGCTAAAACAAAAGCTAATTCATCATCGCTAAGGATATCCATTAGACTTTTATCCACATAGACATAACCGCCAGGAATACTAAAAGCACTATACTTATCTTTTTCATCAAGAACATAGAAGTAGTAATATATCTCTTTTCTATCACAAACTTCTACAATCTGAGAACCAATTTTATTTATCCTTTCTATATAAGCAGGACTTTTGGAGATTTTTAATTCTTTGCCAATATTTTCAGCAATATTTTTACCTAAAGCAACTTCTTTATCAACAGAATATAAGAAAATATTCTGACGGTGAGTAGAAACATCATATTCTGTAGTAATACAGCCTATGAAAAATAACAATATAAAGATTAAATAAAATCTTTTTTTGTAAAAATACTTGCAAAGGGACATCTTAATTTTTGGAATGCTTCTTTAGCCCCTTCATCCCTATCTACTACAGAAATTGCTTTAATTACAGGAATCTTATATTTCTTAAGAGCTAAATAAGCATTAATAAGCGAGGAACCTGTAGTAGTAACATCGTCAATAATAACTGCCTTATCTTTTGAGGTCAGTTTTTTACCTTCTATTAGATTCTGGTGGCCATGCGCTTTAGGTTTTTTTCTCACTATAAAACCTTTTATACTTCTTTTCTTAACGCTCGCAAGGAGGCATATTCCTCCTATTATAGGATCAGCACCCAAAGTAGGCCCTCCAATAGCTGTAGGGTTATCTTTTTTAATCATATCCCAGATAAGATGAGAAATTAAGTATAATCCTTTTGATGTAAGGCTAACTCGGCGAATATCAATATAATAATTACTTATCTTCCCTGAGGAAAGGGTAATGCGTTTTTTGAAAAAAGCTTCTTTTTTTATCATTTTTAATAGCTCTTCTTTCATTTGAATAAATTATACTCTTTGTACTTAAGCAGTCAATCTTTTTATAATATCGAGTTTAGAATAAAAATCTTGCAATTAAAATTTTTTCTGATAAAATCACCCGATAGTAAAGAAAAATTTTATTCCTTTAATCTTTAATAATGTTGAGCATAAAAAATATAAAAATAAATAATATCTTCTTTTATCTTTTCTTATTATTTGTTTTTTCTTGCGTATCCTCAGAAAAAACCCATAAAGGACCAAGCGGTTTCATTCAAATTAAAGGGTCAGATACAATTGTTAATGCAGCGCAAAAACTTGCCGAAAATTTTATGAAAGAATATCCCTATGTCTTTGTTGCCGTTACTGGTGGAGGCAGTGGTGTAGGTATCGCATCTCTAATTAATAGTACGTGTGATATTGCCAATGCTTCAAGAAAGATGAAGAAAAAAGAAATTGAAATAGCTAAAAAAAGAGGTATTACTCCGAAAGAATTTGTTGTTGCCTATGATGGTGTGGCAGTGATTGTCAATAAAAATAATCCTATAGACACATTTACGATTGACCAACTCCACGATATATTCACAGGAAAGATTACCAACTGGAAAGAAATAGGTGGGAAAGAGGGGAAAATTGTAACTTTGTCACGAGAAGTAAGCTCAGGAACTCATATGTACTTTAAGGAAAAAGTTATTCAACTTGAAAATAAAAATAGTAAAGAAGAGTTTTCTCCACAAACTCTTCTTCTTTCCTCCTCCCAATCAATTGTAGAAGAAGTTGTAAACAACGAAAATGCTATCGGCTACCTTGGTATGGGATATATCTGTGACCGCGTAAAAGCAGTAAAAATAGGTAAAGATAATAAGTTCTATCCTCCTACTGTAAAATATGTTGCAAAAGGAAAGTATATTCTCTCACGTCCTTTACAGATGTATACTAATGGTGAACCAAAAGGAGTAATAAAGCTTTTTATTGATTATGTATATTCTCCCCAAGGCCAACGTGTTTTTCAAGAGACAGGATTTGTCCCTATAAGAGAGGAAAATGCGTCTGAAGAAAACTAAGGAATTCGTTATCGAATTTCTAATCCACACAAGTGGAGCGCTTATAATTGGTTTTGTTGTTCTAATCTTTCTCTTTCTTCTCAAAGACTCTCTTTCCCTCTTTCGCACTTACTCTTTAAAAAATTTCTTTTTTGGCAAGAACTGGCTTCCTATCTCTGAACCATCTCAATTTGGTATTATTCCTTTAGTAATAGGTTCTCTTTATGTAACTCTTGTAGCAATACTTATTTGTGTCCCCACAGGGATTGCTGTAGCAATGTTTATTGCTGAGGTTGCCCCCTCTTATTTGCGGATAATCTTGAAATCATTAGTAGAAATTCTTGCTTCTATACCTAGTGTTGTATTGGGATTTATTGGAATTGTCTGGCTGGGGCCATTCTTAAAAAATGCTTTAGGTTTATCCACAGGAATGTGTGGGTTAACAGGAAGCCTGCTTCTTGCATTTATGGCGCTACCTACTATAATCAGTATCTCGGAAGATGCTCTTGTCAGTGTACCCCGTTCTTACAAAGAAGCTGCTTTTGGTTTAGGAGCAACACGCTGGCAAACCCTCTGGCGTATAGTTCTTCCTTCTGCCTCTTCAGGAATAATTGCTGCTATAATGCTAGGAATAGGTCGGGTCATTGGAGAAACAATGGTAGTAATGATGGTTACAGGTAATTCTCCCGTTATCCCCCGCTCTATTTTTCAACCTTTACGGACACTTACTGCAACGGTGGCAGGAGAAATGGGAGAAACAGTTTCGGGAAGTGAACATTACTTTGCTCTCTTTGCTGTGGGTCTTGTTCTTTTTATTATCACTTTTATCATAAACTTTCTTGCTGATTTATCCTTACAAAGAGGGAAGCAATGAAATCGCCAACTACAAGAGAAAAGGTTGCTTTTATAATTTTGGGTATAATTACTTTTTTTGTTATCCTCCCTATTTTTCTTACTATATTCTATGTTGCCAAAAACAGTATAGGAACAATTACTTGGGAATTTATAAGCCAGTACCCCCGTAATGGAATGAAAGAAGGAGGAATTCTACCTGCTATTATAGGAACAATCTATCTTATTGTAGGAACAATGATTTTTTCTCTTCCTGTGGGTATACTCTCTGCTATATATCTTGTAGAATATGCAAAAGATAACTTTTTTACTCGCCTTATTAAGCTATCCATTGTCAATCTTTCTGGCATTCCTTCAATTGTCTACGGTCTATTTGGCTTTGCTCTTTTTGTCATCTTTATGCAATTTGGTACATCAATTCTGGCAGGATCATTAACACTTGCCATTATGAGTTTGCCCGTAATTGTTACTGCAACCAAAGAGGCATTAGAAGCAGTTCCCTATTCTTTTAGAGAAATAAGCCTATCCTTAGGAGCAACAAAATGGCAGACAATCCGTTATTGTGTACTCCCTTATGCTTTACCAGGAATTCTTACAGGAACAGTATTAAGCTTAAGTCGAGCTGCAGGAGAAACCGCCCCTATCCTTTTTACTGTGGCAGCTTTTTATCTTCCCCGCTTACCTCGGTCAATATTTGATCAGGCCATGGCTTTACCATATCATCTTTACGTTATCTCAACACAAGTACCCAATATGCCTCTGCAGATAAGTTTTGCCACTGCTTTTGTCCTTATTATATTAGTCTTCTTAATAAATCTTATAAGTATCGTGCTACGGGTACATTTCCGTAAAAAGAAACAATGGTAATAAATTGTGATGCAAATAATTATTGAGACAAAAAACTTATCTGCCTATTTTGACAATAATTGTGTATTAAAGAATCTCAATATAGAAGTTTTTCCTAAAGAGATTTTAGGTATAATCGGCCCTGCTAACAGTGGTAAGACAACGTTTCTTTGCGCCTTAAACCGTCTTAATTATTTAAAACCCAATTACTTTCAAGAAGGTGAGATATATTTTTTAGGAAAGAATATTGCTGAATTGAGTGATAATGAGCTACGAAAAAAAATCGGAATTATTTTTGCTTTACCTCAGGTATTACCTATGAGTATTTACAACAACATTGCCTATGGACCAAAAGTCCATGGGATACGCAAAAAAAGCATATTGGATGAACTTGTGGAAATATCTCTTAAACGAGCATATCTATGGGATGAAGTCAAAGACCGATTACATTCGCCTGCATTAAAACTTTCTGGAGGTCAACAACAACGTCTCTGTATCGCCCGTACACTTGCTGTACAACCCGATATTATTCTTTATGATGAACCCTGTTCAGGCTTAGACCCTATTTCTACAGCAAAAATAGAAGAAGCAATGCAGGAATTAAAACAGCACTATACTCAAATTCTTGTTACTAACAATACTAAACAAGCAGCACGAGTAACAGAAAGATGCTCTTTTTTTCTCATGGGTGAACTCATCGAAATAGATAAAACCTCTACTTTATTTACCTCTCCTAAGGATAAACGTACTGATGATTATATAAGGGGTAAGTTCGGATAACTATGAAGATTAATCAAAAAATAAAAACAGAAAATTTAAACTTATACTATGGTAACTTCCATGCTCTAAAAAATATAAATATTTCTATACCCTCTCAAGAAATTACAGCTATTATTGGGCCGTCAGGCTGCGGAAAATCAACGTTACTTCGCTGTTTCAACCGAATGAATGATTTAATTGAAAATGTAAAAATAGAAGGAAGAGTAATTATTGAAGGAGAAAATATCCTAAGTGAAAATACCAACCTTATCCAACTAAGGCGCAATGTAGGTATGGTTTTTCAGCGCCCCAATGTTTTTAATGCTTCGATTTACGACAATCTTAATTTCGGAATAAAGATACACCGTCTTATTAAGGAACGCCGTGAGGTAGAAAAAGTTATTGAAAAATCACTGAAAGATGTAGGACTATGGGATGAGTTAAAAGATAATCTGCATACTAAAAATGCCCGCGCGTTAACCTTAGAACAACAACAGCGTTTATGTATTGCTCGTGTTATTATTTTAAAACCAAATATTATCCTCTTAGATGAACCTTGTTCAACTTTAGACCCTATTTCTACAACAAAAATAGAAGAATTATTGCAAGTCTTAAAAAAAGATTATACAATTGTTATTGTAACCCATAATATGCAGCAAGCAGCAAGAGTATCTTATTGGTGTGGATTTATGCTTTTAGGTGAACTTGTTGAATTTGCTCGTACAAAAAAAATATTTACTAATCCTTCTGATGATCGAACAGAAAATTATATTACAGGAAGATTTGGATAATATTAAAAGGAGGAAAATTATGGATCGCCATTTTGATGAAGAATTAACAGAACTTAAGAAAAAACTTACCCGTACTGCGAACCTTGTACGAGAGATGATCTCTACCTCTATCTGTGCCTTAAAAGAACGAAAAGAAGAGCTTATGGATTTTGTCCTTGAATCGGAAGAGAAAATAAATATGGCACAGATTGAAATTGACGATGAAGCTTTAAAATTGATTGCTTTACGTCAACCAGCAGCAAGCGATTTGCGTCTTATTGTTTCTGTAATGAAAATAAACTCAGAATTAGAACGTATGGCAGACTTAGCAGTAAATATTGTAGAACGCTCAAAAGAACTTCTTAAAGAGCCTCCATTAAAACCCCTCATTGACCTTCCCCGTATGGCTGAGATTGCTCAGGAGATGCTCGATAATACCTTAAAGGCCTTCCTTAATAAAGATGCAGAAGCTTCCCGGAAAGTATGTTCAACTGATGATATTGTAGATAATTTAAATGACCAAATTTTTCGCGAGCTACTTACCTATATGCTTCAGGACCCTAAAAATATCAATCGGGCAATAAAACTCATTCTTGTAGCACGTTATTTAGAACGTATTGCCGACCATGCAACAAATATTGCTGAGGATGTTTACTATATTGTAAAAGGAAAGGATATACGCCATCACATAGAAGATAACAAATCCTTATGATTATTTAAGTAAGTAGCTATTTTCTTATCCACAGGAGCTAAAGAAAATTTACTTAGCTCATCAATACTTACAAAACGCACATCCGCGCATTCAAGAGGCAAAGGCTTTCCCTTAACAATACGACACAAAAAAAGATGGACATTTATCGTAAGTTTAGAAATAGTATCTTTGAAATTCCCTATAATCTTTATGGGCTCAATTTCTAAACCGAGCTCTTCTTTTATCTCCCGCTTAATGGCACCACTCAATGTCTCTTTTGCTTCAATTCTTCCTCCTGGAAATTCCCAAAGCAAAGAGAACGAATCTTTTTCTTTGCGTTGACATATACAAACTTTATTTTTATCAATAATTAAAGCAGCAACGACCTCAACTGTTCTCATAAACTTCTTTAGTCTTTTCTAAGAATATCTTTATCAAAAATATTATTCTCTCCAAGAATAAAGTAAGGGTCAAAATACGCTTTAAGTTGGGCCATTTCTTTTATATGGTCTATTCCAAACATAACCTTAAGATATTCCTTTTTTATCTTACCAATGCCATGCTCTGCAGAAACTGTTCCCTTAAGAGATACACTATAATGGATAAAACGCTTAATAGTCTCTTGGCCTAAAAGATACTCTTCTTCATTGCGAGGAAGAAAATTAAAATGAAGATGCCTTTCCCCGATATGCCCAAAATTAACATAAGAAATTTTTAACTTCTTTGCCTCTTTTTTGTAAAAATCGTACATCTTATAAAAATTTTTATCAGGGACAGCAATATCGGTAGAAAGCTTCTTCTGATGGTGTTTACGCAAAAATTCGTTAATTTTCTCTGGAAGTCTATGGCGGAATTCATAAATTCTTAATCGCTCACGTGGATTATCTCCTATCCAAACACACTCTAAATCTACTCCACTCTCTTTAAATAAATTTATCCACATATTCATAAGATTCTCATAAGAATCTTTGCTAGCCTCCTGTTCAAAGTATATAGCACACCCTTTCTTAGGAATATGAGAATACTCATCGCTTAAAAATTCAAGGGAATTGCCATCAAAAAATTCGATACTTGTAGGAGAAAACATTCTTTTTTTCTTTCTCTGGATTACCTTCTCTACAAAATTAAATCCTCCCTTTTCTGTGTCAAAAAAAACCACTCCATCAAAAATAGCCTCACTTTTATTTTGAACTGCTATCTCCACAGCAACAATTACTCCCAAGGTGCCTTCACTTCCAATAAAAAGGTCGATTAAATCCATATTTTCACAAACGAAATACCCTGCCTGAGTTTTAACAGAAGGAAGTATATAGGTAGGAAGAGAAAATTTAAAATCTTTCTTTCCATAGGTAAAGAAAAAATTTCTACCCTTTGCTTTGACCTTGCCACGTTTTAATAGCATAAGAGTCCCGTCAGAAAGAACAATCTCTATCGCCCGAATATAACTTCTTATGGAACCATATTTAAACCCTCGTACTCCTGATGCTCCTGTAGAAACAGCTGATCCTATAAGGGCAAGAGACTCAGTTGGTTGTGGAGAAAAGGTAAGTCCAAACTTATTCAACTTTTCTTCAAGAACACTTAAAGGTACTCCTGCTTCCACTTTAGCTATTTTATCAACGACCTCAATATCTATTACTTTGTTAAGTTTTTCCAAAGAAAGAATGCCCCCTCTTAAAGGTACACACCCTCCTGTTGTTCCTGTGCGTGCACCAGAACAAGTTAAGGGCTTTCTCCTCATATTACAATCTCTTAAAATCTCACAAATCTCTAATTTATTTTCAGGGATATAAAGAGTATCAGCAAATCCTTTAAGATTAGAGGTATCTTCTAAATAGGCGAGGAAATCAGAAGAGTCAGTCTTTATAATCATATATGAAGTTACAACTTAAACATAAGAGCGCAGGAAAAAGCTTTTTCATCCAAAAGGTGACTTTCAATATTAACCCATAGATCCTCTCTTATAACAAAGTCTATTCCCAATATTATCCCTATAGAGTGAGTTAAATCAGATTTTATGCGGTTTCTTTCATTATCCTGCCAGTTTATATAATCAGTACGTGACCATTTTGTTCCCAAATAAGGGATAAATTTACCCAGTTTACGGGAAAAAAGTAAAGATATCTGCCAATCATCAAGAACTCCTTTATACTTGATACCATTTATCTGTATATGCTTAGGATGAATACTTATGTGCTGAAAACCAAAAATAAGTTTTGTGGCATAATAGGCGTTTTCCATAAGCTTAATTCTAAACCCATATCCTCCACCAAGATAAGTAGGATAATCAATTTCATCTACTCCCTCAGGGTGTTGTTTAATATAACCCGCACCTCCTTTTAAATCAATAGAAAACCAATCCCTCAGCCCATAAGTTAAAAGAAAAAAACTCTGAATGCTACGCATTTTTCCATTTCTCCCTTCAAGATTTCTTTTGAAAAGAGTATAGTTCTGAATCCCACAAAAGAATTTTCTTTGAGGAGGCATCTGGGGACCATAAGCAGGAGCAGAAAAGAGAGATACAGAAAAAATACTCGGGGAAAGAAAAACAAAGATTGCTTTATAAATTTTCCTCATTCTCCTTTTTTAAGATAATTTGTGGAAATAAACTGTTTGCGTAGGAAAAGCAAAATCAATCTTGCGTTTTACAAATTCTTCCTTTATTTTTAAATTGATTGCCTGTTGGATGTCCATATATTTATTGTAATCACTACCAATAACATAGTAAACAATTTCAAATATAAGACTGAAATCTCCATAAGAGAAAAAATGGGCCCGGTCAAAAATAGTACCACCAATACCTTTGACTATTTTTTCAATAATAACAGGGATTTCTTTAAGCTTATCAAGGGGAGTATCATAAGTTACCCCTATACGAAAAACTACTCGACGTCTTGCCATTCTTTTATAATTTCTTAAACGTGAATCTGTAAGGTCGGTATTGGAAAAAATGAGCTGTTCTCCACTTAAACTACGGATACGTGTTGTCTTTGCCCCAATATACTCTACTGTCCCCAGATAATCATCAACAATAATAAAATCTCCTACCTCAAAAGGTCTATCAAATATTATGGCGAAATAACTGAAAAGATCTTTCAATATTGCTTGAGCAGCTAATCCTACAGCTACACCACCAATACCTAAACCAGCAATAACTGTAGATATTTTAAAACCTAAATTATCAAGAAAGAATACAACCGCTAATCCCCACACTAAAAATTTAATTACCTTTAGTATTCCTTTCATGCTACGTTCTAAAGAAACATTTTTTTCTTGTTTTTTAAGATAAATCTCAAAAATGTAGGCAAGGATACTTGTTATAAGACGTGCAGTGAATATAGTTAATAAAGCAATACCTAAAACATCAATTACTTTCTTTAAAGAGGGGACAATACTTAAAGAGTTTATACTTATATAAAAGCCACCAAAATACATTAAAGGAATCAGTGTTTTTTCAAAAAAACTTATTATAAGATCATCAATAGTAGTTGCAGTTTTCTCTGCCCATTTCTTAAGGCGATTAAGAACTACACAACGAAATATTTTTATTGCTATAACAATGGCCATAAACAACAACAAAGAGAAAAAATAAGCACTTACGCTGTTAAAGGCATATGTTTTATTTAAAAATTCTTTTACCATTCCTCTTAACTTAATATTGTTTTTATATCATTTTCATCCCAAGCCTACAAATGTTATGATATTTCTCCCCCATATAAAAGATATAAAAGCGGCAAGGGAAAGATAAGGTAAATAAGGAATAAGATGCGATTTCTTAAAAATAATAGCAAATATAGAATAAAATAGAGCAATAAAAGGAGCAATAAAGAAGACAGTTACAGTAAGTTTAATTCCCAAAAATATTCCTACCATTCCCATAAAATCCACATCACCTAACCCTAAAGATTCTCTTTCCCCCTCTATAGAATCTTTTTTTCTTAAAGAAAGATAAATATTTAATATAATGTCCCCCATAAGTTTAAAAAAATAAGTAAAACCCAAACCAAATATTAAACCCTTAAAAGCAACTATTATGGGTAAATTATCAATAAACCCCTGTTTATATATTATAACACTCTCGTAGAAGGCGAAAAATAACCCTACCAAAATCCCTAAAAAACAAAAATATACAGGTATAGCGTGATAATCGATATCCACAAAAGAAACTACAATCAGAAGAGAAAAAAAGAAAACAAATTTAAAAAAATCTAGTGATAAAGAAAACCTATTGTAGAGAAAGAAAAAAAGACAGCCCGTAATAAATTCTACTAAAGGATACCGCAAGGTAATCTTTTTGTGACAATTTCTACATTTTCCTCTAAGAAGAAAATAACTTAAGATAGGTATGTTATCATACCACTTCAAAGAGATTTTACATTCAGGACAAAAAGAAAAAGGTTTTATGATGGAAATCTCACGAGGCAAACGATAAATACAAACATTAAGAAAACTACCCACACACATTCCTATGATAAAAGAAAAAGCTCCACTAAGACTCATCTTTTAACTCTTTTTTTAAAGCTTCTTGCATTATATTAAGAGGCGGCTCTTTTTCTGTCCATATTTTAAAAGCAGCTCCTCCCTGATATAAAAGCATATTTAATCCTCCGATAGCACTTCTACACTTTTTTTCTGCTTCTCGAATAAGAGCTGTTTTCCTGTTATACACAACATCATACACATAGAGACGAGAATGTAAGAGTTCTGTATCTATAGGGGAAGTATTACTATTCATTCCTACAGGAGAAGCATTGACTAAAAGCTGGCAATCAGTTATAAGGTTAGGAATATCCTCCTGTGAAACAAACATTATTTTCTCCTTGATATAAGGGTACTTATGAAAATATTTCAAGAAATGATTTTTTGCATATTCTACAGCCTCTTTATTTTTATCGTAAATATGTATTTTTTTTATACCTATACCCCCCTTTACCAATACCGCAACAATAACTCTTCCCGCCCCTCCACAACCAATCACTAAGGCATTCTTTTCTCCCTTAGAAGTAAATTGTAAGTCATTTTTTAAAGTAGTTTCAAAACCATAAGCATCAGTGTTATAGTAGACTCCGCCGGGAGGAACCCTCTTTACTGTATTTATTGCACCAGAAAGTTCTACATAATAAGAATCTTCTCCCTTAAACAATTCACTTCTATCTAATATATCTTTGGCTTGAACTTTATGAGGAATAGTAATATTAAAACCAACTATTTCTTTAGCAGGAATAGTATTACCTTTTAGGTCTTTTACTAATTTTTGAGGGTCAAGTAGAAAATCTTCTAACTCCTCAGGAATAATCTCAAAAATTCTGTATTCAGCATCCATACCTAAATATTTAAAAGCAGCATTATGCATTACCCCTGAAAGACTATGTTTTACAGGATAACCAATCAAACCATATACTTTTCCCATTTTACAATGTTCTTTTATGCGGAAGGATATATAGAATTCATATTACTCTTTAAAGAATCTTGTTTAAAGCATCTAAATATGCCTTGGTGGATGCTTCTAAAATATCTGTACTTGCTCCTCTTCCTGAAGAAATCCTTCCTGTAAGTTTTATTTCTACATTCACCAGCCCTTGAGCATCTTTACCTTTAGTGATGGCTTCTAATTTATAACTCAAAAGTTTAGGACGTTTGCCAATAACTTTGTCAATAGCTTTATAACAAGCATCAACAGGCCCATCTCCTGAAGAACGGGATTCAAATATCTTATTCTTGTATCTAATTTTTACAGTGGCTTGAGGAACGATATCTGTGCCTGTAGTAACCCGCACACCTACCATCTCAAGATTTCTTTTCTTCTTACGACTTTCCTCTTCAACTAAAGCAATTAAATCACCATCAAAAATTTTTTTCTTTTTGTCCGCAAGTTCCTTAAATTTTTTGAAAATAGCATTTATCTTTTTCTCATTTAACTTAAATCCCAAATCCTTAAGTCGTCTGCTTAAAGCATGGCGACCAGAGTGTTTGCCCAAAACAAGCTCACTTTTTTCTATTCCTATATCTTTGGGATTCATTATCTCATAGGTAGTACGTTTTTTTAAAATAGCATCTTGATGGATGCCCGATTCATGACGAAAAGCATTTTCTCCTATAACAGCCTTATTGGGAGGTACAACAAAACCCGTTAATTTACTGACCAAACGCGAAGTACGATATATTTCTCTCGTATTAATACCTGTATAGAAACCTTTAAAAGCATCCTTGCGCGTCTTTATGGCCATAACAATTTCTTCTAATGAGGCATTTCCCGCCCGTTCTCCTATCCCATTTACAGTACAATGTATCTGTCTAACCCCTGCAGTAAGTGCCGAAAGAGAATTTGCCACCGCCATTCCTAAATCATCATGGCAATGGACAGAAATAACTGCCTTATTTATATTAGGAACATTATTATAAATATCTTTAATAAGAGAAAAAAACTCATAAGGATAAGTATACCCTACAGTATCAGGAATATTAATTGTTTTTGCCCCCTCTTTAATCGCCATTTCAATAATCTTAAAAAGAAATTCTTTCTCTGTACGAGTAGCATCTTCGGGAGAAAATTCAATATCACTACACACCCGATGTGCCAATTTAGTTGCTCTTCTGCCGATATCAATTATTTCCTCTTCTACCTTCTTAAATTTATATTTAAGGTGTATCCGTGAAGTAGCCAAGAAAATATGAATACGCGGATGTTTGGCTTTAATCAAAGCATTATGTGCTGCCTCTATATCTTTTTTCAAACAGCGTGCTAATCCACAAATAATACTCTTTTTAATGTGGCGAGCAACTAAACTTACTGCCTTAAAGTCGTCACTGCTGGCAATAGGAAACCCTGCTTCAATAATATCTACACCAAGTTTTTCTAACTGATAAGCGACCTCTAATTTTTCCTCGCTCGTCAATGATGCTCCTGGAGCTTGCTCTCCATCTCTTAAAGTCGTATCAAAAATTATTATTTTCTCCTTCATTATTTTATATCCACAATTCTATTCTCTATACGCTATCACTACTTGCTATCTAATCCACGGCATCATCTTACGCAGTTTTTCTCCTATTTTCTCAATAATATGCTCTTTTTCCTGCTTACGAAGAGCATTAAACACTACACAATTAGTTTTGTTTTCTAAAATCCACTCACGGGCAAATTCACCAGACTGAATTTCAGCAAGAATTTTTTTCATTTCCTTCTTTGTTCCCTCAGTAATTATTCTTTTCCCTCTTGTTAAATCGCCATACTCTGCAGTATCGCTAACTACATGCCGCATACCTTTTATACCTTTAGAATAAATTAAGTCAGTAATAAGCTTAAGTTCATGACAACACTCAAAATAAGCAATTTCGGGTTGATATCCTGCCTCCACAAGAGTTTCAAAACTTCTCTGAATAAGTTTAGTGACTCCTCCACAAAGAACAACCTGTTCTCCAAAAAGATCTGTCTCTGTTTCTTCTCTAAAAGTAGTTTCAATCACTCCTGCACGAGTTCCTCCTAAAGCCTTCGCATAAGCTAAAGCAATTTTCTTAGCATTTTTGCTAGCGTCTTGATATACTGCTACCAAACAGGGCACACCTTTCTTTTGAAGATACATTTCTCTTACTAAAGTTCCCGGCCCTTTAGGCGCAACCATATATACATCAACAAAAGAAGGAGGAATTATCTGATTAAAATGGATATTAAACCCATGAGAAAAACCAAGAGCTTTCCCTTTTTTTAAACAAGGTAAAATAAATTTTTCATAAACCAAGGGTTGGATTGTATCCTGAGTAAGAATATGGATAATATCTGCTTTCTCTGACGCTTCCTTTGCATCCACAGGATTAAAACCGTCTTTCTTGGCCTGTTTATAATTAACTGTATCCTTTAGTTCTGCTACAATTACTTTGATTTTAGAATCTCTCAAATTAAGAGCATGGGCCCTTCCCTGTGCACCATAGCCAATAATTGCTATTGTTTTTTTCTTTAAAATATCCAAACTTACCCCTTTATCATAATAAACTTTTGCCACTTTTACCTCCTCCTATCTCTTCTAAAGAATTTTTTAAAATACTATAAATTATTTCGCTATAGCTATTTTCCCTGTTCTTATCAACTCTTTTATTCCTATCTTTTTTATCTCTTTAAAGATATTCTCTAAATCATTATGCTCAGCACAAACCTGCAAGATAAAATACTCCTCATTCTTATCTAATATCTCTACAGGATAATTTTTAACCAGTTCTTCAACCATATCTTTTGCTGGTTTTTTATTATATATCTTAAGAAGAATAAGCTCTCTATCAATATAATCTTTGCGAGTCAAATCAACAACAGTAATAACATCAATGAGTTTATGGAGTTGTTTCTTTATCTGTTCTAAAACACGCTCATCTTCGGCATTAACAACAATAGTCATACAGGAAATTGTAGGGTCTTGAGTTTCTCCTACTGCCAAGGAATCAATATTGTACCCTCGTGCACTAAATAAAGAGGCAATCCTTGCCAATACTCCAAATTTATTCTCTACTAAGACTTGAATTGTATGTTTCATAACCTAACTTCTATGCCATTCCTCCTATCATACGATTGATTGCTTCTCCTGCAGGTACCATAGGAAATACATTTTCCTCCTCTTCTACCCAAAAATCAGCAAGAACAGGCCCTTTATATGAAAGTAATTCTTTAACTGCTTTTTTAACTTCATTTGCTTTTTTTATCCTCATTCCTTTAACCTTATACCCTTGGGCAATCTTTACAAAATCAGGATTTTTTAATGAAGTGGCAGAATATCTACGGTTATAAAATAACTCCTGCCACTGACGAACCATCCCTAAATAACTGTTATTTAAAATAATAATCTTTACGCCAATATCATAAGTACTTATTGTTGCCAGCTCTTGTATATTCATCTGAATGGAACCATCGCCTGCAATATCTAAAACAACAGCAGTAGGATTACCTACTTTCGCACCAATAGAAGCAGGAAAACCATAACCCATTGTTCCTAACCCTCCACTCGATAAAAAATGCCGGGGAGAATCTATTTTATAAAATTGAGCTGCCCACATTTGATTTTGACCCACCTCTGTAGCAACAATTGCTCTTCCTTTTGTTTGAAGATACAATTCTTCCACTACATACTGAGGTTTTATCCCCCCCACACCCTTTTTATATTTTAAAGGGTGTTTTTTCTTGAACTCCTTTATTCTCTTAAGCCAACTGCTTATATTAAGAATTTTTTTTCTATCAATCTCTTCCAAAAGCTGTCCTAAAATATTTTTAGCATCACCTACTATAGGAATATCTACTTTTATATTCTTGCTGATAGAAGTAGGGTCAATATCAATGTGAATTATTTTTGCTTGAGGTGCAAACGCATCCACTCTTCCCGTAACACGATCATCAAATCTACAACCCACAGATATGAGTAAATCACTTTCTGTAATAGCCATATTGGCATATACTGTCCCGTGCATACCGGGCATACCTAAATAAAGAGGGTGAGTAGAAGGAAATGCTCCTAAACCCATTAATGTTGTAGCTACAGGAATACTAAATCTTTCAGCAAATTGAAAAAGTTCTCTCGCCCCCTCTGAAATAATCACCCCTCCTCCTGCAATAATTACTGGCCGTTTTGCGGAATAAATAAGTTTGAGTGCTTTTTTAATCTGACCGCGATGGCCAAAATAAGTGGGTCGGTAACTCCGCAAAGAAATATCATAAGGATAGTTAAATTCTGTATCATGAAGCTGAACATCCACAGGAATATCTACTAACACAGGGCCTGGCCTTCCTGTGCGTGCTAAATAAAAAGCTTCTTTAATTGTAGGGGCTAATTCTTTTACATCCTTTATAAGATAATTATGTTTAGTTATAGAACGGGTAATACCAGTGACATCTGCTTCCTGAAAAGCATCATTACCAATCAAAGAGGTCTTTACCTGACCTGTAAATGCTACCATAGGAACAGAATCCATATAAGCAGTAGCAATCCCTGTAGTGAGATTTGTAGCACCTGGGCCACTGGTAGCAATACATACTCCTACCTTTCCTGTAGAACGCGCATAACCATCAGCAGCATGAGCAGCTCCTTGCTCATGACGGGTAAGAATAAATTTAATAGGGGCATCATAAAGAAAGTCAAAAATTGGCAGTACTGCTCCCCCAGGATAACCAAAAATAACTTCTACATTTTCCTTTATAAGGCTTTCTACAAAAATCTTTGCACCTTTCATTTTGTCGCCTTCTTAATAAAGTAATTATACCATTTTTTATATCTTACCACAATTAAGGTTAAAATTAGCCTTTAAATACTGCTCCCTTTGAAGCAGAGCCTACCATCTGAGAATAACGATAAAGATAACCACTTTTTACTTTAGGAGGAAGCAATTTTATTTTCTTTTTTCTCCGGGAAATCTCCTCTTTTGAAATCACTGCTTCTATCTTCCTTTTTGGAATATCAAGAAGAATTTTATCACCATCCTTTAAATAAGCAATTAGCCCTCCTTCTTTTGCCTCAGGAGAAATATGACCAATACAAGGCCCACGCGTGCCTCCAGAAAATCTTCCATCAGTAATAAGAGCAACCTGTTTATGCAATCCCATACCTACAATCGCTGACGTAGGAGAAAGCATCTCTCTCATTCCTGGCCCTCCACGTGGCCCCTCATATCTTATTACCACAACATCTCCCTTTTTCACTCTTCCTTTAAGAATTGCTCTCATTGCTTCTTCTTCAGAATCAAACACTCGTGCCCATCCTGTAAATTTCAGCATATCCTCATCCACTGCAGACTGTTTAACTACACATCCCTCTTCTGCTAAATTACCATAGAGAATAGCTATCCCTCCTTGTTTATGATAGGGCCTATTTTTTGGTCTTATCACATCCTCATCTAATACCTCTGCTTCCTTAGCGATAGCCTTTACCTTTCTTCCTGAGACAGTATCGTTATCCTCTATATCATCTATTAATCTTTTTAAAACAGCTGGTATTCCTCCAGCAATATCTAAATCCTCCATAAAGTAATCTCCTGCAGGTCTAAGATTAGAAATATGAAAAGTCAACTTGCTTATACGATCAAAATCTTTAAGAGTAATATCTACACCTGCTTCGTGAGCTATAGCCATAAGATGAAGAACAGTATTAGTGGAGCCTCCTAAAGCCATATCTACTCTTATAGCATTCCTTAAAGCCTTTTTGTTCACAATATTTCTTGGAGCAATATTTTTTTCTATTAATTTTACAATTCGTTGGCCACTTTCATAAGCAATTCTCTGTTTGCGTGCTAAAACAGCAGGCGTTGCTGCGCAATAAGGCAAAGATAAACCCATTGCTTCTGTTAAACACGCCATAGTATTAGCAGTATAAAGCCCCTGGCAGGAACCACAAGAAGGACAAGCTTCTATCTCAAGAAATGACCTTTCTTCTTCTGTCATCAATCCTGCCTTAAACCTTCCTACTGCTTCAAATGTATCTCTTACCAAAGAAAGTCTTCTTCTGCCTCTATGACCTGCAAGCATAGGCCCTGCAGTGACCACAATCGTAGGTACATTTATTCTTAAAGCCCCCATAATCATTCCGGGGGTAATTTTATCACAATTAGTAAGAAGTACTAATCCATCAAAAGCATGAGCAGAAGCAATACTTTCAATAATATCAGCAATCAGTTCTCTTGAAGGTAAAGATTGCTTCATACCAGAGTGTCCCATTGCTATCCCATCACAAATCCCAGGAACACCAAATATAAAAGGTGTACCTCCAGAATTTTCTACACCTCTTTCAATATAACGCTCCAATATTCGCATATTAGTATGGCCAGGAATAAGATCAGTAAAAGAAGAGGCAATACCAACAAAAGGTCTTTTCATATGAGAAAAAGAGATTCCTGTACCATAGAGAAGAGCGCGATTGGGCATTCTTTCTATGCTTCTCTTAATTTTATCTGAACGCATTCTTCCTCCCTTCTTGAACTTAAGTAATTATCTGCCTAAAAACAATAGAGATTAAATTAATCTGCCCCTTCGAGTCTCCCCAAATCTTTTCTTTCTTTTATAAAATCCTTTTTTTTCTTTTCTACCACCACAGGTCTAATATACTTATTTACCACTTCTTTTGTATCTTTTATGTTTAGCTTATCAAAAAGAAAAGCAAACTCTTCCTCTAAAACAGAAGAAATTTTATTTTTTAAATCACGTGGCAAAGAATAAATTTCTCTTTTAAAAGGACCTAATGCTTTTTTGCGGGTCTTATAGATAAATTGGTCATCGGTCTGGTCTGGTTTCTTTTCGTCAGCACAATTCTCATGAAGCCACGCATAAATTTTCTCTTTTAAGGGTAAAGGAAGATAATCATATACGATATTCTGAAACTGCGTGGCCAAATGAATCTCACAACATCCTACTTCAGGAAAATGATGAAAAGCATCATTAGGTAAAGTAGAGGCGCCATGCTGAACTGCTCCTGCCATACCAAACTCTTTACGTGCTATCTCAGAAAGGTTCTTTAAAGTTTCAAAATCTATCTTTACTTTAGCAATGGAACCATCAGGAAGGACAACGCCACCATGGGTTGTTCCTGTCTGAATACTTATTTTAGAAATCCCTTTTAAACCATTAATCTGGGAAAGGTATCCTTTCATAAAAGAACGTAGTTCTTCTGGGGTAGAATTTTTTCCTCCCACCTCTCCAATTTCTCCCCCAATAGAAATTTCAATTTTATGTGGCTGTAGTTCTCTTATAAATTTAGTAAAAAAAGCGCACACCTCATAATTCAATCTCTGCTGTTCATCAATTGTCGGTTTGGATAAATCTACTAAGGTTGAGGAATCAATGTCAATATTATAAAATCCTGCCTCTATTGCTTCTTTAATTAAATCTTTTAACTGGTTTATCTCCTCTTCTTTAGAGGATAAAAAATTCTTTGCTTTTACCTGAAAATGATCCCCCTGAATAAATACAGGACCTTTATAATTTTCCTTTATCGCTGCAAGAAACACACACGATGCGTATTCTAAAGGTCTCTGAGAAGTATAACCTATTTCACTTTTAGCAATCTCAAAGATAAACGCTCCTGCATTAATTCTATTCGCTACACGAAATACCGCCCGTCCTAAATCATAAGTAAGCGTGCGTAAATTCATTGCTGGAACAGTAAAATGAGTTAAACCTTCCTTTGCCCTTCCGATATAAAGAGCGTGAATAGAAGAAGGAACTATACCAAACTGGATTGCCGCCTCGTAAGTTAACCAATAACATAACTTTTTAATATAAAAAGAATTACTAAGAATTATAGTATCTACTAAATTGTCCACCATTTTTTCTTTAAAAAGATCGATATTCTTAAATACAATTTTATCATCTTTTAATCCAATAATATTATTGTTGAATAGCTCTTCTTCATCACGATAAATCATCACATCCTCCTTAAATTTATTTATTTTACAAGAATAGTAAAATAATAAGTGATATATTATACAACATTTTTTAAATTATGTAAGGATTTTTATAAGTTTGTAATATTCCTCTAATTTTTCTAATTTCTTAGGCTTAATAGCGGTTTCCAGAGAAACAGTAATAAGTCTACCGTTCTTTATTCCTACACATTTATCTGTCTCGCCATTTAATATACACTCTAAAGCATATTTACCCAATCTGGCTGCAGTAATACGATCAAAAGCAGTAGGTCTACCTCCTCTTTGAATATGCCCCAGCACAACTATTCTTGTATCTAATTTAGTTTTTTCTCTAATAAGAGAAGCAATATCATCGGCAGAAGCTTTCCCTTCAGCAACAATAATAATCCAACTTACCTTTCCCTTAACACTTCCCTCTTTGATTTCTTTACACATTGTTCCAATATTAAAATCTTTTTCTGGCAGTAATACCTCCTCACATCCTCCTGCTAACGCAACATTAAGAGCAAGATAACCGCATTCTCTCCCCATCACCTCCACTACAAATATCCTTTCTAAACTCATAGCAGTATCTCTTATCTTATCCAGAGCATCTAAAGCCACATTTAAAGCAGTGTCTACGCCAATACTTATATCTACACCATTCACATCATTATCAATCGTAGCAGGAATTCCTATTACCCTTATCCCATATTCTCTGCTTAAAATGTGAGCTCCTGTCAGAGAACCATTACCACCAATAACAATTAGTCCATCAATTCTGTTCTTCTTAAGAGCAATCACTGCTTCTTTTTGTCCTTCTTGAGCATAAAAGCGATGGCAACGAGCACTCTTAAGGATTGTGCCTCCTAAATTTATTATTCCCGACACAGAACGCCTATCTAAACTAATCAAATCACCCTCAATTAAACCTTCGTAGCCTCTATATACACCTACAACGTCTATATTATATAAACAAGCACTGCGAACTATAGAACGGACACAGGCATTTATACCAGCACAATCTCTAGTAAGAACAGCTATTCTTTTCATAAAAACTAATCCAATCCATAAATAGGAGCATTTTTGGGATAAACAACAGTGTAACTTACTGCTATCTCTTTCTTTTCTTTGGGGTTAAGCTCTAATTCCCAAAGCACTACTCCTTTTTTATCCCTGTAATCTTTTACTTTCGGTTGTGGCGTTATTCTTACATCTTTTATTTTTATCTTATCGGTCTTTGAAACGGGAATAGCATCAAGAATATGAACATTAACTTTTTCTTCCTTGACATTCTCTATTGTTATTTTATATGTTAACTTTCTTACGATGTTTTGCCTTTCAATTTTTCCGAAAAACATCTCTTCTTTTTTATCTTTAATTTTTTCTCTTTTAACCTTCACCTCTCTATCTATCCCTAAATTAACCAGAAAGTCCTCTGCGCTCTTTTTCTCCTCAAGCACTGCCTTGCCTACATACCTTCCTTCATGATAAATTTGTAAAACGCCTGCAAGAAGTTCGCTGTCAGAACTTGCTTTGCATACTAAAAAAGCATAGGGAATATCTGAAGGGACAGCATAATGGTAGACTTCGCCTTTAATTTTCTTAGAAAAAATAGGATATATAGACCCTCTATCCTTTGATTTTATGGTAACTTTATGAGGTAAAGTATATTCAAAAGAGAAAGAAAGCCTCCTTCTTACTGATGAGGCAAAAGAAGCCTTCTCTGAAGCAATCTTACGTTCAATTTTTCCTGCCATAGGTGCATTGGCGGCACTGTCAAACTGTAACGATTTTGTCCAAAACCCCTTGCCTCCTTCAGCAGCAATTTTGTCAAAACGTCCAAATTGCAGCCTTAAATATAAATATCTACTTTGAGGTTTAGGTAACTTCTGTCCTTTAAAAGGTACAACATTCGACACAGTTAACTCTACATTATCCCAACTTTCCCCTGTCTTCTGGTAAATACGAGCAAACATAACCAGATTTATATCTTTCTTGGGCAAAACATTAATTTTGTAAAGAGGTTTCCACCACGCTCTTCTTACAACATAGGATACTTCAATATTTATCTGCTGCTCTCTTTGGGAAGCGAATAGAACTTCTATAACCCTCTTTATCTTTGTCTTACTTTCTGTAAGAGATGCTAACTTTTGGCGTAAGACTTCAATATCTTTATATAAATCCTCTATCTTCTCTTCTAATGACTCTTTCTTTGTATTTATTTCTCCATAAGAATAGCCAAGAAACTGCAGCATATTTCTTAAATCTTCTGTTTGGGGAAATTAGTAACAATCTCTTTAGAGAGTTGTGAATCGGAGAAGTTGATAAGAGAATTTAGAAATTGCTTTTTATTATCCAAAACCTCTATGTTATTGTAGAGACTCTTTTTTTCTCTCTCTAAATTTTTAATCCTTTCTTCTATATCTTTTATATTCTCCTGAGAAAACTCTTTCAAAGGCACTGTTGTAAACTGAACGCCCAGTATTTCTCCTTTCCCTTCGACTTCTGCCGTAAGCGAACTTTCGTCTACGTTAAACGCCGTACTTTCAAGAAAAATTTCATTCACCCCTTTCTTGACCTTAACCAAGGCCTGGCGGGTAACTTGTGCCTGGTGAGAAAAAAGCACAACTTTTTTAACAAAACTTTTTACTATCTCCTCTGCTTGTGAGGAGAAAGAAAATATCAAAAAAACACCTATAAGAATTACCTTTCTTCTCATATATCACCATCCTTGACTTTATAAGTCTATACTTATTATGTCCCTTCCTGCCAGCTAGAAAGATATTTTTTTTGAGCTTTACTTAATTTATCTATTTTAACTTTCAGTGCTTCTAATTTAAGACGGGCTACTTTTATATCAATCTCATAGGGCACAGAATATACTTTTTTTTCTAACTTTTTATAATTTTTTACAATATACTCACAAGCTAACGCCTGATTAGCAAAACTTAAATCCATAACCTCTGCAGGATGGCCTTCAGCACAAGCTAAATTTACCAACCTTCCCTCTCCCAAAACATATATTTTTTTAAGTTTGGCGTATTGTGTATTGCCTATTGCGTATTCTGTAACCAAGGGTTTTACATCTTTTTTCTTTAAAGCCATTTTATTTAAACTTTCTAAATCAATTTCTACATCAAAATGTCCAGAATTAGCCAAAATAGCCTTATTTTTCATAAGAAGAAAATGTTCCTCTGTAATAACATTTTTATCTCCTGTAGCTGTAACAAATATATCTCCTATGCGTGCTGCTTCTTTTAAAGGCATTACCCTAAAACCATCCATTACTGCTTCAAGAGCGTTTAAAGGATTTACCTCACAAATAATAACATTTGCTCCTAAACCTTGAGCACGGCGGGCTATACCTTTACCACACCATCCATAACCACAAACAACAAAAGTACATCCTGCAATTAACTTATTTGTAGCACGAATAATACCATCTATTGTAGATTGTCCTGTTCCATAACGATTATCAAAAAGATGCTTAGTATAAGCATCATTAACTGCAATAATAGGGTAAAGCAATCTTTCTTCTTTTTCTAAAGCACGTAACCTAATTACCCCTGTTGTAGTCTCCTCTGTCCCAGCCCAAGGAAAATGTTTAACAATCTTAGAACTTTTAGCGAACTCTTTATGAATCACAGAAACTAAATCTGCTCCATCGTCCATAGTAATATGGGGATTGTTCGCTAAAACAGAATAAATATGTTTATAATAAACCTTTCTATCCTCTCCTCTAATAGCAAATACAGAAATACCAAAATCATATACCAAAGAAGCAGCTACATCATCCTGGGTAGATAAGGGATTTGACGCACATACTTTTATATTTGCCCCTCCTTCTTTTAGGGTGATAGCTAAACTGGCAGTTTCTGCAGTAACATGTAAACAAGCGGCTATATTAATATTTTTAAAAGGCTTTCTTTGGTAAAATCTTTTTCTTATCAACTCTAAAACCGGCATTCTCTGCAATGTCCAATTAATTCGTCTTTTACCTTCTTTTTTCAGAAATTTATCCTTTATGTCTGATTTCATCTTCACCCTTTTTTATCCTCTCTTTCTTACAAGTTATAGTTTAAAAAATCTCCTTAGTTCTTCTATCTTATCAGTTTTTTCCCAACTAAACCCTTCTTCATTCCTTCCAAAATGACCATAAGAAGCAGTATTTTTATATATTGGTCTTAATAACCTTAATGTTTCTATAATTCCTTGAGGAGTTAAGGGAAAAATTTCTCTTACGGCTATAGGAAGTTTTTTTTCATCTACTTTAGCAGTACCTTTTGTATCAACCATTACTCCCACAGGATCTTTTATACCAATACAGTAAGCAAGTTGCACCTCACATTCTTCAGCTATCTTGCTAGCAACGATATTTTTAGCAATATAACGTGCCATATACGAAGCAGACCTGTCAACTTTAGTAGGATCTTTACCACTAAAACAACCTCCTCCATGGCGTGCCCATCCTCCGTAGGTATCTACCATAATTTTCCTTCCTGTTACTCCTGTATCAGCCACAGGACCTCCTATTTCAAATCTTCCTGTAGCATTGATAAAAATTTTGGTGTTCTTATCCACTAATTCTTTTGGTATAACCTTTTCAATAACTAACCTTTTTATATCTTCCCGTAAAACCTCTGTTTTAACAGAGCTATTATGATGCGCTCCAATAATTATTGTCTCTATTCTTTTAGGTTCTTTATTCTCGTATTCTACTGTAATCTGTGATTTCCCATCAGGACAGAGATAATCAACAATCTTCTTTTTTCTTATCTCAGAAAGTCTTTTTACTATCTTATGAGCAAACATAATAGGCAAAGGCATAAATTCCTCTGTCTGTCTACAAGCATAACCAAACATAAGCCCCTGATCTCCTGCTCCTCCTTTATCCACACCCACTGCAATATCAGGAGACTGCTCCTGAATGGCAGTTATTACTCCACAGCTACCATAATCAAAGCCCATATTGGGATTATCATAACCAATATCTTTTATCAACTCTCTTACTCTGCGAGGTATCTCTACATAACAACTGGTAGTTATTTCTCCTGCAATATACACTACCCCCCGTGTAACTAATGTTTCACAGGCAACTCTTCCGGTAATATCCTTTTCATAAATAGCATCTAAGATTAAATCAGAAATCTGGTCACATATCTTATCAGGATGACCTTCAGTTACTGATTCTGATGTAAAAAAGCATCTCATATTTGCCCTCCTTTGCTGGTAACGTTATCTGTTTCTTCTGTTGCAGTTAACCCTCCAAAACCACTAAACTCTTCTAACTTAGGTAAGTCTTTAAGAGAATCTAATCCAAAATACTCTAAAAATTTTCGAGTAGTTATGTAAAGAAATGGTCTTCCCACCACATCTTTTCTACCCGCAGTCTTTATCAATCCTAATTTTAAGAGGTGCCTTATTACTCCATCTATATTAACTCCCCTTATTAACTCTATTTCCATTTTGGTTATAGGTTGCTTATAAGCAACAATTGCTAACGTCTCTAAAGATGCTATGGAAAGTTTCTGTTTATTTCTTTTATGATACATTTTTTTAATCCACGGTTCATTATCAGGGTGTGAACACATCTGATATCCACCAGCAACTTTTACAATACAAATTCCTGAGCTTCTCTGTTCGTATTCTTCCTTAAGCTCTTCTATAATTCTTGTTACAGATTTTTTATCTAAATCTACAATTTCACCAAGCTCACTTAAGGAAATTGGTCTCTCATTAACAAACAATAAAGCCTCCAATATTGATTTAATATTCATAATTAACGGGTACTACGATAAATCTCATTGAGTAAGCTTTCTACACTATCAATTTTATCTGATGTGCTTAAAGCTTTTTTTACCATAGTTTCTATTTCTTTAGCACTGTACTGCAAGCGTTTTAAAATCTTCTTAGCCTCGTCAATAATTTCCTTATGTGCAAAAGACTCCTTTAATGGCTTTTCCTTTATGAGAGCAAATCTACCTACTTTACCTTGAAGATGAGCAATGATCTGTTTTGCTTTCTGCTTACCTATACCTGCTAAACTCACTAAAAAGTTAACGTCTCCCTCCTCAATAGCTTTTGCAATCAAAGGAACAGGTTTATCAAAAGCTTTTAATGCTGCCTTTGGTCCTATTCCTGACACTCCAATGAAACTTACAAAAAAATCCTTCTCTAATTCATCCCTAAATCCTATCATTACAGGAAGGGCTCTATTTTTATCTATCTGTAAATAGTAATAAATAATGAGAGAAATCTCTTTTTCTAAATCACTCTCCAGCTTTAAACTCACTGTTTTAGGAACGCATATCTCATAACAAACTCCCCCTACATCAATAAAAACCCTATCATCGAGCCTCTTTACTAAACGTCCCTTAATCTTCCCAATCATTTTCTAACAACTTCTTCTTTAAATTATGAGAAAATGCAACCACTAAAGAAAAAGCATCAGCGGTATGTTGTGATTTTAATTTCAATCCCAAAATATTTTCTGCCATTCTCTTTACCTGATAAGAATGGACACTCCCCTTGCCTAAAAAGGATTTTCTTGCCTTTGTAGGAGAATATTCGTAAAAATCTATCTTATAAATTTCTCCTAAAATAAGAATAGTACCCTTTACATGAGAGAGCAAAGATACTGTTGTAGGATGACGATAATGAGAATATAACTTCTCTGCAATTAATGCTCGGGGACGAAACTCTTCTATAATTTGAGCTAACTCTTTATAAATAAAAAATAACTTTTGGGACAATCTTTTATCCTTAGGTGGTTTTATTTCTCCTTCTCTAATTAACCGGATATTAAAATTATTAACTTCACATACAACATAACCACTTATTCTTAAACCAACATCAACCGCTAAAACACGCATCATCTATTTAGAAAGCTCATGAGCTATCTCTTCTAACACTTCTTCAGGAATATCAAAATTGGCATAAACTTTCTGAACATCGTCATGTTCCTCTAAAGCCTCTATAAGAGCAAGGAGCTGTTTGGCAGTCTGTCCTGTTACCTGGACAGTAGATGTAGGTAACATTGTAAGCTCAGCAAGCTCCCACTTTATATTCTTTTCCTTAATAGAATTTTTTACTGTTTCAAAATCATGAGGGTCACAAAAAATCTCGTAATTTTTGCCTTCTGCTTTCATATCCTCCGCTCCTGCATCAACACTTATAGCAAAAATATCATCTTCACTCCCCTGGTTCTTATCAATAAGAATATATCCTTTTTTATTAAAAATCCAAGAGACACTACCACTGCCTGCCATATTTCCTCCCCGTTTGGAGAATATATTTCTAATCTCCGCAGAAGTACGATTCTTATTATCAGTAAGAGCTTCAACCATTATAGCTACCCCTCCTGGACCATAACCTTCAAAAATGCAGGACTCATAAGTAACGCCAGGTAATTCCCCTGTACCTCTCTTTATTGCCTTATCAATATTATCCTGAGGCATATTAGCATCACGTGCTCTGTCAATGGCAGTACGTAACCGAGGATTGGTATCAGGATTACCCCCTCCTTCTCTAGCAGCAACAGTTATTTCTCTTATCAATTTGGTAAAGATTCTTCCCCTTTTTGCATCTTGAGCTGCTTTTTTATGTTTTATTCCTGCCCATTTTGAATGTCCACTCATTTCTACCTCCTCAAAATAAAGGGCCTCTGCCCTCATCCATTTTAAAAAATTAATTAATTATTGTAAGAAAATTTGCTGCCTCCTTGGCTAATCTATCAGCATCTTTATTATTTTCTCGTGATATATAGTTTATACTAAAACTTTTAAATTTTGCGACCACATCCTTTACCATAACAAAAAGGGGATAAATATTCTTGCTTTTTACTTTAAAGTTACCTTTCAGTTGTTCACATAAAAGGTTACTATCAGAATAAACATAACATTCCTTTTCACCCATAGACAAAACTTCTATCAATGATGCTAAGAGTGCCATATACTCAGCAAAGTTATTTGTCCCTATCCCTAAATAAAAGCTTTTCTTTTTTAAAAGAATTGTATCTTTATAAATTAAATAACCTATTCCCATTTTTCCTGGATTACCAATAGAAGCACCATCAATGTAAACTCTTATACCCATAAGTTTAAGAAAAATCTTCCTTTATATAAAGAATACGAACGCACATCTCACAGAAAACCAGATCTTTATACATTTTTATTTCATTAATTGTCTGCGGGGTTACTCTCATATGACAGGCGGTACAGTTTTGATTATCAACACTGGCAATAACAAGACCATTACGTGTCTTAAGCAACCTCTCATATATAGATAAAATTTTACTGTCTATACTTTGGGTTATAATTTTCCTTTTATCTCTGAGATTGCTTATTTCCATCTCTAAGCTTTTCTTCTCTTCTTTTAAGCGAGCTTCTCTATCTCTAAATTTCTTTTCTTCTTCTTCTAAATCTCTTTTTGCCTCTTTTAACTCTTTCTCTGCTTCCTCTAACTCATCTAATAAATTAATAATTTCCTCTTCTATAAGAAAAATGTCGGCTTTTAAAGAGTTAATTTCTGTAAGCTTAGCCTGATATTCCTTGTTAGTTTTTAACTGATATAACTGAGTCTGCGCTTTTTTAACATTTTCTTCTTTAGAAGATAAATCTAATTCCTTATCTTTACGTTTAAGCTGTAACTGCTTTACTTTTTCCTCAAAGGAGGAAAGCATACTCTTTTTTTTATCAAAATTATTTTTTAACTCTTCTAACTGTGAGGGAATATCAACGTCTTGTTTATGAATTAAGGAGTGGATTTTGGAATCTATCTCCTGCAAGTGGATAAGCTTTCTAATCTCTTCTTTTAAGTTCATTATTTTTTATATACAACAGATAATCTTCCATTATTTTAGGAGTCCCCATATTTTATTAGGAAAATATTAACTACTCTCATCAATCTAAAATATCTTTTTACCTATTTTTATCATAAAATATGGGCGATACAGGATTTGAACCTGTGACCTCTACGATGTGAGCGTAGCGCTCTAACCAGCTGAGCTAATCGCCCAAAAATTCGCTTTGCGAATTTTAGCACTTAGCGAATAGCGATTAGCGAATAGTATTTAGCCTATCGCTCGAACAAAATAATTTATATATTATCAGCCATGAGCTACGAACTATTAGCTATCTGGTGGGCCCGCAGGGATTCGAACCCCGGACCAATTGATTATGAGTCAACTGCTCTAACCAGCTGAGCTACGGGCCCGTAGAAAGTGAATAAAAATTATAGCAACATCCCCAAAGGTTATCAAGTTTTTTTTAGATAGGTGGGAAATAGGTATAGAAATGTTGATTATCTATTTTAATCTTTTCAACTATTGTTAAACGAGAAGTTTCTTTACCAATCCAAAAACTTCTTCTGGCTTTATTGCTTTAAGACATAAAAACTTTTTTGTGCAATTATGAGCAAAACACCTCCTGCATCCTACATCCTTATGTAAAAAAAATACTCTTTCCCCTAAAGGCTTCCAACGTAAAGGAGAAAGTCCTTTATCATTTCTTCCAAATATAGATATAACCGGTACTCTTAAAGCAGAAGCAACATGAACAGGTCCACTATCATTCGAAATAAAAATGTCTGTTTTCTTAAGCAAAGCTCCTAACTGAGCCAGAGTTAATTTACCCCGTAAATCAATAAGATAGGAATGAGCCTGCATAATTTTCTCAGCATAAATAATTTCTTTAGGGGAAGTAACAATAAATATTTTAGGATTAAATTCTTTTTTAATAAGATTTATCAACTCAATAAAATATTTTTGGGGCCAGCGTTTAGAAATACACGATGCTGAAGGATGAATAACAAAAATTTTATCTTTTTGAGAAATATTATATTCCAAAAATAACCTATCTATAAACCTCTCTGCCTCTTTTTTAATAGGGAAAAAAGTGTTTTTGTCTCTTATAGGAACTTCAATCAGCCTCAATAAATCTAAAGTATACTCTAATTCATGTTTTTCTCCTGTATGTTTGGTATAAGGTAATTTATGAGTTAAAAGAAAACCAAACTTTTTATCCCATCCAATCCTTAAAGGAATTCCTGCAAAGAAAGTTAGGAGATGTGTTCTATTAGTAGGGTGAAGAATTATTGCTATATCAAATCTTTTCTTTTTTAGATAAAGAGAAAAACGCCATGATGACAGAAAACTTCTGTGCTCTCCATATTTATCATACACAATCACTTCGTCTAAATAAGGATTGCCATCAATTATATCCTTAGTATAAGGACGGCACATAAACGCTATAAAACTATGCGGATATGCCAATCTTAAATTTTTTATTACAGGCGTAGATAATATAACATCTCCTATTCTATCTGTTCTTATAATCAGTATTCTTTTAGGAACTACCATTATAATCGGTCTCCGTTAGTGACAGATAAGTTCTCTTATTGATATCAAAACATCACCAGGATAGATTCTTCTCATACATTCTCTCTCTTTGTTGCAGAATGACTTTTGGCAAGGTCGGCATTTTAAATTTTTATCATATAGAACCCTATGTCTATCGGAATAAGGACCATAAAGCTTCTCATCAGTAGGTCCGAATAAAGCGACTACAGGCAGATTTAGATAACTCGCCAAGTGTAAAATCGATGAATCAACACATATAACCAAAGAGGAAAAATTCTTAAGAAGGTAATGCACTTCAAAAATCCTGGTTTTACCTGTCAAATCAATAACTCTTCTTATAGAGAAAATATCACCATAATACTTTCTATCTCTTTCTGTCCCTAAAATGACTACAGGATAATCCTCCACTAATTTTTCTATTACTTTTTTTAAATAAGGCTGAGGATATCTTTTAAGATGAGAATTAGAAGCAGTGGCAATAAATATTGCCGAATTCAACCTTAATGAATCCCATTTCTCTTTTTCTCTGTCAGTTAAGAAAAAAGTGCTTTGTTTTACATTATTAACGTTAATAAACTTATGTATCAAATCTATATATCTATCTTTTTTATGCATTTTTTTTTCAAATAGCCTAACAAGAGGGGTTCTCTTTGATATCCTAAGGAATAGAGGAAGCAATGAATGTTTAAAATCTATCATCAAATCATACTTATGGCGGTGCATTCTACAAAAGCTCATTTTTTCTCTAACCTTCCATTTTTTATTATACTCTATTACTCTATTTACAGCGCTATATCTTTCTACAAAAGAACAAGTATTAGAGGAAACTACTGCTGTTATATTTGCCTGAGGATAATTTTCTCTTATTAAGTCTATGGCAGGAAATGCAAGAATGGTGTCGCCAATATTAGTAGGCAAATTAATAATTATCTTCTTAATCATTTTTATCCTATCTTATTTCTTATAGAATCAATAAAGTAATATTGTAAACGAACAATTTCTATCTTATTATCCTCCAAGTTAAAGTTAACCCTCTTCTTTATAGCAAATCTGTGATTTCCCATAAAGAATAGGTTTAATTATAGACCATACTAATTGTGGAGTAATCTCTTTCATACACCTATTATCTCTACAATCAAGTTTATAGCAAGGAATCCGACAACCAATATCTTTTCTTATAATTACGACTTTATCTCCTTTTGGTGCAGTAATATAAGGAGAAGTTGGCCCAAATAATACAACTGTAGAAGTACCGACAGCAGAAGATAAATGAGCTGGGCCTGAATCAGAAGAGATCAACATATCTACTCCTTTAAGAATAATAAGTAATTCCTTTAAAGTAGTCTTTCCGCAAAAACTAAAGAGGTCTTTTAATCCTACTTTCTTTACTATTTCATTAGCAATCCTTTCTTCTTTCTTTGTACCAATTAACAGAACACAAATTTTTTGAGAAATCATTTCCTTAATCAGCTCAACAAAGTAATCAATAGGCCAAGATTTTAAATTCCAGTTACTGGAGGGATTAATAGCAACAGTATAAGAATATCTCTTTTTATGTTCTACAAAAAAACGATGAATTTTATTCTCTTCTTTCTCTTTTATTGCCAAATGAGGAATTCTATCTTTCACAGGAATTTGAACCTTTTCAAAAAGATAGAAATAATAATCAGCACGATGCAAAGAGTCTTTTTGAGGAGGAGTTATTTTTATTGTGAGTAAAAACGATGTCTTTTTTCTCTTATAGCCAATTCTCTTTTTTATTCCAGAAAGCGCACAAATTAATATGCGCGTAAAAGAACGATGCAGAAAAAATGCAACATCAAATCTTCTTTTCCTTAACTCCTTAATAAATCTTATCTTAGCAAAAAAACTTCTATTTTTTGTCCTCTCATCAAACTCAATAACTTCATCGATATAAGCAATGTTTTCAAAAAGCTCTTTAACACGAGGAGTTGTCATAACTGCTAAAAATGCACCAGGGAATTTATCCTTTATAGCCTTAAATATGGGTAAACTCATCACGCAATCGCCTAACCAATTCACACTCACAACAAGAAACTTTTCTCCGAAATTTACCTTATCAACAATAGACTCTCTCATATTTATCCTCTTAAAACTTCCTTATACACTGCTTCTGTATAATGAGCCATTTTATCGAGAGAAAATACTTCTAAACTTTCCTTTGCTTTTTGTTTAATTTTTTCTTTAAGAAGATTATCATTAAGTAAACTATTAATGGTATCAATTAAAGCATCCTTTTTGTAATCATAAAAAAGGAGGCCATTTTCTTTATCTTTTATGATTTCTTTTATGCCTCCTGTAGCAAATCCTATAACACATACTTCTTTAGCGAATGCTTCCAAGATAGTATAGCCAAAACCTTCCTTAAAAGAAGCCACTAAAAGTATATCAACGATATCAAGAAAATCCTCTGCCTTTAAAGATACAAATAAAACCTCATCTTTAACTCCCATCTCATCTATACGCTTTTTAAGTTTATTCTCTAATTTCCCTTTACCGCAGACAAGAAGAAAAATGTTTTTAAATTTATCTTTTAACTCTCTAAAAGCCTTTAAAACTAAAAAATGTCCTTTTTCTTCTGAAATCCTTCCTAAGATACCTAAAGTTATGCAACTATCTTCTAAGCCCACATCTTCTTTTCTATATTTTTTTGAAGAAAAATCTTTCTTCTCAATCCCATTGTAAATTACTTCAATTTTATCTTTTTTTATCTTTAAATCATTATATAGATGTTCTTTTACTGCCCCGCTTACTGCGATTGATTTTATCCCTTCAAATTTAAATATTTTTCTTGCCAGATGGGGACGATAAAAACCATGGAAAGAAGAAACATATTTTTTTCTTAAAAATATATATAAAAGAAATCCTATAAATTGTGTCACCCGAGTATTACAATGAATAATATCTATTTTATTTTTTAAAACAAAAGGAACAAGAATGAAAAAAGAGCAAAATACTTTTATATCCATTATAGACTTTGTTGCTATAGGAATATGTTTATATCCTACTTTAGAATTCACTAATTCTTTTTGCCATTCTCCTTTATCTGAAGCCACCCAGACATTATTATTCTTAGAGAGAGCGCAAGATAAACTAACAACATAACGGGAGATTCCTCCAGGATTAAGATGAGTAGTGAGAATAAGGATATTCATTCTTTTAAAATTGACTTTACCTGAAAAAATACCTTCTGTGGTGTAATAGACTTCATACATGTATGATGCCCACATTTTCTTTTATAACAGAAAGAACAAGGCAATCTTTCATAAATAATTCTAAGATTTTTACTCTTTACCGTATGATAAGAGGGGTTAGTAGGGCCAAAAATAGCAATAGTTTTTGTATTTAAGGCGCAGGCTAAGTGCAATGTTGCTGTGTCCTGTGTAATAAATACCTTACACATTCTAACAACAGCAACTAAATCTTTTAAAGTAGTCTTACCACATAAAGAAATTATCTTACCCTTAAAATACTCAACAAGATTATTGCTATCTCTTAAACTATAACTATCTCCCAGAAGTACTACTTTATAGTCCCGCAACTCCTTACTAATAAGCTCAATTAATTTCCTTATATATAAAAGAGGCCAATTTTTGCTTTTCCATTTAAAAGAAGCAGAGATATTGATACCTATTAATTTGTCATTTTTAAATATACCGAATTTCTCCAAAGAGGAATCTTTTGTTGACCAAAAGGTAAGCTCTTTTTTTTGCAATTTTATTCCCAATAACTTTAAAATATTCTCTTGAGAATCTAAAGGGTTCTCTTCTTTCTTTTTAATTCTTATGCTATTAGTAAGAAGAAATCCCCACTTACGTCTATATCCAAAAGAACGTTTTGGAAAACTCAAAAAAGAAACTATGTGGGAAGCAAAACTATTCTGGAAATCAATTATATAATCAAAACTCATTCTGCAAAGCTTTAAAGAAATACTAAAAAGATAGGATATCTTCTTATAATTATTATCTAAACCAATAATTCTATCTACAAAAGGACAATCATGAAGCAAAGAAATATACTTTTTTAATATAAGAAGTGTCACTTCGCTATAAGGGTATCTTTCTTTAATTGCTTTAAGAGAAGGAATTGCAAGAATTATATCTCCTAATGAAGATATTTTTATAACAAGAATCCTTTTAAACTCTTTTGCTTTCCTATATAAATCATGTATTTCCTTTATGCATCCTAATGAAGAGTATTTTTTTTCTACTTTTTTTCTGGCATTTAAAATTATTTTCTCAGTCACACTTTTGTTTCTTAAAATCTCTAAAATTGTTTTGCTTAATGCATGAGGATCACGAGGAGGAACTAAAAAACCATCTTTTTTATCCTCTACAATTTCAGGGATAGCTCCTACTTTTGTAGCAACCACAGGAACACCTACTGCCATTGCCTCAATAATTACCCTCCCAAAAGACTCCTCTATTACAGAAGAGACTACAAGTAAATGAGCATAGGATAAAATCTTCTCTATATCATCTCTATAACCTAAAAACCTGATATTATAGTTCAAAGAATATCGTTGGACCAAACTTTTAAGGTAATTGAAGTATCTCTCTCTATTACTCTCTGCAGAGCCAACAATATCTAAACGGATATAAGGATTAACTCTTACTATGCGTCGCATAGCACTTATAAGATATTCATAACCTTTAGAAGGGCTAATCCTTCCCACACTTAAAAGAGTAGTATCTTCTGTCTTTTCTCTTTCAGGGGTAAACTTAAATCTATCGAGATCTACCCAGCGAGGAATAATTTTAATCTTAGCAGGAGAAACTCCAAATGCTTCTTGCATATGACGAGCAATGACTTTTGAAGGGCATATCACAAACTTTCCCAAACTCATTATATAACTTAGAAAATGCGGGGAATAAAAACCATGAGCAGTAGTAATAAATTCAACATTACTTCTACGAGTAGCAAAAAAAGCTATCCAAGCAGGTACGCGTGAACGGGCATGAACAATACCACCTTTTTCTTTCTCAATAATCCTACGGAGTTTCTTTATCGACAGCAGACTTAAAGGAGATTTTTTATAAACGTTAAGTTTATAGTGCTGAATATTAAATTTCTCTAACTCCTTTATAAGCTTACCCCCTCCTGATACAACAACAATCTCATTTTCTGTCTCGTTAAAATACTTAGCAAAATCAAGAATTCCTCTTTCTACTCCTCCTACATTCATTTTGGGTAATATCTGGATTATTTTCATTATTTTAATTAAATAGGCTGAAATAAAATATATAAAATTATATAATTTTTTGTATTGCTTTCTTTAAAACCTCTTGATTATATTCCAAAAGAGAAAAAGAAGGTTCATAAAAATTATCCATATTTTCATAAGGAGACTTTATAAAATTAATCAAATCTCTCACAGAATCCATAAAGTTCACATGATGGATATTTAATATCTCTTCTAATTCTATACATATGGTAGTTTTCTTCATGCTCAGGCTTTCAGAAATCATAGAGATACTATCTGCGGTTATAAAAACAAATGAGGCAAAATGTAAAAATCCTCCTGTAACAAAGGGGTAATTTTTTCTATTGGCGATTATAATAACTTCAGTATTTCTAAATTCTTTAAGTTCTTCTTCTATTAATTTTTCAATTGCAGAGGGAGTCCGGCGGGAAGTAGAAATTAAAATCTTAAAATCTTTTCTTAAAGAGAAATTTTTGAGCTTATCGATAAATATCTTAATATTCTCATAAAAGATATTTCCGTTAGTTAATGGTCCTCCTATAAAAACTGCTATTTTATCCTTACTGCTTAGACTAAAATGTCGGGAAAGATTTAATCCATCATTATAAGAATCTAAAGGATAACTTAAAGCTCCTTTTATGTTAACTACATTCTCAGCCTGTAAATTATCATGTTCAGGAATAACAGCCAAATCGAATTTCTCTATGGGCAGATTAGGTTTAAGAATAACAATTGATTTAGCCCCTAAAGAATGGGCAACGATTAAATTTATCCCTCCTAAAGAACTACCTGTACTTATTACAAAATCAGCAAATACTCTGCTTAATTTATAAAACTCCTCATTCTTAAGCACCCATTTTAAAGGGTAAAGCTTACCTACAGACTTATGAGAAAAAAATGCACATGCTTCGATAAATGCTCTTTTAGTTTTAGTAAGACCTGTTATCTCTACGATTTCTTTCTTTATTTTATAACCTTTATTCTCTAAAAATGCCTGGAAAAAAAGCGACTGTTTAAGGTGCCCTATTTTACCATCACTTAATATCAAAGAATAAAAAGTTTTCCTGCGTTTAAAGCGCTTATACCACCACATATATTCTGAAGGATACAAAGAAATAAATTTCTCATAGGTTCTATTTAATCTTAACAATGCTTCTTTGTTGCTGATAGCTCTACAATCAATACTTTCTCCTATCTTAAGAACGTGCCTACCATCTTTTTCTCGGCGCCCAAAAACAGGATATATTCTTTTATTGAATTTTTTAGCAATGTGCACTGCTCCTCCTGGTGTAGGAACTTCACTACCGAAAAATTCTATGTATAAAGATTTCTTCTCTGCACCATGGTCAACAACTAAACCTATCCAATAACCTTTATTCAAGTATTCTATAAGACACTTTAAAGAAAAACAGATGTTAATATTGTTTTTATTCCTCTGTTCATTTATAAATCTATCAAAACAAACATTCTTCTGCTTCTGGACAAGAACTGCAAACTTACGATAACAAGCAATCTTAGCATTATATAGTTCCCAACTTCCCCCATGAACACCTACTAATATATTATTTTCTTCTGCATCATCAAAATCTAAATCCTCAATAAATTTTTTATCTATAAGTTTCTTTATAACTAAGCTTTCTATAATGCTCATCCCAAAATTCATAAGGCTCTTCTTTAAAATATAAAGAATCTCTCTATTGTCTTTATGAGGAAATGCAAGTTTAAGATTAATAAAACCTACCTTTCTCTTGCTTCTACTAAAATAATAAAAGCCCAATCCTATTAATTTCCCTAAATTTAAAACGCATTTTAAAGGGAAAACATTTATAATTTTACAAAATAAAGTAAATATAAAATACATAAAGCCTTTCCCCTCTTAATTTTTCTATTTTTCTTTAGAAATTAAATATATGCATATGTCTCTTAGAAAAGTTTCTATAGAACTTTCTTTACCTCATTAAAAAAATTCTCCTCTTCTTCTATTTTTAAATCCACATCTAAGATAAAATAATTAAGTTGAGCGTTCTCTAAATCAATATGATAAAAATCCTTATAAGTAATAATTATATTGTATATATCATTTTTTTTAAGCTTCTGTTCTATGGAAAATAAATCTTTTCTATCAAATTCATAGTGATCAGGATAAATAAAAATCTTTTTAATGTTAATCGACAATTTTCTTAAAATATCAATAAACCCTTGAGGATATCCAATAGCAGTTAAAACAGCTACCTTTTTTTTCTGAAAATAATCCATCTTTATTAACCTTCTATTTTTATCCAAAAACCCTCGAGGTATATATTCAGAAAGATAAATTTTAAGACGAGGGTTTATAGAAAGTAATCTTTTTTGCCAGTAATCTAAATTGTGGATTAACCGCCAATAGTTTATAACTACAATATCTGCCCGCCTTAGGCTTTTTAAAGGCTCCCGCAACACATCTGCAGGTAAAAGATGCCAACTGCTACAGAACTCTCTACTGCTTATAATAACAATGTCCAAATCTCTTTTTAACCTCCTGTATTGAAAACCATCATCAAGTATAAACAGGTCAAATTTTTTTTCTAAACTTCTGATAAGAGAAACTCTGTTCTTGGAATCAAATACATTGTCTAACTTATTCTTTAATAACATAACCTCATCTTTAGCATAACCTTTAGTGATAGAAGCTACTTTAATAAAAGAAGATAATCTCGTATGAAGATAACTTACCAAACTTGTCTTACCTACCCCACCCCATGAAATATTGCCTACACTTATTACTTTTTTATGAACGCTATAAACAGGAAAAAACTTATAATCATAAGCCTTATTTCTTAAAAATAGTAAAAGTTGATATATATAAGATAATCCCACAAGAAAATAATAGAGACACATGGAAAAGAAATATTTATCTTTTCTTTTTAAAAAATTAATATACCAAATTTTTGCAGAAACAAAAAAGCTCTTCCTCATATTCATCTTTACAGTAGAGACTTAATTATCTCTATATTCTTTTTGACCAAAGCTCTTTGATGCTCAAAAATTTTAGAAGCATTTTTACATAATACCTCTCTAAATTCATCATCAAAAAGAATCCTTTCTATATAATATCTCAATTGTTTTTTATCCTGCACTTTTATTGCTGCTTTTTTCTCTAAGACAACCTCTTCTATCTCTTTAAAATTACTCATATAGGGACCAAAAAGAGTAGGTTTTGAAAAATAAAGAGGCTCCAGAATATTATGCCCTCCATAGTCAAAAAGACTTCCTCCTACAAAACATACGTCTGCTATACTATAAAAATAAAAAAGGTCTCCTACAGTATCCAAAATAAACACACATTTATCTAAAATATCTTCTTTCTCTCTTAGCTGACTAATCCTTAAAGCAATTAATCCAGTTCTTCTCACTTCCTTTTCTACCTCTTTTGTTCTCTCAGGATGACGAGGGGCAATTAAAAGATTACAAGAAAATCTTTCCTTTATTGATTTATAAACTTCCAATATTGCCTTTTCTTCTCTACTGTGGGTTGAGGCAGCAATAAAAAGAAATTTTGATTTATGCTTGAGTAAGGATAGATATTCATCCTTAAAGTTAAGGAGTTTTTTTTGTTTAACTATAATATTAGCAAATTTAATATTTCCACTAATAGCAATTCTATCTGAAGAAGCTCCTAAAGAAAGAAAACGTTCAAGATAAAAATTATTTTGTACACCTATATATGAACACAGAGAAAGAATTTTTTCTGTAATAAATTTAATTTTTTTATACCTCTTATAAGCTTTATCTGAAATTCTTCCATTTAATATAACTATTGGTATCTTTTTTTTATACAATTGATAAAAAAGATTAGGCCAAATTTCTGTTTCAATAGCAATAAATATCTTAGGATTAATTCTCTTTATAATTCTTTTTACTAAAAATGTGATATCAAAAGGAAGAAAAATAATATCGGCTTTATTTCCGTATATATTTTTTGCTACTTTCTTTCCTGTCAGAGTAGTAGTGGAAATAACTATTCGGAAAGAAAAGTAATTTTGGAGGTTATCAACTAATGCTCTTATGGAAATAACTTCTCCTACACTTACCGCCTGGATCCATATAGATTCTTCTATCTTTTTTACAGGAATAACTATAGTTAATTTCTCTAATAAAGCTTCAAAATTTATTTTTTTCCGCAAAGCATAAAGAGGGAGAAAAAACAAAACAGCAATAAACAAAGCTATATCATAAATAACAAAAATTAATAATCTCATGCGCGGGGATGAGTTCTATTATAAATTTTCTTTAAAGAATCAATTGTAAGATGTGTATAAACCTGAGTTGTGGAAATACTAGAATGGCCTAAAAGCTCCTGAACGCTTCTTAAATCAGCTCCTCTATTAAGAAGATGTGTAGCAAATGAATGTCTGAAAGTATGTGGTGAAACTTTCAAACGTATAGAAGCTTTATTAATATACTTATTAACAATATTTCTAAGACCCCTGTCTGTTAACTTTTTTAATCTTCTATTAACAAAAAGATAAGAACAAGAATCATTTCTTTTATCAAGATAAGCTTTTATTGCACATAAGGCGGGTTCTCCCAAAGGAAGAAGCCTTTCTTTCTGCCCCTTCCCTTTTACTTTAGCAATACCACCTATAAAATCAACGTCTTCTATTTTTATAGTAGTAGTCTCAGAAACTCTTGCTCCTGTAGAATACAAAAATTCTAAAATAGCTCTATCTCTTAATTGAAATAAATTAGTTCCTTGTGCAGAATCAAGAATTCTTTTTATATCTTCTTCTGTTAAAAACTTAGGCAAATTCTTGTCCATCTTAGGATAAATAAGAGAAGCAGCAGGGTTACTTTTTATATTTCCTTCTTTTATAAGAAATTTAAAAAAACTCTTTAGGGCAGAAATTTTACGGGAAATGCTCCGTTTATTTAAATTTTTCACCACGAGTTTACTTAGAAATTTTCTCAAAATAAAATAATCAATTTTCTCTAAGGGAATCTCTTTTTTATTATCCTCAATAAGATAATCATAAAAATCTCTAAGATCCACAGCATAATTGGTAATAGTATGAGAAGAGTAGTTTTTCTCCAGACGTAAATAATCTAAATATTTATCAATATAATAATTAAAAGGTATCATATGATTGCAATTACACCTTTACCTTTACTTTTGCCTTTTGTTTTCTTCTCCTGAAGGTAGAAGTATCCTTGTCGTATAGTGACACTTAGGAAACTTACTGCATCCATAAAAAAGTTGTCCCCTTTTATTTCTCCTTTCTACCAGTTCTCCTTCCTTACACGAAGGGCACTTTATACCAGTAGAGATACTTTCTGCATATCTACACTCAGGAAAACCTGAGCAACTTAGAAAACGCCCTCGGCGTGACCATTTAATCATAAGTTGTCTACCACACTTAGGGCATTTTTTCTCTACAAACTCTATCTGCTTTTTGATAAGTTTTGTGGCGTAATCTATTTTTTCTTTAAAGGGCGGATAAAATTCCTCAAGAATTTCTCTACCATCGATATTTCCATCTTCTACTCTATCTAACTTATCCTCTATCTGGGCGGTAAAATTTTCATCCATAATTTCACTAAAATATTTTACTAAAAGTTCACATACACGCACTCCTAAATCTGTGGGGATAAAACATCCTTTTTCTCTTCGCACATAATTCCTTGCAACAAGCGTAGAGATTGTAGGAGCATAGGTAGAAGGGCGTCCTATGCCTTTTTCTTCCAATATCTTCACCAAAGAAGCATCGGTAAAACGCGGAGGGGGCTTGGTTGTCTTTTCTACAATATCTACATCCTCTAATAATACTTCTTCTTTCTCTTTTAAAGGAGGTAAAATCTTCTCACCCTCTCTTCCTATTACTTTCAAGAAACCATCAAAAACAACCTTCTTACTTTCTGCAATAAATTCTATTTTTTGATCTTCATCACTAATTAAAACCTTAGAAGTTTCCAACACTGCTTCTTTCATAAATAGAGCAACACTTCTTTCCCAAATGAGCTTATAAAGTTTAAACTCATCCTGGCTTAAATACTCCTCAATCTCAGAAGGAATAAGAGCTATATTAGTCGGTCTTATTGCTTCATGAGCTAATTGGGCGGATTTCTTTTCTCTATACCTGTATTCTTTACTACATACATACTTTTTCCCCCATTGTTGTTCTACAAATAACTTTCCCTCTTTTTTAGCTTTATCTGCAATACGGAAGGAATCTGTCCTCATATAAGTAATAAGGCCGGTCATTTTACCCTTAATAGCAATTCCTTCGTACAGATGCTGAGCAATAAGCATTGTCTTTTTTGAAGAAAACTTAAGTTTATTAAAAGCTTCTTGCTGTAATAATGATGTAGTAAAAGGGGATGGAGGACGACGTTTAAATTCCTTTTTAACTATTTTCTTAACAAAAAATTTATTATTTTTTATAATATTCAGCATAGAATTAGCTTTATCCTTTTTGTGAAAAACAGCTCTTTCATTGTTAATTTTTTTAAGACGAGCTTTAAATAAGGCACGGTCTTTCCTAAAAATACCCTCTAACTCATAAGTTATTGTAGGGATAAATTTCTCTATTTCTTTTTCTCTTTCTACAATAAATTTCAAAGCAACAGACTGAACTCTTCCTGCAGAAAGTCCTCTAAGAACTTTTTTCCATAAGAGAGGAGATAAATAGTATCCTACAATTCTATCAAGAATCCGACGAACCTTCTGAGCATTAACTTTATTAATATCCAAATCACCTGCTTTGTTAAAGGCCTCTTTTAAGGCAGATTCAGTAATCTCATGAAACACTACACGTAGGAATTTTTTGTTGTCCCAAGAAAAAATATTCCTTATATGCCATCCTATAGCCTCTCCTTCTCTATCAGGGTCAGTAGCTAAATAGATAACCTTCTTATTTTTTGCTTTTTTCTTTAATTGACTTACTATCTTCTCTTTCCCTGGGATAATATGGTAAGAAGGTTCAAAACCTTCCTTTATCTTTATACCTAAAGAACGTGAAGGCAAGTCTACAATATGCCCCATAGAAGAAACTACCTCGTATAAGTTACCTAAAAATCCTGATATAGTCTTTGCCTTTGTAGGCGATTCTACTACCACCAGATATTTAGCCATAAACACTCCTTGCAAAATAAAGAGGTTTTTTTTCTTCTATTAGCCCTTTTACCTGAAGATAAAGAATAGCTCGATGGGCTGACTTATAATCCAATCCACTCTTAAGAATAATTTCCTCCAGAAACATTCCTTCCTTACTAATTATATCAAAAACAACCTTTTCTTCCGATGTTAAATTAACAGTAGTCTCTTCTTTATCCCATTTTATATTCAACTCCCCAAGAATATCATCTAATGAATCTACCAGCTTCGCTCCTTCTTTAATCAAAAAGTGAACTCCCTTACTTAAAGGAGAATCTGCTTTGCCTGGGACAGCAAAAACCTCCCTATTCTGTTCTAATGCAAGACGGGCAGTAATCAAGGCGCCACTCTTTTTAGCTGCTTCCACTATTAAAACACCTTTTGATAATCCGCTTATTATTCTGTTCCGCCGAGGAAAATTCTCTTTTAATGGGGGTTCTCTCAAAGAAAACTCTGATATTACCGCTCCTTTCCTAAATATCTCCTTAGCCAGATTATAATTCTGGCGAGGATAAATATTAAGTAAACCACTTCCTAATACTGCAATAGTAAAACCTGACTTTAAAGCAGCATTATGGGCTGAGGTATCTATTCCTCTGGCTAAGCCTGAAACTACAACTAATCCTAAACTAGCTAAGCTATAAGAAAATTTCTCAGCCATTTGAATACCATATAAACTTGCCAATCTTGAGCCAACAATGGCAATGCACATCTTACTTAATAGCTTCTTATCTCCTTTTACATAAAGGACTAAAGGAGGAAAGGGTATCTCTTTTAACAGAGGAGGATAATCTTCACTAAACCAATCAACAACCTCTATCTCCTCTTTATCTATGAGTCTCATTTCTTCATCAATTTCGTAACTATTGAGCATGGATATTATATTATTGGCTGATTTTTCTTTCAGTCCTGCTCTTAGAAAATCTTCTTTTTTTGCCTTAAATATATCATTAGGATTAGAAAAATAATTTAACAGTAAATTTGTCTCTTTAAAGGCTAATTTTACCTTATTAATTAAAATAAATGGATTTTTATACATTATTTAACTCTTTGATTATTTTTGTTGCGACATCTTGAGGAGAAATATTTGCAGTATCAATAAAAAGGTGAGCCTCTTTATAGAAAGGTTCTCTTTCTCTCAAAAGTTTTTTTATCCTCTCTAAAGGATTATCTACATTAAGTAAAGGCCTATGCTTGTAAGAAACAGTACGCTCATAAATTATAGAAGCATCTGCGGTAAGACAGACAACAAATCCTGTTTTTTTTAACAAACTTAAATTTTCTTTATCTATTACTATCCCTCCACCACAACTTACTATCAAACTATTCTTACATGATACCTCTTTTAATACTTCTTTTTCTACCTTACGAAAATATCGTTCTCCTTTAAGGGAAAAAATCGCAGGAATATCTAAATTTTCCTTCTTCTCAATAAGTTCATCAGTTTCCACAAATTCTCTTTTAAGCTCTTTAGATAAAATCTTACCTACTGTAGTTTTACCTGTACCCATAAATCCTACTAGATATATATTTTTATCCATGCCAAAAATTTATCCTATAATTAATAGTTTGTCAAGCTCTCTATTGAGCTTGAGAAAAGCAAAAGAACACGGTATACACCCATAAAGCCTCTTTCATCTTTTGATGAGAAGTTATTTAAAAGAATAAAAAGATATGTTTTAAAAGTGAAGAAACAAGTCGCATCAACTAAATCTCTTAAAAATACTACCGGAAAGCACAAAAAAACCACAAAAAACACATCTAAAAAAGACCTACCTCCTCTGGATTGCCAACCTCCTAATATAATAAAATATAATAAGTACCGTTAGCTCTCCTTTAATAATCACAACAAAATGGGCTGACTCCCTATCTTTGGACGCATTCCCTTTTTACTTAGACAATATTTTTTCTGCATACCAATACCTTGCTCTTTCTTCTTTTTAAAAAGTTTATTTATTATATCATAATTTGTCCAAAGAATTAGGGAAATAGGGATGCCATCTACCTTTACTACTCATTATCCTATAAGGAAAAACACACGAAATCTAAAACAAGATTTCAAAAAAATCACTTAGATTTTATCAAAAAGAATATTTAGGGATAAGAAAGAAAAAAGAACGTCAGCTCTTCTCTGTACTATAAATTTTTTATTTAAAAAACTTTCTTTTATAGAGGGTATCACTTAACAGTTTCTGGTTTAAGAGGACGCATCATTAAATCATTAACAGCGTCGTGGGGTTTCTTGTTCCTATAAAGCACCTTATAAACTTCGCTGGTTATAGGCATCTCTATCTTCATTTTCTTACTAAGTATATAAGCAGAATAAACGGTATTAATACCTTCGGCAATCATCTCCATTTTATTCAGAATCTCTTTTAACTTTCTTCCTTTACCAATTTGTTCTCCTACAAATCTATTCCGAGAATAAGGTGAAAAACAGGTAGTAGCTAAATCACCCAATCCACTTATCCCCCAGAAAGTAGAAGGGCATGCTCCCATCTTTTTACCTAAACGAACTATTTCCACAAGACCTCGGCTAAGAAGAGCAGCTTTTGTGTTAGTGCCAAAACCTAAACCATCAGAGACTCCGCAAGCGATAGCAATAATATTCTTCAATGCTCCTGCTAACTCCACTCCTAAAACATCGTAATGATGGTAAATCCGAAAACGAGACGTACTAAGCGCATATTGCACTCTCTTAGCAATTTTTTTATTCTTCGAGGCAACTATACAGGTAGTAGGTATCCCTTTTACTACCTCTTTAGCAATCGTAGGCCCACTAAGAACAGCAATTTTAACATTACCTAACTGCTCCTGGATAATTTCAGAAGGCCTTTTTAAAGAACTAACTTCAATTCCTTTAGCTACACTTACAAATATTTTATCTTTAAAATTGATATTTAATTTCTTTATTTTCTTTAAACACTCCTTTAAAAATTTTACAGGAACAGCAAGAATAATAATTTTATTATTTAAAACACTTCTAAGGCTATCATTTATTTTTAACAAAGGAGGAAATTTTATTCCTTTAAGAAACAGGCGATTCATGCGTTCTTTAGACATTACTCTATTATGCTCTCTAAATACACTATGTAGTTCTACCTCTTTATCATTCTGAGCAAGAATAACTGCTAAAGTAGTTCCCCAGCTACCCGCACCAATTATAGAAATTCTTTCTCTCATATGACTTTAAATTATTAATTCAATAATTAATCCTTTTCTTCCTAAAATAAATTTATTATTCTTAAAAGTTTTGCCTTGTTTTAACTGGAGCGGGCGAACGGAATCGAACCGTCATATCAGGCTTGGAAGGCCTGTGTTCTACCATTGAACTACGCCCGCAAATAATCTCTCTTATATAAATCCTTTTAGAATATCTTTTGTCTCTCTTAGCTTATCTTCTCTTACCATTATATCCATCCGCGTCAATCCGTCTGCTCCCCCATAAAAAACAGAAAAATTTTCATTAGTAATATAGTAAGGAATATCTTTATCTTCTAAAAGAGATTTTATGAAAGAAAGAGTTCCTACATTATTTACACTAATTACTTTTATAAATTTTAACTTTCTATTTTCTTCCACAACTTAATAAACTGTCTTAACCACTAGAATAAAAAGACAGTTATCATCTACAAGATAAGCTAAAATTCTCTGCATTCCCTCTAAACTATTAGGTACCAAAAACAGTGGGCAGGGGAGGATTCGAACCTCCGAAGCGCAAGCGCAGCAGATTTACAGTCTGCCCCCGTTGTCCACTAGGGTACCTGCCCATTTATACAGATTAATAATACATCGGAAATAGATTGTAACAGACAACTAAATTACGTAATCTACCAAAAATTACTAACCCTCTGTGTCTAAATAAGCCCAGGAGAGGAATCGAACCTCCAACCTGAGGTTTACAAAACCCCTGCTCTGCCGATTGAGCTACCTGGGCGCTTAGATTTTTTTACAGCTAATGGTAAATACTTTATAATATCAGATGCTACTAAAGAAACTTGGGTAATATCTCTTACTGCTAAATCTCCTGCTAAACCATGCAGATAAACACCTAACTTAGCTGATTCAAAACCGCTTAATCCCTGAGCCATCAAACCACTGATTATTCCACTCAATACATCACCACTACCTGCAGTAGCCATACCAGGATTTCCTGTTGTATTTTCAATAAATCTTTTGCCATCAGTGATAATAGTACGGCAACCCTTTAATACAAGGATTAAATTATACCGAAGAGCAAATTCTTTGGCAAGCCTTTTTCTCTTTTTCCTAATATAATCAATACTTTTATTAATAAGGCGGGAAAATTCTCCCATATGTGGAGTAAAAATAACATCTCGAAACACTCTCCTTCTTAACGTCTCTAAATCTCCCACAAAGGCATTTATTCCATCAGCATCCACAACTAAAGGTTTATTTATCTCTCTTAATATCTTTACTATTAATTTCTTAGTAGAAACATTACAAGATGCTCCACAACCAGCAATTATTACATCTACTTTCAAAGAAAACTGCTTAATTATTTTAAAGGCGCTTAAAGAAAGGGTGCGCTGAGAAGTCTCCTTAAGGGGTAAACTCATTACTTCTGTAAGTTTAACTTCAAAAATATTGTTTAAAGAAGAAGGAACTCCTACAGTAACCAGACCACAACCACTTCTTAAAGCTGCCTGGGCACATAAACATACAGCCCCTGTAAGGCCACAGCTTCCTCCAATTACTAATACGTGTCCGTAATCTCCTTTGTGAGTATCACTCTTTCTTTTCTGCAACTGCGCAGGCAACAGCATAATCCTCAATGTGGGTTAAAGAAATGAAAATATTAAGATTATCTTCTTTTTTTATTTTACAAAAGGGGGCACCATTATCCCTGTTAAGAATCAAAATATCTTTAAAAGATAAAGGGTAAGTTTTTGCTAAAGCCTTTATAACTGCTTCTTTTGCTGCAAAACGCGCTGCAAGACGCTGATAGTAAATTTTTCCTTTAGAAATATTTTTTAACTCTTCAGGATTAAATATTCTCTTGATAAAAGTATTGCTCCATCGTTTAATAGCAAGTTTCATCTTTTCTATTTTAACTATATCTATTCCCACTCCTACAACCATCTTGTTTATTTTTTATCTCAATTTGAAATCAAATCTATCATTTCCTCTACTGCAGAAACTATTCCTACAAACAGAGACCGACAGATTATAGAATGCCCTATATTTAATTCTTCTATTTCTTTTATCTTAACTATCTCCTTTACATTATCATAGTCTAAACCATGCCCCGCAGCAACAAAAAGAGCTTTCTTTTTGGCATAACGCGCTGCTTCTTTTATTTTATTCTGTCTTTTTTTTCTCTGGAAAATATTATCAGCTTCAGAAAACTTTCCTGTATTAAACTCTACAATATCTGCTCCTATTTTTTTTGCTAAATCAATCTGGAACTTAAAAGGGTCTATAAACAAACTTACTTTTATACCTTGGGATTTAAGTCTATCAACGACTTCTCTTACTCGCAAATAATTTTTTCTTAAATCTATTCCCCCTTCAGTAGTTAATTCCTGTCGTCTTTCAGGAACTAATGTTGCTTGATGAGGTTTTATTTTTAAGGCAAAATTAACAATATCTTTGTTAACTGACATCTCTAAATTAAGAGGTATTTTTATCATTTTTCTTATAATAATTACATCTCTTTCTTTTATATGCCGCCTATCCTCTCTTAGATGAACAACTATAGAATTAGCCCCTGCATATTCTGCCAGTAAAGCAGCTACAACAGGATCAGGATAAACTGTTCCCCGCGCCTGCCTTAAAGTAGCTACATGGTCAACATTTACTCCCAGCTTCATAATACAGGTGCTTTTAAGCTAAACCTTTATCCCTCTTGTTAACTCACCATTTACATAAAACCATGTAATTATGGCTATCCCTAAAGCAACTAATTTAAGCCAGAAATTATTAGTTACCATCTTTTTAACACTTAAATCCTCAATGTATTCCTTAAACTGTTTAAATCTCATTCTTTCCTCCCTAACTGGCCCTTTAAAATTGTCTGTAAGTCACTGGGAGATAAATTCCTTGTCAACTGGCCATTGATTGCTAATGATATTGTTCCTCTTTCTTCAGAAACAACGATTACTACTGCATCGGATGCTTCAGAAAGACCCACAGCAGCACGATGTCGCATACCCAAAGCTCTTTCTAAATTAGGATTATCTGTAAGAGGAAAAAGGCATCCTGCAGAGATAATTTTTACTCCATCGATAATAACTCCTCCATCATGTAGAGGGGCAGGAGGAGAAAATATATTTTGCAATAGCTCAGAAGAAATGTCAGCATTTAATATTACCCCGCTTTCAATGTAATTCTTAAGGCCAATCTCTCTTTTTATTGCTATAAGAGCACCTATTCTTTTTTTACTCATAATACTTGTTGCACTGACAATTTCTCTAATTACTTTCTCAATCTCTTCCTGTTTAGGTTCAATGTAAAAAATATGTCTTTTACCTAATCTAATAAGCCCTTCTCGAAGTTCAGGCTGAAAAATAATAACAATCAGAATCAAAAAAAAGGCAAAGAATTTTGTAAGAAACCAACTCAAAACATAGAAATTCATCTTCTGAAAGAAGAAAAAAGCTATTACCAGAATAACAATGCCTCTTAAAAGATATACTGCTTTGGTGCCTTTTAAAAAAAGAAAAATTCTATAGATAACAAACCAAAGAATAACAATTTCGATAATTGCTTTCCACTCAATAGCTTTCAATATACCTACCATTATATGTTTTTTTAATTTACTTCCTTTATCAGATAAGCTATCTTTAAAGCTTGATAAGCTTCTTTCACATCATGAACTCTCAACACATCCGCTCCTTTAATATAAGAAATAGATAATGCAGAAATCGTGCCATAAATACGTTCCTCAATATCTAACTTTAACACCTTCCCGATAAAGGACTTACGGGAAACTCCTAAAAAAATTGGGACACATAAGCTTTTTAAGATATACAGTTTGTTTAGAATCTGGTAATTATCTTGGAGTCGCTTACCAAACCCTATCCCGGGGTCAATCATAATCTGGTCTTTTCTTATCTTGTTATTCAAACAGAACTCAATTCTTCCCGATAAAAAATCAAATATCTCCTCTACCACTCCTTTTTTATATAAAGGATTTAATTGCATTGTCTGGGGAGTTCCTTTCATATGCATAAGAATGCATCCTAATTTGTACTTAGCTATTAAATTAACTAAACGAGGTGAATTCCGTAAAGCAGTAATATCATTAATAATATCTACTCCATATTCTACCGCTTCTTTTGCTACTTTATATTTATATGTATCAATAGATAAAAATACATCGGAAAATTTTTTTCTTATAATCTTAATAGCAGGAATTACCCTCCTTATTTCTTCTTTTTCATCTATTCTTTTAGAATAAGGACGAGTTGATTCCCCTCCTATATCAATAATTTTTGCTCCATTCTTTACCATTTCGTCAGTTTTCTTTAAAATAATTTCTTTAAACTTACGAGAACCAAGAACACACTTCTTAAGCAAACCATCGCCAGAAAAAGAATCAGGAGTAACGTTGATAATCCCACAAAGGATGGGTTTTTTTATTTTTAATAATTTATTTCTTGCCTTAAATATTAAATTTCTATTCTTTTCTCTTTTTAAAGCCTCCTCTAATTTATATGCTATTTCTTTTAATTCAAAAGGTTGACTTTTAAGCTTAGAAATTAGTTTATCTATTTGGCGAAAAGTACCAAAAAGAACAAGGGATGTTTTTATTCTTTTTGTAAGGGCCTTTCTATCTATGGCAGCATCAGAACCTAAAGAGAGCAAATGTTGTTTTATGATATTAGCATATAAAGAGTTGATATCCTCTATTTTAAAGCAAAAATGCAATGTTTTAGGAGCCATAATTTCTATACCTCTACTATCTACACCAATCCTACACATTAACCTCTTTGCTTCTTTAATTGTATGTATCTTAAGAGGAATCAATCTCATAAATTTTAACTGGTTTTATCTTGGGAAGAACTATGATTTTCTGCTTTAGGCTCTTCCTCTAACTCTTCTTTATTCTCTTTTTTTATTCCTAAAATTTCTTTTACCTCACCAGAAGTAAGCACCTCTTTTTCCAATAGTCTCTTTGCTAAGATATTAAGCTTTTTATAATTTTCTTCTAATATCTTTTTTGCCCTTAAATAACACTCATCTACGATTTTTTTTACTTCACGGTCAATAAGCTCTGCGCTTTCTTCTGAATAATCCTTGTGTTCCACTATTTCTCTACCTAAAAATACTGGCCCCTCTCTTCTTCCCAAGGTAATATTACCTATCTTATCACTCATACCAAACTCTGTTACCATGCGCCTTGCCATTTTAGTAGTAATCTCTAAATCATTTTGCGCTCCTGTACTTACTTCTTTAAAAGCAATCTCCTCAGATACTCTGCCTCCTAAAAAAACACAAATCCTATCAAGAAGCTCCTCACGAGTAAGAATATACCTGTCCTGAAGAGGTAACTGCATTGTATAACCCAAAGCGGATACGCCTCGCGGAATTATGGAAACTTTATGGAGAGGGTCGGCATAAGGTAAAAGCAAAGATAAAATCGCGTGCCCTGCCTCATGGTAAGCAATAATCTCTTTCTCTTTTTTAGAAATAACCCTGCTTTTCCTCTGAGGACCTGCTATTACTCTTTCAATACCCTCTTCTAACTCCTCCATTTCTACAGCGTCTTTATTCTTACGGGCAGCTAACAAAGCTGCTTCATTGCAAAGGTTTTCCAAATCTGCCCCTGAAAAACCTGGCGTTTGTTTGGCAATAATAGTTAAATCCACACTCGGCGATAATCTTATCCTACGAGTATGAACTTTTAATATTGCTTCTCTACCTTTGATATCCGGCGCATCAATTACTATATGCCTATCAAATCTTCCTGGACGAAGTAAAGCAGGATCTAAAACATCAGGGCGGTTGGTAGCTGCTATCACAATAATCCCTTCTTGTGTTTGAAACCCATCCATCTCTACTAATAATTGGTTTAATGTTTGCTCTCTTTCATCATGTCCTCCTCCAATACCAGCAAAACGTTGTCTTCCCACTGCATCTATTTCATCAATAAATATAATGCATCCTCTTCCTCCAATTTTGGCAGATTTTTTTGCCTGTTCAAAAAGATCACGGACTCGCGATGCTCCCACTCCTACAAATAACTCTACAAAATCAGAGCCACTTATACTAAAAAAAGGTACTCCTGCTTCTCCTGCCACTGCTTTAGCCAATAAAGTCTTACCACAGCCCGGAGGACCAACAAGAATAACCCCCTTAGGAATCCTACCTCCTAATCTTTGAAAACGCCGTGGGTCCTTTAAAAATTCAATAATCTCCCGTAATTCTTCTTTTGCTTCATTTACCCCAGCAACATCTTGAAATGTTACCTTAGGAGATTTTTCTTTTTCGATTATTCGCGCCTTTGACTTACCAAAAGACCAAAGATGACTACCTACCTGTTGAGTCCCTCGATAAAGGAAATACCAAAGTAGCAAAAGAAAAAGAAGCATAAAACCAAAAGAGGAGAAAAAATTAATTAAAAATGTCTTAGGAGGTTCTATTTCGAATTTCTCTACATTGTTCTTTAAAAGAGAAATGAGTTCTTTGTCGCCCTCAGGAACGTAAACATAAAACTCTCCCCCTCCTGCTTGAGAAGTAAATTTTCCTATTAGAAGATTGTTGGTTTTCTTTACATACTCAATAGCAGGTCGCTCTTTATTTGCTACAAGCTGATGATAGAAATCACTATAGGCTATTTTGACAGGGCGAGGCATAAAAACAATATTTGTAATATAAAGTAGGCCCATAGCAACAATAATCCAGAGGAAAAAACGCCTCGTAAAATTTTGGTCAACTGTTTTTGGTTTTCTTCTTCTATTCTTCATATTTCCCATTATAACTACCTTCCTTTACAAAATCAAGGACTTGATAAAAAGAAAAGCATCATCTTTCTTAATTTCTAAATGGGGTAAGTGAACTATACTTCCCGATGGTCTATTAATAAGCAAATCTTCTATCTCCTCTAAATGCCTATATTCTACCTTTCTTAAATCCCCTTTTACATCTTCAATGGCAATGCGAATAATTTCCTTAAAAATTGCTGGATGTAAATTTTTTAAATCATCTATTTTAAGTTTTATCCCTTTATACGAGATTTTTTTTAAAGAAGTAAATATACTGCTGGCATAATTATATAAAAAATCATAATCCTCTCCTGCTATTTTAGAAAGATTAAACAAATTATTTTCAACATTAGGGTTAAACTCTTTCAGAATGCTTATGAGTTTATGTCTTATTTTATTTCTAAAAAATTTTTCTTCAAGGTTAGTCTTATCAATTCTATATAAATAATTATTATCTTTAAGCCACTTAAGCACATCTCTTTTACTAATGTGGATAAGAGGTCTTATTAAACATAAACTCCTATACATACTCTTAGGCATAATTGCCCGCATACCCCGCAAAGCTGACCCTCGAATAATCCGCATAAGAAGCGTCTCAATAACATCATCGCGAGTATGAGCAAGGGCAATCTTTTTTATTTTATATTGCCTCGAACAATTTAAAAAAAAATCAAAGCGTAATCGACGGGCGGTCTGCTCTAAGGAATCGCCCTTAAAAAATTTAGCTACTTCTTTTTTCGCACTTACAAATTTCATCCTATAGGTACTGCATAAACTTCTCACAAATTCCTCATCTTTATCAGCATCTTTTCTTAAACCATGATTAAAATGGGAACAAATCATTCTTAACTTTAGTTCTTCTTTCAATTCACGAAAAAGATGGAACATACTTATAGAATCAGGCCCGCCGGAAACAGCAAGAATTACTCTATCTCTCTTCTTAAGGAGTTTATATTTAGCAACTGTATCTCGGAATATCCTTTCCAGCATAAAAAAAGAATATAATGAATGAAGGTAAGAATTAATGTAAACCGTAATTTAATAACTCATTCATAAATGTAAAACAAATATCCTTATTAAAAAACGCTGAGTGATATCCAAATCAATGAATTCAATACCCGTAAGATAACCTATTCCTTCCTTAAGTTGCCACCCAACTCTTCCTTTGGACTCAATAACGTTCTTTTTTTATCAGGGAGACGTAACTTCAATTGTAAAATAGTGCCTTCTTCTAACTTATCTTTAGCAAAGAAACATATATCTTCTTCGCTGATTTTCTACTTTTAGATTTTAAACTTTCTAATTTCTCATTAAAAATATTATATTCTACCTCTTACGCATACATCTATTCTTACATATCTTCTTCTCTCTTCCACAAAACTAATTATACTATAATATCTCTCCATAAACAAATTTTCTCTATCTATCTTCCACTGTTTTTTAAAGAAGATGAAAGAAGGTTCTTGCAAAAATATGCTATAATAATAAAGAATGAGAATTCTTGCTATTAACCCCTGGATTGTAGATTTTGCTGCTTATGATTTCTGGCTTAAACCTTATGGATTCTTAGTGATTCTTCAGTTTCTAAAGAAAAAAAGTATAAAAGTTGATTTTGTTGATTGTCTTGATAAAAAAGAAACCAAAGATAATTTTGGAAAAGGAAAATATTGCTCCTCTATTATCAAAAAACCATCCATACTGAAAAACATTCCCCGGTATTTTAAATGCTATGGTATTTCTGAAGAAGAGTTTAGAGAAAAAATAAAAAATAAAAAACCCGACGTAATCCTTGTCACATCTTCAATGACTTATTGGTATAAAGGCGTAGAAAAAGTTGCACAAATTTTAAAAGAGTATTTCCCCCATAAGCCTCTAATTCTGGGGGGTACTTATGCTACCCTATTACCTCACCACGCAAAAAGAACTATTCCTTTAGATTATCTTTTCTCCAACCCAAACCTTCAAAAATTATTCAAGTTACTAAATATTCCCTTTAGTCCTTATGAATTTTACAATACCTTACCTTTTTATGAAGACTTCTATAAATCTATAGACTATGTAGTACTAAGGACTACCTGGGGGTGTCCTTTTAACTGCAGTTACTGTGCTATAAAAAGTTTACAAAAAGGATTTTATAACATTGAGCCTGAGAAGATAAAAGATTATCTTCTTTATTATCATAAAAAAATAAAAGATTTTGTGCTATACGACGATGCACTATTTTATAAGAAAGAACATGCAAAAAATATCCTAAAAAAAATTATTGAAGCAAATATAAAAATCCGTATTCATACTCCTAATGCACTTCATATAAGATTTTTAGATGAAGAATTAGCCTTTCTTATCAAAAAAGCAGGATTCAAAAACCCTCACTTTGGGTTAGAGACTTTAAATGAAAAACTACAAGAAAAATGGCAAAACAAAGTAAATACTACTGACCTTTTAAAAGGCATAGAATTACTGAAAAAAGCAGGATTTAAAGATGGTGAATTTTGTTTCTATCTTCTTTTAGGATACCCCCATCAAGATTTAAAAGAGCTAAAAAAAGACGCTGAATTCCTTCATTCTCAAGGAGCACGTGTTTCTTTAGCAGAATTTTCTCCTACACCAAAAACAAAAATATTCTCTAAATATCGCCATCTTTTAAAAGAACCTTTACTGCACAACAATTCTATTTTTCCCTTTTTTCCCAAAAACCAATGGAAAAAAATCTGGGAGATAAAAAACTACATAAGAAAACTTAACAGAAAGTGGGAAACTGTTACTTCTTAGAAACAAAAGAATTATCTTTTATATAAAATCTTAATGGGAGATCTCTAGAATTATTAGCATACTCAATACCAATCCTTTTTGCAGAAACTATCTTAAAATTTTTTGAAGGAGTCTGTGAAATATATAAAGATTTAGAAACAGTACTCCTACCTAAAAACTTTTTATCAATACCAAAAGCAGTAGTCCAACGACAAGGGCCATTTGTAAGCATTTTTATTCTCTCTACTTTTCTATGTTTTAACATTATCTCTATACCCAAAATAGGTTCTAATGCTCTAACAAATACTGCTTGGGGGTCGCCTTTTCTTGAAACTACAATATTAAAGCAAAAATATTTTCCATAAATAGAATATACATAAACAACTCCTCCATCTTCAAATAATACTTTGTTACGCTTAGTTATTCTGCCTCTAAAACTATGAGAAGCATCATCGTTAACTCCTAAATAGGCCTCAACTTCAACAATTTTGCCTATCATTAAACCGCCATTATCTACCACAAGATAATCTCCCAAAATATTCTTTGCTACTTTAACCGCGTTTTGAAAAAAGAACTCTCTTTTTCTTTTATTTTCCCTTAATTTTTTGAAATTCACCTTTTATAAATATATTCTACTCTGTTATCAACAATATAAAATGTAACATTCTTCTTTTTGTATGCCCATATATTATAACCACTAAGAGAGATATTAACTTCATCAGGATAACCTAAAATCTTTACTAAATAAGATACATTATCACCTTTATTAATAATTTTATCTCTTGTTATAAAATACTCCTGGAGTTGTTTGCCTTCTCCAAATTGTTTTTTAAGACGGAGGTTAATAAAACCTTTTTCTGCAGAAACATAACTACGCAGAATCATACATCCACAAATAAAGAATAGAAACATACAAATAAAAATTATAAAAAGACTATATTCTCTTTTCCTCATCCGATATTTAATACAAATAAGATTAAATTCAACAATGTGCCGGTAATTACTGCAGTAGCAATCATTATTAACATCGACTTTATCATATCACGAACTCCTAATTCTCTCAAAAGGACCATAAAAGTTGCTACACAGGGGAAATATACTGCAAGAATAGTACTACCTATAATTAACTGCCTTATGGTTAAATTAAGTGGTCTTAACATACCTACAGCAACATCTTTTCTTAAAAAACCAACAATAAGAGCACCGATTGACTCCTGAGGAAGTCCCCAAAGATTCCTTATTAAAGGATTAAAAAAGCAAGCAAGAAAATCAATTATCTTAAAATAATAGAGTATATTTACCAAAAGCACTCCCAGGAGGACATAAGGAAAAGCATCTGAAAAGAACCAACGAAGGCGTATCCACAATTTCTTAAAAAGAGCAATAAGAGAAGGTCTTCTGTAGGGAGGAATTTCTAATAAAATTTCTGGACTACATCCTTTTAGGAATCTATTTAATAATTTACCCAGAATAAACCATATAACAACAAGGTTGAAGAATACCATTCCTACATATTGCCCTCCAAATCTCCCTAATATTCCTATAATCATAGAAGTCTGCGCCATACAGGGAACAGCAATGGCAAGCAGAGTAGCAGCAATAAACTTTTCTCGACGTTCTTCAAAAAGGCGTGTAGATAAAGCCCCAGGAACATTACAACCTAAACCTAAAACCATAGGAACTATGGAATACCCATGCAGGCCTATTTTGTGGAAAACTCTATCAAAGAGTACAGCTAAACGGGGTAAATAACCTAAATCTTCCAAGAAACCTAATACAAGATAAAAGCTAAATACATAAGGCAGAACCATCGCTATAGGGACATAGAAACCGGTAGTAAGAACTCCAAAAGCTAAAGCATAATCAAGCCTACCATCTATTAAATGCCCAATAAGAACTGAATGAATAAAATTCCCTTCCCCTACTAAAGCACTTAGCTTCATAATAAGAGGAGTATAAAAATTCATAAAAAAAGGGTCAAACACATAATTAATAAATCCTTCACCAATAAATCTTATTACTTGAAAGGAAGATAATATTGCCAATAAGGCAATTATCCACGCCCAAGGAGGCTTTATGCTAAGTTCCTGTACAGCATCCCAGAAGGAATGATGACGGTGATGGAGTTTCTGAACTTTCCTAATAATTTCTCCAATAAAAGACCAAACATCTTCTTTTAAGGTAAAATCAGGAACCTTAGCATCTTTTATCCTGTGAATTAGCCTTACAATTCCTTCACCAGTCAACCCACACGTAGAAACAACCTCTATACCCAGAATCTCCTTTAACCTATCTATATCTATTTCTACTCCCTTATGTTTAGTTTCATCCCACATATTAAGCACAACTATAAAAGGTTTTTTTATCTTAGACACTAACTCTAATGTAAGAAGAAGGTTTCTCTCCAGGTTAGTAGAATCTATAACGTTAACAATCAAATCCGCATCTTTAATAAGGTTTACAGCAACTTCCTCTGCTTTTGAAGTAGGATTAAGGCTATATGTTCCTGGAGCATCATAAAGTTCACCCTCCATCCCTAAAAAACAGAATTTTCCTTTCGTAAAACCCACGGTTGTCCCAGGGTAGTTAGACACAATTACTCTTGCTCCTGTAAGACGGGAAAACAATACACTTTTACCTACATTAGGATTTCCTGCTAAAACTATCTTCATAATTCTTTAACCAAAATCTTAGAAGCAAGGCCTCTGCCTATAGCAATCTGGGTATTCCCAGAATTTACAACAACCGGCCCTAAAGATGGACCCTTTTTAACAATAATGCTTCCCACCCGAATGCCAAGGTTTTCTAATTTTCTCTTTGCCATACTTCCTCCCACAATATCTATTACTAAAGCTTTACGGAAATTCTTAAGCTCAATTAAAGTAATCATTATCAATCCTTTCTAAAAATAATACTACCAAGTAGTAATATATAAAAGAATTAATTTTTATAATTAAATACTCCCACCTACTATTTAATATTAAAAAATAGATTAATAAGATATCTTTGTATAATAAATCTTTTTCCCTTCATATACACAATAAATTTTCTTTTCTCTTAGAAGCTCTCTAATAATATCTTGTAATATTCTATCACTGCAACCTAATGCAATTTTAAGTTCTTCTTTTGTTTGAGGACGTCTCAATAAAGACATATAAATATCCTCCTTATTTATTTTCCTCTTTTTAACAGAAATATTCTTTCTTCCTTGCCCTACTATTTCGCACCTGCTCCCTAATATTTTCTTAAAATATATTATTCTTCTATAAGAAGGAATAAGATTAATGTTTGATAAGGGGGTAGGACGGTAAGGAAAGATAAGATATACTTTATCCGGATCGATTTTTTCTATAATATCCCTAAATAAATATGCATATTCTTTTTTATCATTATATCCCTTAAGAAGCATTATTTCTAAAAAAATCTTTCCTTTAAATTCTCTTCTAAACTCTATCAATCCTCTAACTATATATTTAAAAGAAATACTTTTATGGGGACAGTTTATTTTATTAAATATCTCTGGAGAAGGAGCATCTAAAGATGGCATAACAACATCAGCATTACTTAGCTCTTTTCTCACGCAATATCTATACAGAAGAGAAGAGTTAGTTATTACACAAACAGGAATTTTATATAAAGATATTTTTTTTATTTCCTTTATAATAACATCTAAATTTTTATGAAGGGTTGGTTCTCCTGAACCAGAAATAGTAATGTAATCAATTCTTAAATTATTTTTCAATACTTTTTTTAACTCTTTTTTAAACTTATTTATCTTAACCCACTTAAAACGGCGAATGCGTTTGTAAGAAGTTCTCCCTAACTGACAATACACACATTCAAAACTACAAGTTTTTCGAGGAACAATATCTATTCCTAAAGAAAAACCCAAACGTTTAGAATATACTGGTCCATATACGTAACCCATTTTTTTAATCGTATTATTTATTATCGATATAAATTCAAAACTGTGGTTTACAATTATATTTCTTTAAAAGAATTTAGTATTATTCTTCTTATTGATAATAATTTTTATATGTAAGGAAGTTTACCACACATAAGCAGGCTGTCAATTATTTAATCTTATTCCTTTCTATTTTAAAAATAAACAATATCTTCTGTTTGAAAATAACAAAATAATAGATTTAAAAAACAAAAATAAACCACTTAAAAGATATTAAAAATTGACAAGATTATAAAATGCAACTATCTTCTTTATAAAAAGAGCGCTTTTGTAACTATAACGATTTGAGTCAATTACAGACTTTCCAGATTTAAAATATAAAAGAGTAATAAGGCATGCTCTTAATAAAAAGAAATAAAAAAAACTGTTAGAAAAATGATTTATTATAAATGTTAAGTTAATTTGTAAATATAATCTTATTGTGATTTAGTAATAGAATAAATAAAATAAAAAATTAAGAGCCCGCTATTTATAGCGGGCTCTTTTTTATCTTCATGCCGATGCAAAACTATTTCTTTTTCTTCTTTGCCGCTTTCTTCTTTGTTGCTTTCTTCTTTTTCTTTACTGCCATTTACCACCTCCTTTTTTTCCCGCACACTTGTGCGAATACTCTAATCTAAATTTAACAAATAAAAAAAAGTTTGTCAACCTTTTTTCGATTTTTTTTTAAAAAAATTTTTTTGAAACTAAATTAAATAATTTTTTTAAAATTATTTAATTCTAATTCTACATTCTCTTATATC